>NNBT01000244.1_pt1 | contig 15709 bp, 13 predicted proteins | sample 1173831 | NCBI WGS metagenome assembly NNBT01 (sample SAMN07173936, study PRJNA388173) | plant metagenome | isolation source: symbiotic tissue sample KVJ10 | place: Norway: Troms, Kvaloya island | reverse complement strand
CAGGTTTGTTACGCTCCGCGGCTAATGCACCAATTCAAGGTTCTAACGCTGATATTATCAAAATTGCAATGGTGAGATTACATGAGGTTTTGAAGAACTATCAGGCGCGTTTATTGTTGCAAGTTCACGATGAATTAGTGTTTGAAATCCCCCCTAATGAGTGGGAAGAATTACAACTGCAAATTAAGTCGGTGATGGAAAATGCAGTGCAGTTGAGTGTGCCGTTGTTGGTGGATGCACGTGTCGGTGACAATTGGATGGAGACAAAGTAAGTTTAACTGGGGATTAGGACTATTACATTGGGATAGGCGTATATCTGTGTTAGTAGTTACTACAGCCTGACTCGATATCAATCTTATACTATTGTTACCCCAGAAGGAATTTTAATATGCATCGCCGTTGGCTCTTATCTGCTTTAGCAATTTTGTTGAGTATAGTTTTAGTTGCTTGCACCACTGCCAATACTCAGCAACCACAAACCCAAGTGGAAAATACCACTGAGGCGACTAACACGAACTCTCAGCAATTACCAAAAGGATCGGCAAAAAGAGTGGTTGCTCTTTCTTCTCTTTCTGCTGATATTATCTCTCGACTCAATGAAACAAAAATTGTTGGAATCACTGGTAGTAAATTATTTAAAAATGACTCAAGATTCAAGGATATTCCTCGCGTTAGCGAAGGTCAAAGTCCGCCAAATTTAGAGAAAGTAGTAGCACTCAAACCAGATTTAGTTATTGGTGCTGAAGGTTTTTCTAACATTCCAATTCAAAAACTTCAGCAGCTAGGTATTCAAACTTTGCTTACTAAGGTGAATAGCTGGGAATCTCTACAAGAACTTACTAAAAAACTGGCTCAGTCAATTAATGCCGATCCTCAGCCTTTGTTAAATCGTTATAAAACTTTCTTGCCAAATAAGCCAACTCAGAGTCCTTCTACTCTAGCACTGGTCAGTCGTCAACCAATTTTAGCGCCAAACAAAAATAGTTGGGCAGGGGATTTGCTGGCGAAGTTTCAGGCGAAAAATATAGCAGCAGATTTACAAGGTAAAAGTCCAGTTGGTGGCTATGTGACACTTTCGGCGGAGAAAGTTTTAGAAGCAAATCCAGAAGTGATAATTTTAGTTAATCCTCCACAAGGAAATTCGGAAGCGGCGCTTTTAGATTCGTTGAAAAAGGAAGCTTTTTGGCAGCAACTGCGAGCAACTAAAAATAACCGAGTCTATGTGTTTGATTATTTTGGTTTGGTGAATCCAGGTAGTATAGATGCAATTGAAAAGGCTTGTCAGCAGCTTAAGCAAGCGTTGTTTACAGCACAGGGCACTTAAGTAGGTGAGTTGAATAAATTTTGATAAATAAATATCAAGGGGAGGCGGAGCCTCCCAATAGGGATTCCCAGTCTGAGACTGGGAACAAGGCACGTTAAGTTGACTTTTAATCTTTTGCAGAACTAATTGGTTTTTGAGCAAAACGGATATTTTTTCTACCTTCAGGAGAAGCACCGCCAAGGCTGCGGAAATACAATCCTCCAATGGTGAGTAAAAATCCCACGTATCCCACTGCTTGTACAAGATAGAGATTGTCTCTATAGCCAAATAAAGATTTGAGAATAATGCCAGGAAACTGTTCGTCAGGCAAGATTGTGGAAGTATTGGAAACCATTGGCCCCAAAATACAGGAGTGGACTTTTGTAAAACGTTCGTAATAGAAACAAAGGCTTTCTGTGGCACGGCTGCTAAGGGCAAGGTTAGCTACAGCTTCGTCGAAGTGTTTCAAGGCTGAAACTACCAACCCAGCAACAATCAACACTAATAAAATGCCCATTACCTGGAAAAACTGGCGGATGTTAATTTTGACACCCCATTTAAATAGCAGCACTCCAATGGCAGATGCAGCTACTAAACCAGCAATAGCGCCCAACGCTGGCATTAATCCCTGTTGAAAATTAGCTGCAACGAAGAGAACAGTTTCAAAGCCTTCGCGGACAACGGCAATTAAAATTAAAGTAAAAACACCCCAGCCAGCATTTGAGTTTTGTGTCAGCGCTTCTGTTACTGCTCCCTCAACTGTCGCTTTCATGAATCTGGCTTGTTTAGTCATCCAGATTAGCATCCAACTGAGCATTGCGATCGCTAATACACTAAACACACCCTCTAACGCTGGCTCAACGACAGTGGTGTATTGAGGATTCGCGGCTCCCAGTACTTGAATTATCCAACTGAATAACACGCCTATTAAGGCACTGACGACAATCCCAACGCCGACACCAGCATATACCCAAGAGTTAAGTCGGGATTGTTTAGCTTTTTTTAGCAAAGCTAGCACAATCCCAACAACAAGGGCAGCTTCCACTCCTTCTCGAAGTGTTATTACAAAAGTAGGTAGAGCAGTACTAAAATTCATCTTTTGTCCTTTGTCTTTTGTCCTTTGTCATTAGTCTCTAGCCAATAACCAATAGATATCTCCAGAAATTAATGATGCTTTATACAGAACTGTTGTAGAGACGTAGCAGTGCTACGTCTCTACATTTTTTTTCACAGATGTCTAATGACTAATGACTATTAACCAAAATCGCGTAGCATCTTTTTCAGTTCGAGATTATGCATCTCTTCTTGTCCAATCATACCGCGAGCGAATTCTTCAAGGTAAATGCTGGCATTGGTGACAGTTTCGAGCAATTTTTTATACAGATCCAATGCTTTTTTTTCATGGGACAAACTTTCTTCCAAGATATCCTTGACTTTATGCTGGTAGGTTTCTTCCATTGGGGCAATTTTCAGCGAAGGATGCCCATCTAAACCAGTGAGAATTTCTCCCACTTGTTCGGCATGAAGTAAAGATTCACTTGCCTGTGCTTTGAAAAAAGCCACAATTGGAATCCGGTTAGGGCCAGTTACCATCAAAGAATAATGTGTGTAGCGTACTACTCCTGCTAGTTCAAATTCCATGATGGCGTTCAGCAGGTCAATAGTCTTTTTATGGTCAAGTTCTTGCATCAGTTGTTAGTTAAAGTAACGAAGGGAGTGTAATTAGTTAGGAGTTAGAAGTTAGGAGTTAGTAGTTTTGGATTCATAACTCATAACTCATAATTCATAACTCTTAACTCCTAACTATTTTAAACTCCTTAACCTATACTTTCCATTAAATTAAAGTGTTATCGCTGTGCTTGGGTATTGGATTTATCAACCACTTTTTGAGAGTTTTCCTCAATGGTTTTCACCAGTTTGGTAACATCATTAGGTGTTTTGACTGCTTTTGCTGGTGGGATGGCGGCGGGCCAAACTTTTATGAGTTCAGCGAAACTAGTATCGATCGCTTTGTGTGCTTCGGGATCTGCTTGAGCTACTTGACTAGAAATTCCTTTGTATAATTCATTGGCGTAAAAGACAAAACCACGAGAGTCTTGATACTCAATTGGCGCGGTTACTTTACCATTTGCGATCGCCGCGCCATATTCGGAGTTGGCTGAATCTAGTAGTTCGTTAATTACCTGTAGCGTAAATCCTGGTTTTGAGCGTTGAGCTTCTGGCAAAGCTGCGATCGCTCCATCAACTGCTTGCACTGAAGAAGCAAAATTAGTTTTAACTTTGCTATCCTTTGGACTAGATTTCACTAAATCTTGCAAACTTACCAAAGTTGTCTTAAATTCTTTAACTTTGCGTTCATTAAGTTGATCTTCTACATCAACGTAAATCTCTTCAACTGGATGTCCAATATGAGGTTCTGCCTGTTTCGGTTGATTCTGATCTAGCAGTTCTTTGGCTACCAAAAGATGCCCTTTCATCAAGCCTAATTTAGACATATAATCAACATCTTTTGCTTCACCTGTGAGTACTACTTCCTGAACGCCAACCTGGTCTTTAATTTGGTCGAACTGTTCTTGAGTAATTACTTTTTTAGTAACTAAATCTTCTGGGCTACCGTAGGGACGATTTGCCTGGATTTTGTTTGATAAAGCCGGGATACCTAGCTTGGCTTCAAACTTATCTAATTCTGACAAGATAGCACTATTAATGTTAATTTTTTCTTTACTACCGTGACCACTATGACTGTTATTACTTACTGCCTCTGTAGCGGGAGTGCTAGCAACTGGTGCTGATGGATTTTCTGCGGTTGGGGTATTACTACAGGAACTCAAGGTAACTATTACCGCTGCTGCTGCTGCTAAACATATATAACGAAGTTTTATCATTTTTGCTCCTCACACTAATTAAAAGGTATTAATTGAAACATTTCAAACTATTACTAGAAAGTAGTTTGTTTGACAGATTGTCATAGATTTTACTGTTGCATATAATGAGATTTTTTATCAACTAGTTTGCTAAAATTTTAATAAATTAATTACAAATTACTAAGAATATTGTCAGGAATGTTTAACATTATTTTGAGAGTTACTCTCAGCAAGTACTTCAAATTGACCCATGCAACCGTTTTCTGCGATCGCATCTTGATGGGGATGAAACATATACTTACCTGGGTAACGAAAAGCAAATTCTAAGATGTGCCTTTCTGCGACACCCATCGTAATCACATCTGCTTTCTCGCTAGGAGTCATAGTCATGCCAGAGCGATAGACATCAAAGAAGTTGGCGTGGAGATGAAACGTCACTGCCGGATCGTATTCAATGATGTTGAGGACATACAGCCGAATCAACTGATCTTTGTAAATGCCAATGGGATGATGCATGTAATAGTGGGGCAGACCATTGAAGGCGTAATAATCATTATGGCTATCATCATTCACGTCATACCCACCCATCACTAGTACGATTTCATCAGCCGGGGGACGGGGAGTAGGTGGATCGATGATAAACATTCCGTATAGCCCCTTGGCAATGTGGCGGGTGACTGGTTCAATATGGCAGTGGTATAAATGAACGCCATAGGGTTCAGCATCAAATTCGTAGATTGTGGCATTACCATTGCTGATTGGACGAACACCATCCATTTCTGCTGGATGAACGCCATGAAAATGCAAAGAGTGAGAATGTCCAGCGTTGTTGAGAAATAGTACCCGGATGCGATCGCCCTGTTTTGCCCGTAGCGTTGGCCCTGGTATGCGACCGTTTAAATCCCAGATGTTGTAAGAGACAGCACTATTGAGTTTTATGATGGATGAACCAGCAGTTAACTGAAATTCCCGGATAGTCCGCCCATTTTCTTGCTTTACCGTCCCATAATCAAAATCTCTCAACATCTTCATTGGGTTAGTAACATCGTCTGGTGCTGACCTATCGAATGGTGGCACTTTAACGATTGACTTACTTTGTAGATTTAGCATCTGCCAAAGTCCAGCTGCACCAGTTATTCCAGCACCGGCTAGTCCCAGCTGCAATAATTGACGGCGGCTCCAAGGTTTTCCGTTACCTAGAGCGAAGTTGTTGGGCATGACATTTAGTTACAGTTAGCGCCAAAAAAGAATTGCAAAAGATTTGCAATTGCTTTTAGATATTAGAGGAATTAATAATTATTGTCAATAATTTTTCAGTGCTTCTAAATTGCCAGTTAAGTTGTTGGATCTAGATGGAACTCTAAAAACTATCGCAATATTTTCGTGATTTTAACTGTAGTTATACGCTTAGTTATGTATAAATAACCTTCACACAAAACTAGCTGTTTCATACATATTCCTGATATACTTATTGCTTCAGCAATACTTGCAGTATAAATAATGAGTATAATAACACCTTGAATATGGACACAAGCAAAAAACTATTGCTAATCTCTAGTGTATTGAATTGGTTTAGAGATAACATAAGTTACCTTTATTCAAGAATTTTTGAATGCTTGGCAACGTAAGAACTTTTAATTTTTAATTTTTATCTGTTACCTTCGTGTTAGCAGCGCTGAAAATGCCGTCACTCAAAATCATGTGTCATTCTTTTGTTATTTGTATGGACTTTATGTGTAGATTTCTGCATCGCGATCGGCCGATGTCAAAGGATAGTATAGTATTCACTAAAGTCGAATTACACAAGACATTTGATACACACTTGTCAAATACAAAGTTGATGGTATATCTTTTTGCAATCAAGCGGCGTTATGCCCTTTGATTGATGAATTACCCAAATTTATTATTAGGAGGTCAAAAATGACTAGTTTTTCTCATATTTCACTATTGCAGAAGACCGCAGGTATTACCTTATCCAAACCTGTGCAGGTAACACTTTATATGATGCTATCTTCTTTAGTTATCTGGACTGTTTTGTTCTCCACCTATCCTGCGGTTCATAACACAGCACACTCAGCGCGTCACCACACATTAGGCGTTGCATGTCACTAAATTATCATAATCCCAAGATTTTTAGGTGCATGAAGCTTTGCGACATCACATAACAAAGTTACGACGCTAAAATAGTGCAAATTTCGCACCAGGTTTTTGCTGGGAAATAACTTTTAGGTTTTGTAGAGATGCTTTGTTTATCATCTCTACATCACCTTAACTTGATACCAACTCTGTATAAAGATGCACAGAATATTAAACGAACCGCCCTTCGGGTTCACCAGTCGCTTACGGCGGGAAACCCACCTACAGCGCTGGTTCACCAAGTACGTTAAGAACGCCAAGAATAAAGAGTTACTCATTTAGTGCAGCTTCATATTAAATTTGTATAAGATGATGTCTGATTTCTGACTAATTCTTTAACTGGAATTTTTTTACTTAGTAATAATAATCTGGAGTAACTTTCATCCACTGCTATGAAAGTTTAACTTGCAGAAATTACATGAGCTTCACATTTACCGTAGGTTCGTATGAAAAAATATCGAATTTTTGGAGTTATCAGCACTGTTTGCATTGTTTTGTCAGTTCTTTATTCCTTTGTGGGAAGTTCCCAAATTCCTACATCTAGAGTGCTACTTTCCACCAACCCATCTTTAGAACGTATTCTTCCCTTTGAAGCAGAGGCAGAAAAACCGCAATCTCCTGTTACTTTGACTTTACAAGCTGTTGATGCTGCGGGTAAATCTTTAACAAATGCCAAAATTAATTTACAAATTCTGACACCGCCGCGTAATCCTTGGTTAACAACAGATTTTCCCATTGTTGAGGGGACAAAATTGTTGCAAATGAATGCCAATGCACCTGATGGTAAGCTAGAAATTCAGCAGATGTTACCCATTCGTGGTAATTACCAACTGTTAGTTAAAGTGTCACCCTTGGTAGCAAACACTTTTACTGCTTATGAACAAACTTTAAATCTCAATGTTCACGAAAACCCAATCAAATATAAATATTTTGTTGTAATCGCAGCTATTTTACTGTCACTTGGATTGTTGGGTGGTTGGGTTATCGGTGGACAAGAAGAACTACAACAAGGAGAAATCGCACCACAGTCAGTCCGCCTTTTATTAAGTGCATTAACTGTAGTGGCTATAGTAACCCTATTAGTTATCAATATTAGTGCAGAAGTTGCAGAAGCTCATGGCAGCGAACATCACTCAACTAGTACTGAAACGATGTCTACGACGGGCTACGCCAACGCACCATCATCTCAAAAATCTCAGGGATTAGAAATTAACCTTGGCGGAGATAAAAACGCAACTGTCGGAAAACTTGCGAATTTAGCGTTACAGGTGAAAGATACCGCAACCGGACAGCCTATTACAGATGTAGCTTTGCAAGTAAAAGCGATCGCAACAGAACACAATTTAACAGTCTTTGACTACAAAGGTATTCCCGACGAACAAGGGAAGTTAACATGGCTTGAACAGTTTTTTGACGGTTCACCCCACAAAATCGAGGTGGAAGCAACTCCTTTACCAGGATCTAGCCGTCAATTTACACCAGTGAAAGTAGCGCAAGAAGTTGAAGTTGAAGCGATCGCACCACCAATTTACATCCGATTGATTGGTTTATTCTACTTTACAGCCTTTGTCGGTATTGGCATGGCGATTGGATTGTTAATACAACATCGACGAAAACCACAAGGAAGGACAAATTAGTAATATATATCAGAGTTGTACTAAAGATTACTGCTAATACAAAGATATAGATTACTCAATCAAAATAGTTGTGGTTAAACCGCAACTATTTTTTTTAATGGATTATGTAAACTAGAAAAATGTAGTGCGATCGGACAAGATAAGCTCTTTTAATAACTTTCAAGATAAAACTTATGTTCAAGCGTGGTATTTTCGAGAAATTGATATATTAATTAAGTAGAACTTTATTATTTACAAGCTCATAAAATTAAGATTTACCGAGAAATTAAGAAAGTAATGCTGACAAAAATTGCGTTTGAAACAATTCTAGAACGTGCTTTGATGGGATACGACTTATCCCCGGAAGAGGGAGTGGTATTGTTACAACAAACTGAGCCAGAGGCGATCGCAGCAATACGTACTACATCAGATACACTTCGCCACACACAAGCAGGCGATACTGTCACCTATATAATTAACCGTAATATTAACTTTACTAATATTTGTGAGCAGCACTGTAGTTTTTGTGCATTCCGTCGAGATGATGGTGATGCCGATGCATACTGGTTAGATTCGGCGCAAATTTTGGAAAAAGCCACAGATGCAGTACAACGGGGCGCAACAGAAATCTGTATGCAGGGGGGGTTAAATCCACAAGCACTGATAAATGGTAAATCTTTGCCCTATTATCTCAAAGTCGTAGAAACCATTAAACAGGAATTTCCCCACATACATTTACACGCTTTCTCTCCCCAAGAAGTGCAATTTATCGCCAGACTTGACGGACTGGAATATGCTGAGGTAATTACTGCTTTGCGCGATGCTGGTGTTGGCTCAATGCCGGGAACAGCAGCGGAAGTATTAGACGATGAAGTAAGGCGGATACTGTGTCCAGAGAAGATTGACACAGCCACTTGGCTAGAAATTGTCAGCACCGCTCACAAATTAGGCTTGCATACCACCAGCACCATGTTATCCGGGCATATTGAAACCCACGAACAGCAAATCGGGCATTTAGAAAAATTGCGATCGCTCCAACAAACCGCCATCGATCGGGGATATCCAGCCAGGATCACAGAGTTTATTTTATTACCCTTCGTAGGTCAAGAAGCGCCCAAATCCTTACGTCGCCGTGTTGGACGCGATCAACCAGTTTTAAGTGATGCACTGCTGCTAGGGGCTGTAGCGCGGATTTACTTAGGTAATTGGATTCCCAACCATCAGCAGAGTTGGGTAAAACTGGGGCTTGCAGGCGCGACAGAATCCTTAGTTTGGGGCTGCAACGATATCGGCGGCACATTGATGGAGGAACATATCACCACAATGGCAGGTGCTTTAGGTGGTACGTGTATGGAAGTAGAAAACTTACAAACTGCGATCGCTTCTTTAGAAAGACCTTACCAACAACGAGATACTCTTTATCAGAAAATTAGGAGTTAAGAAAAAAATTCCTCTTCAATCTCCTTACTCTGTGTTCTCTGTGCCTCTGTGGTTAAATAAATTGCTTTTCAACCACAAAGGCACAGAGATATTAGAGAGAAAAAAACCGATTTTACGAGTCAGCTTAAAAAAGCTAATCTTCAACGCTTAACTGATTTGTTTGCGTTGTCTCCATAGAGAGGCAGTTAACATCAAGCCCATAAAAGATAACAAGCCAAGACTTATATTTGGCTCTGGTACTGTATGAGTATCAGAAATTCCTAAACCTGGTAACTTTTTAGTACCTTCCTTCACCGCACCCTGTAATAAATCGGGATTTAACCCCAACGCATCTAGAGCCGTAACAGCTATTTGAGTTGTTTTTACCGCCTGTGTTTGGGTTGTACCTTTAAATCCAGAAGCCAAAATACCGCTAGCAGCAATCAATCCAACATGGGTATCGTCATCTGAAAAACCCCCATGTTCAGCCCTTTTTGTACTATCTGAAATCACATATCCAGGGTTCAACTTGATAATGAAATCTGGTGTCCGGTCATCTGACAAAGGATTACCAAAGCCTGCTTGTTGTAATGCGTTACCAGATAAAACCTCATTAATTGCTGGATTGTTGAGATTTTTTAAAAGAGTTGTCGCAGTATCAGCTTGGCTTTGATCTGCAAGCCAAAACAACCCAATATCATCTTGTGTTGCATGATTTACGGTAATCCCAGCTTTTTCTAAGACATCTGTAAATGTGTTTTCGGAAATCAGGGTAGCTGTTCCTTGACGGGGACTTTGACCGTGTTTTGCTGTCAATACTACTAATGTTGAATCAAACAAATTTTGTCGCTTCAATGCATTAACTATGTTTCCGATACTAGCGTCTGTATGTTCTAAGGCATTAATTAATCCTGGTGAAGGTGTTCCATCAGCAGCAATCCCACCATTGCTACTAGCATCTTTCTGAGCGACGCTAAGAGCTTGAAAATTCATGCCAAAAATAGCAGGAGTTCCCGGAGTAGTAGTTCCTTGAGAATCTTTACCAGCTATTTGGTTTAAAAGCGCATTTACCTTCAAATCATCATAAGCCTCTGTAAGGCTAGTGCTTTTAGTTGTCGTTTTAAATGTGAGATTGCTAGGATTTTGGGCTGTTGATCGATCGACTAATTTGCCATTTTCCAAAGCTACTTTAGCATTGATTTCTGGAGCATAAAAATCGTCAATTCCCTTGCCTGAAGGCCCATTAGAAAGGTCATAGGCAGGATGTTTATCAATAAATGCGGTGTGTAACCCAGCATCGTGAGCTACCTCAAAAATTGTATTAACATTCAGGTAGTTATGAGGATAAATGGGTTTTCCTGTGCCATTTACTGGCAACTTACTTGAATCAATGCTACCTTTCCCAAAATCACCACCTCCACTAATAAGATTTGGGTTTTTATCAATACTTTCATCAAATAGAACTCCAGTACCAGCAGGACTCCCGATTTGACTTAATAATGAGCGACTATATGAATTGTCATAATAAACCCCTGTAGTTTTTGGACTTGCTCCTGTTAGATAGTTCAATTCACCAGGAAAGGAATCGGAGGGTTTACTGGTAAAGGCATTAGTGTAAGTAACACCATTTGCTTGCAAATTATTAATATTTGATAAATAAGGTTGAAGCAAAGGATCGTTGATGTCAGCATCATGCAGTCCATCAACTGATAAGAGTAATATATGTTGGTAAAGGCTGGCTGCTGTTGCTGCTGAGTTATTAAATTGTAAAAATGTCTGCCCTGTTAAAATAACTGTGCTAAAAATCACTGTTTTTAAAACAGTAGGTAGATGAGAATTGCTAAATCGAGTCATCCTATTTATTTCCTTTGCTGATAAAGTACCCTATGTATTGTTATAGGCTTGTGGTTATTAGCGTTATGAATCAACGCCAATTAACAGTTCTAGAGTCGAATATGACTAAGCTAAAACAATACGAAAATTTGTGAATACGCTTGGTTACAAAGGTATTTGGTTACTAAATAGCAAAAGTTTAAATTCCTCTATTTGTCGTTACTCCTGCTGAAGTAAGCATTTAATTTAGGAATTTATCATTTGATGAATCAGCTTGATTGGTATTGCATATCTTGAGCGCTCATACGAAACATTAATCAGATCGTATTAAGTTAAAGTTAAGAATATATGATAAAGAAATTAAGATTACCCTTGTAGGTAAGATAACCCTCTTTCCTCGATTTTGGAACTATCAGCTCATCCATAGCCCTTGTGTCAATACTTGGAGTTTGTATCTTGTTTACAACTCTAAAATCTAAAAAGCTGGTAGTAACTAGACTTTCTAATGATGAATAACATTAAAGTATGCTCCGACAAATTTCTAATTTCTGGTTGCGTCATATACATCCTCGTTTGGCTCCCTTAATTGCCACAATTGGTATTGTTGGACTTGCTAGTTGTCTGCTCATCCTTTTTATTTTAGCAAAACTGGCTGAAGAGGTTTTGGAGCGAGAAGCTTTTGCATTTGACACTACTTTCCTGTTATGGCTACATCAGTTTGCTAATCCAAATTTAGATAATTTAATGCTGTTTATCACAAATCTTGGTAATCCTAGTACAGTAGTCATAGTTGCAGGTATTACTGTCTTGTTACTTTGGTGGCGACGTTATCAAGAAGAAACGAAAGCTTTTGTATTTGCTTGCATAGGAGGGTTAATTTTGAATACAGGGCTAAAGTTGTTTTTTTCTAAACCTCGCCCGGAACTCTGGCATCAATTGATTTCTGAAAAATCTTTTAGTTTTCCTAGCGGCCATGCACTAGGTTCTATGGTGCTTTATGGCTTTATTGCTTACGAATTAGCAATTCACTATCCTAATTTTGCCAAAATTATTTACAGTTTGACGGTTATTTTAATTGCTGCTATTGGTATCAGCCGCTTATATTTAGGAGTCCATTGGCCCACAGATATAATTGCAGGTTATGGAGTCGGTTTTTTGTGGCTGATGATATGTATTACGATGCTGAAATTGCAAAGATTGAGGTAGGAAAAGTTAGTTGATTAAGTCCTATCAACTTCTAATTCCATAACTTCGCAGAGAAAACATAGCAATGATAATTGTCCAATCAGATTTTTTAATCACCTGATTTTTGCCCAAGATGCTTGTAGATTAGAGCTTTTGAGGGAATGAAACAGCCCTGCTCCCTACTCCCCACTCTTCACTCCTCACTCAATTGATCCCCAAGTTACCAATCCAAGATAGGATGGACGTTGATTTACGTATTCTTTTACTTAATGCATATGAAGCGCTATTGGTCGCGTTTGCTTGCGCTGGTTTTGGTTGTAGCTATCGGCTTAATGGGTTGTTCTGGCAGTCCAGATAGTTTGACTGGGGATTATCGTCAAGACACCTTAGCTGTGGTCAATATTATGAGACAAGCTCTGGATCTTTCACAAGATTCACCAGACAAAGCAGCAATTCAAGCAGAAGCGCGTCAAAAAATTAATGACTTTTCAGCTCGCTACCAGCGGGTTAACTCTGTTTCTGGTCTTGGCTCGTTTACAACCATACGAACAGCCCTCAATTCTCTAGCTGGACACTACAGTTCTTATCCAAATCGTCCCGTACCCGAAAAACTCAAAAATCGTCTAGAGAAAGAGTTGCAGCAGGTAGAGACGGCGTTGAAACGTGGCGGTTAGCTATTAACTATTGCTTACTCCATCATCAATAGTCAGGTGTCAAAACTTTTGATTCCTGACTATTTTGTTTGTCAAGGCAGGAGACAGGGGAGCATCCCAAATGTGCAAGTTATATCAAACTCAGGTTACAAATTGTCATTGCGAGCGCAACGTAGTGGAGTGAAGCAATCGCAAGAGATGGGATTGCTTCTCTACGAGACGCTACGCGAACACTACGCTGTCGCTTCGTTCGCAATGACAAACATGTTCTTGCAAAATTGGGATGCTCCCGGAGACAGAAGGCAGAAGGCAGTGTTTCGACTACGCTCAACAACCAGGCAGGAGACAGAAGGCAGAAACTCTTTATATCTGATGCGTAAGTCCTGCATTTTATAGCTCATTTACTTGAAAACTGCTGTGATAATGCAAGCCGACGCATTCACATTGAGGTTAAAAAAATAGGTTTTAAAACCCTTAGTATTTAACTATATAATTCGATACACGTTGCCCATAATTATTTGAGTTGGGATCGATGATTATCGCAAATTAAAGGCTTTAAGACCGAACGTCAACACGTAGCTCAAAGTTAGAGCCACTCTGTCTTTGCTCAGTTACCCTGTGGTAAACAAGTTACAGTCGGAATTTAAATCCCTGTCTGAAACTCTTTTGAATTTGTTCATCTACTGGTAGGTATGTCTAACTGTCCCTTGAAGGTTGCAAGATCGATATTATTTTGGCGGCGCTTATTCGCTGTTGTTTTTACTAGTAGTTTGTTGCTCCCCAACTTGGTAAGCGAACCAGCAAAGGCGCAAGTAACTGAGTATTGTCAGTTATCATCAGCTGCGGCGCAAGAAAAAGAAAGCTTACGTTTGTCAGCGCTTAAAGGCAAACAAGATGCTCAAACGCGCTACCAAAGCATAATACAAGAACAGGCGCAGAAATTAAAGCAATGTCGCTCTCGAACTTGGCCGCAAACCCAAGCCCTTTGGTTACGCTTATATCCCTGTGACATTCAGCCAGGAATAATCGATCGGGTTATGGATCGGATTGTTAATGGCGGCTATAACCAAGTTTATATAGAAGTATTTTACGATGGGCAGGTACTATTACCAGCAAAAGCTAACCCGACGGTTTGGCCTGCTGTGATTCGTACTCCAGGGGCAGAAAATATTGATATACTTGCCACGGCAATTAAAAAAGGTCGGCAACGTGGTTTGAAGGTATATGCCTGGATGTTTACCACAAATTTCGGCTATACTTACGCCCAGCGCCCAGATAGAGAAGGTGCGATCGCTCGTAATGGCAAAGGTCAAACAAGTCTATATGTGGTAGATAATGGTTCTCAACTATTTATCGACCCCTACAACCTGCAAGCAAAACGCGACTACTACCAATTGGTACAAGAAGTTTTGCGCCGTCGCCCAGATGGCTTGCTATTGGATTACGTGCGTTATCCCCGCCAAGCTGGAAGTGATTCCATCGCCACCAAAGTTTCAGATTTATGGCTATTTAGTCCCGCAACCCAAGAAGCTTTATTTAAACGGGCACAAAATCATAAAGCGCTGGACTTAATTCGTCGCTTTTTGAGTAAGGGATTTGTCACTGGGGCAGATGTAGCGGAAGTTGATAAACTTTATCCCCAAGAAGGAGAACCTCTTTGGCAAGGACGCACTCTCCCACTAGCGCAAAAGTCAATCCTGCCTGCAACCGATAGACAACCAATTTTACAATGGGAGTTGTGGCAGCTTGCCGTTGCCCATGCTATGCAAGGAATTCTAGATTTTGTCACCATCGCTAGTTACCCAGCAAAGCAGCAAGGTGTTTCCACAGGAGTGGTGTTTTTTCCTGATGGCAACCAAACTGTAGGACAAGGGTATGATTCTCGTTTGCAACCTTGGGATCGGTTTCCCAATACATTAGAGTGGCATCCTATGGCTTATGGAAATTGCGGTAATGTCAGTTGTATCGTGTCGCAAGTGCAAAGGGTCTTGAGTATGGCAAAACCAGGTACACAGATAATCCCAGCTTTAGCCGGTCAGTGGGGAAAATCTGTTAGTAATCGTCCATCCCTAGAAGTACAAATGCAAGCACTCCGCCAATTTGCCCCCCAACTGAAGGGAGTTAGCCACTTTGCCTACTCTTGGCAATATCCTCAGAATGATAGCGATCGCAAATTCTGTCGAGTTAAGTAGACTTCTTGCAGAATTAGTAAAAAGGGATTGAATTTCCCTTTCAACTTATAGAATCACACACTTTACAAATTCATCCCAAATATAGTTAACACAGTCATAACTACAGCTTAAGTATAGTGTGTAGCAAGTCGTTGGAATGCCGACGGTGCTGGACTATCTGCGAGGTACTGGCGTATCATCTCAGCACACGCACCTGGGCTTAACAAAGAGGTATCCACTTCAAGGTCATAGATGCCAGGGATGTGGACTTCACGTTGCCATAACTGAACCGGATGTGGTATCGGGGAGTCAGATGTACTTCCCACGTTCCACCCCGTGTTTTGTCGTCGTTCCATAACGATCTCGATGGGGCAGTAAACACCTACGAACAAAACCGGCAATTCTTTCAAACGTCGGGCACTATCAGCCAGAATGCCCCGCTCTATTGCGTAGGCGTCATGGTGTCCGACATCAACCACGACATTCAGACCCAAACGGCTGTGGGCAGCGATAGACTCATACATAGCGC
>NNBT01002726.1_pt1 | contig 15720 bp, 9 predicted proteins | sample 1173831 | NCBI WGS metagenome assembly NNBT01 (sample SAMN07173936, study PRJNA388173) | plant metagenome | isolation source: symbiotic tissue sample KVJ10 | place: Norway: Troms, Kvaloya island | reverse complement strand
ACGCTAGACTTAACGGATAAATAAAAGAACAACGAGGCATGGTAAACAAGCCTTAATATAATAATAAAATTATGCTACCGCTTGAAGATTATTTAATTATCGATTTCAGCCAGTTCCTATCAGGGCCATCAGCAAGTTTGCGTTTGGCCGATATGGGTGCGCGTGTAATCAAAATCGAGCGATTGGGTGTAGGCGATATTTGCCGCACGCTCTATACCTCAAACCTGATCATGAACGGCGAATCGTCGGTTTTTCATGCCATCAACAGGAATAAAGAAAGTTTTGAAGTTGATTTAAAACGCGAAGAAGATTGCGAAATGGTGCGCGCACTGCTTAAAAAAGCAGATGTAATGATTCATAATTTCCGCCCGGGAGTAATGGAACGTTTAGGTTTCGATTATCAATCCGTTTCCGCTTTAAATCCAACCCTAATTTATGGCGAAATCTCAGGCTATGGCAATAACACGGAATGGAAAAATAAACCTGGTCAGGATTTACTTCTACAATCTGTTACCGGTTTAACTTCCCTAACTGGAAATGCTAATAGTGGTCCTGTGGCAATGGGCTTATCCATTATTGATATGTTGGCAGGCGCACACCTGGCGCAGGGAATTCTTGCCTGTTTATACCGGAAAGCGATAAAAAACGAAGGTGGTTTTGTACAGATCAGCATGATGGAATCCGCTTACGATTTCCAGTTTGAAACCATCACCACTTTTATGAATGATGGCGGATCGTTGCCTCAACGTTCGAAAAATAACAATGCAAATGCATATTTAGGCGCTCCTTATGGGATTTATCAAACAGAAAACGGATATTTAGCCTTGGCGATGGCTTCCATTCCACAGCTCGGTAACCTGCTTGGCTGCGAACGATTAGAAGATTATATTGAAATTAGCGAGGCATTTGATAAACGTGATGAGATTAAGGCAATTTTGGCTGATCATCTTTTATCGGCCACTACCGAAAAATGGCTTTCCATTTTAGAACCGGCCGATATTTGGTGTGCGGATGTGTTAAACTGGAATGCCTTGATGGCCCATGAGGGTTTTAAGGTGTTAAATATGGTTCAGGAAGTGGAAATGATAGATGGTTACAAATATGAAACCACCAGATGCCCGATCCGTATTGATGGAGAATTATTGACTTCACCAATAGGTTCGCCAAAATTGGGACAGGATAACGAAAAAATCATCAAAGAATTTATAACACAGCATACCACTGCAAATGCATAACCAAATAGAAACCTTCAGAATAGCCGTTCGTAAATTTGCACCTTTTGAAGCTGCCATGCAGAAATTCTGGGATCAATATTGTACCATTTCAGGCTGTACACTAAAGTTGGAAATGGTGGTAATGGACCTGCACGAACTTTACGACAGTACCATTACTCAGAAAGGTTTGGCAAAGGGCGATTTTGATATTGCGCATATCAGTACCGATTGGGTTTTGGAAGGTTATTCCAGCAATGATTTTGAAGTTTTAAATCCTTATATCAATAAAAATAAACCCGACGATTTCCCGAGGGGATGGAGCAAGTCGCTTTTAGGCCTGCAGCGTTTCGGTTGGGAAGTGGTAGGCTTGCCCTTTCATGATGGTCCGGAATGTTTTATATACAGAAAAGATTTATTCGAAAATGAAAACGAACAGGCTCAATATTTTGCTCAATTTGGCAAAACCTTAACCGTACCCAAAACCTGGGAAGATTTTCACCAGATTGCACGCTTTTTCAACCGCCCGGAACAAAATTTATATGGCAGTATTTTCGCCTGTTATCCGGACGGACACAACACCGTATTCGATTTTGCACTTCAATTATGGACGAGGGGCGGGGCACTGATTGATAAAAATGGTTTTATCCAGATCAATACCCAGGCAGCCATTGATGGTTTAAACTTTTATCGTAAAATCGTGAACGATACAACTGCAGTTCATCCAAAATCTGGAGAATTCGAATCTGTAGCTGCAGGAATCGCCTTTTCACAAGGCGAAGCTGCCATGATGATCAACTGGTTTGGTTTTGCCGCCATGTGCGAAGTAGACGCAAACTCCAAAGTAAAAGGAAAAATTGATGTAGACCGATTGCCATCCGCTCCAGGTAAAAACTCGGCTTCGCTAAATGTATATTGGCTTTATACCATTGCAAAGGGCAGTAAAAACAAAGCTGTAGCGTACGATTTTTTACGTTTTACCCTGGCTGCTGAACAGGATAAACAGCTCACCTTAGAAGGTGGGATAGGCTGCAGGATTTCGACCTGGAAAAATGAAGAGATCAACCAGATTATTCCTTATTACCATAAATTAGAAGAATTACATGAGGTGGCCAATATGTTGCCACAGAAACAAAACTGGGCTGCTATTGCCGCCATCATCGACCAAATGGTTTTACAGGCCATTAATACCGATGCCGCAACCGAAGAGCTTATTCAGCTTGCACAGAACCAGATTAATGAAATTGACAAATGAGTATTGATATCAAATATAAACCAGAATTACCACAAACCAAACAGCCCATCATTATCATTGGTGCAGGAGGAATAGTAGCCGATGCGCATCTTCCTGCCTATAAAAGAGCAGGTTTTGAAGTACATGGTATTGTAAACCGGACCAAAGAGCGGGCACAGAAACTGGCTGATGCTTTTGGCATTCCAAACGTCTACAATTCGGTGGCTGAAGCAGTAAAACTGGCTCCGGCAAATGCTGTTTATGATTTAACGATCATGCCCGAGCAATACATTGAAACCTTGCAACAATTGCCCGATGGAAGTGCAGTATTGATCCAAAAACCCATGGGAGATAATTTTGCACAGGCAAAAGAAATCCTCGAATTATGCAGGAATAAGAATTTTAAAGCCGCCGTTAACTTTCAGTTACGTTTCGCACCCTTTGTAAGTGCGGCAAAATACCTCATTGATCAAGGTTTAATTGGCGAATTATACGATATGGAAGTTCGGGTGACGATTAAAACACCCTGGGAAATCTTTCCGCATGTAATTATTCATCCAAGATTGGAAATTCAGTACCATAGCATTCATTATGTCGATTTAATCCGTTCATTTTTGGGTAATCCGGAGAGTATTCTGGCAAAAACCTTAAAACATCCGGCGAAGAGTTTGTCCTCATCTCGATCTACCATTTTATTCGATTATGGCGATACCATGCATGCGGTAATCAATACCAACCACGACCATGATTTCGGTCCAAACCACCAGGAAAGTTATATTAAATGGGAAGGAACAAGAGGTGCTATTGTAGCTAAAATCGGTTTATTGATGGATTATCCGCATGGCGTACCTGATGTATTTGAATACTGCATAGTAGATGACGGAAAAACTCCAAAATGGCAGACAGTTAAATTAGATGGCTCCTGGTTTCCGGAGGCTTTTATTGGCACCATGGCCAATTTAATGCGCTATAATGAAGGTTCAACCGATGTGTTGCATACCAGTGTTGAAGATGTGATTCAAACCATGGCCGTTGTAGAAAGTGCCTATCAATCGAGCGATATTGGTGGGGTTAAAGTTAAGGAGAAATTAAATAATTAAATCGTCATTACGAGGCTGGAAATGAGCGGGCCGAAGCAATCTGTTTTGCAACAAAGATTGCTTCGTTTCGATGAAAAACCGAAAACTCGCAATGACGGAATTATAAATAAAAATATTAAAATGTATTTCAAATCAACATTTTTTGAAGATTACCAATTACAGGATAAACGTGTAACCTTAGGTCGCACGATAACTGAAACCGATTTTGTGGTTCATGCGGGGCATACCGGCGATTTTTTTCCGCACCACATGGATGCCGAATGGTGTGCAACACAACCTTTTAAACAACGCATTGCCCACGGAACCATGATTTTTAGTATTGGTATCGGTTTAACCGCATCAGAAATTAATCCGGAAGCCATGAGTAAAGGCTATGATAAATTACGTTTTCTAAAACCGGTTTTCATTGGCGATACCATCCACTCCGAAATCACTATTTCAGAAAAAGGGGAAAGCAAAAGACCTGAATATGGCACCGTAACCGAACATGTAGAAATCATCAATCAACACGGAGAAGTAGTATTAGTCTGCGACCATCTGCTTGTTGTAAAGAAAAAATAATTAACCTTTATCTTATGTCTCCTACAGGGGATTTAGGTGTAAACCAAATATAATGAACCACAACACACAACCAGAAACTATAACACAGGCTGATCAATCATCGGGCAGAAAATACCTCATACCATTTATCTTCGTCATCAGTCTGTTTTTCCTTTGGGGAATGGCGCATAACCTCGATTCAAGTTTAATTCCACATTTACGGAAAGCTTTTAACTTAAGTAATCTTGAATCGATGTTTATTGATACATCGATTTTCTTAGCGTATTTTATAATGGCAATCCCAGCTGGAATTATCCTAAAGAAATGGGGGTATAAAACTACAATGATTGTGGGGTTATTAGTATTTGCATTTGGAGCATTTTTATTTGTTCCAGCTGCAAATAACCTTTCGTATTTCACCTTTTTAATTGCATTATTTATCATTGGATGTGGTTTGGCCACTTTAGAAACCTCAGCTAATCCTTATGCAGCTGTTCTTGGTGATCCAGCAAAAGCAGCAACCCGCTTAAATTTAGCAGCTTCTTTTAATGGCTTAGCAGCAGCCGTGGCCGGTTTTATTGGTACCCGTTATATTCTATCAGGGAAAACCTATACTAAAGATGAGTTAACCAATATGACAGAGGCAGTGCGCCTGGCAGAAGCATCATCTGTTAAAGTGCCCTATATTATTTTAGGAACAGTTTTAGTTGCAATTGCTATAGCCTTTTGCTTTATTAAATTCCCCGAAATCAAAACAAAAAGTGTAGATGGTGAAGCAAAAGGTAGCTTTTTAGGAGCACTAAAACATAAGCATTTGAAATGGGCCGTTATTGCACAATTTTTTTATGTAGGTGCCCAGGTATGTGTTACTAGTTCATTTATCCGTGCAGCGCAACAAGGCGCTGGTTTTGATGAAAGAACCGCAGGCATTTATCTATTTATCTATGGTATACTGTTTACAGTTGGTCGCTTTGTAGGCACAGCCTTATTGGCTTATGTAAAATCACCTAAGTTGTTGTCTATTTACGCCTGTGTTGCCATCGTCCTATGTTTAATTGCCATAACAGTTAAAGGCCCAATTGTAGTGTATGCACTAGGTGGTTTAGGTTTTTTCATGTCGATCATGTTTCCAACAATATTTGCATTGGGCATCGAAGGTATTGGTGACGATACCAAACCAGGTTCCTCATGGTTGATTATGTCTATAATTGGTGGTTCGGTAGTTCCATTAACAATGGGTGCAGTAATAGATGCAAGCAACGACAATGTACAAATCGGCTACAGCATTCCATTAGTATGTTTTCTGATTATCCTTTATTTCGGCTTACGGGGTTATAAAATCGCACATAAATAATGATCATTTCTAAAAATATCAGGGTTTTATGCTTCGTACTGATCAGTCTTCACTTTTCAGCAAATCTTTTTGCGCAACGAAATGAAAATACAAAACCCTGGGTATTTTGGTATTGGGTTAAAGGAGCAGTTTCAAAAGCCGGCATTACCGCTGATCTGGAAGCCATGAAATCGAATGGAATTGGAGGTGCATATTTAATGAGCATTCAAGGGCCTGATAAAACACCAGCTTATTCACCGCCTGTAGTTCAACTTACGCCAGAATGGTGGAAAATGGTTGAATTTGCCATGAGCGAAGCGAAACGTTTAAACCTGAAACTGGGCATGCATGTAAGTGATGGTTTTGCCCTGGCCGGTGGACCATGGATAACGCCGGAACTGTCGATGCAAAAAGTGGTTTGGTCAAAAATAAACGTCAGTAATACAGTTAATAAGATCTCTTTACCTCAACCAGAATCAAAAGAAAATTATTATAAAGATATTGCCGTTTATGCTTACCCTTCTCCAATTGGCGAAAACATTTCAACACGAACTGTTATTCCTAAAATTACAGCAAGTAATGGGGCCGATGCCACGGGTTTAGTACAACCGGGTAATAAGAAAAACTTCGGTTCAAATGAGCCTTGTTACATTCAATACGAATTCGAAAAACCTTTCACCTGCAGAACAGTCACCATTAAAGTCAGTGGAAATAACTATCAGGCACAACGTTTAGCCATTGAGGTGAGCGATGATGGTAAAGTTTTCCGCTCCGTTGGCAGGTTAGAAGCCCCGCGACATGGATGGCAGGATACCGATGAAGATGTAACGCATTCAATTGTAACCACTACCGCAAAATTTTTCAGGTTTATCTATGATAAAAAGGGTTCGGAGCCAGGTTCAGAGGATCTGGATGCAGCCAAATGGAAACCTTCTTTAAAATTGGTCAATCTGGAGTTATCTGCTGAAGCACAGATTAACCAGTTCGAAGGCAAGAATGGTTCAGTTTGGCGAATCAGCAAAAGAAGCACCGAAGCCGAAATTGCTAAAAATCTTTGTGTGCCATTGAATAAGATCATCAATCTAACCAACAAATTAAATCCGGACGGAACCTTAAACTGGAAAGCACCAAAAGGCAACTGGACAATTTTACGGATAGGGCATACTTCAACCGGACATACCAATGCCACTGGTGGTGGTGGAAAGGGATTAGAATGCGATAAATTTAACCCCGGAGCGGTAAAATTACAATTTAACAATTGGTATGGAGCCGCACTTAAACATGGCGGCCCCGAAATTGCAAAGAAAGTTTTGAGTGTTTTCCATGTAGATAGCTGGGAATGCGGTAGCCAGAATTGGTCGCCAATATTTAAAGCCGAGTTTTTAAAACGTAGAGGTTACGATTTAACGCCATATTTACCCATCATGACCGGTTTGCCTGTAGAAAATGCTTCAGTTTCTGAAAATTTCCTTTATGATGTCAGAAAAACCATCTCTGAGTTGCTTGTCGACCAGTTTTATAAAACCCTGGCTAAACTGGCAAAGGAGAAGGGCGTAACTTTTACAGCTGAAAGTATTGCACCAACGATGGTTAGTGATGGATTGATGCATTACAAAACAGTTGATGTACCAATGGGCGAATTTTGGTTGAACAGTCCAACACACGACAAACCGAATGATATGCTGGATGCCATTTCCGGAGCACATATCTATGGTAAAAACATTATCCAGGCCGAGGCTTTTACCACGGTCCGAATGGACTGGAACGAAAGCCCTGCCAATATGAAAACCTTGCAGGATCGAAATTACGCCCTCGGGATCAATAAACTCGTCTATCATGTTTTTACACACAATCCATGGACGGATAGGAAACCTGGAATGACCCTAGATGGCGTAGGTTTATATTTTCAACGTGACCAAACCTGGTGGAAGGCCGGAAAAGCATGGATAGATTATGCTGAAAGAACGCAGAACCTGCTACAACAGGGAAAACCTGTTGTGGATATAGCCGTTTTTACTGGTGAAGAATTACCACGCCGTTCCGTTTTGCCTGACCGATTAGTTGAAACCTTGCCCGGTATTTTTGGTGAAGATGTAGTAGAAGCTGAAAAGAAGCGCCTGGCAAATGTTGGAGAGCCATTGAGGCAGATTCCGGCAGGTGTTAACCATTCTGCAAACATGGCCGATCCCGAAAGCTGGGTAAATCCTCTGCGTGGTTATGCTTATGATAGTTTTAATCCTGATGTTCTAAAAACAGCAACGGTTAAAAATGGAAATGTCGTGTTCCAAAGTGGCTCAACATATAAAATATTGGTTTTCCCTGGTAACATGAAAATGAACCCGAATTACCAGTACATGAGCTACGAAGTAGTTAAAAAACTATCAGAATTGATTAAGGCAGGAGCTAAAGTAATTATAGGAGATAAGCCGTTATATCAATATGGAATTAAGCAAGTTAATCAGGCAGTATTTCATAAGGCTGTCCAAGAAATATGGGATGGAGCTTTTGTTGAATTACCTAACGGTCCACATCCACTTTGGACAAAATTTTTGAAAATTGGTTCTATAGTAAAAGCACCACTTTATATTGAAAGTTTTAGTAAAATTGGGCTTGGACCAGATTTAGATATACGAGAAACTCCTACAGATTCATTATTCTTATTTGCCAAAAATATTGCTTTCACTCATAGGAAATCTGAAGCAAAAGATATTTATTTTATTTCGAATCAAGAAAATTTAGAACGTCAAATTTATTTTACTTTACGTATAAAGAATAGAATTCCAATTATATACGATGCAGTTTCAAATCAAACTAAATCCCTAAGTAAATGGTTTGCTTGGAGTGGAGGAACAAGTTTTGAATTAAAGCTCGCTGCAAATCAATCCATATTTTTAATTTTCGACAAACCAACAAACGAAACTCAATTAGACAAAGGAAACAACTGGTCCAATTTTAGATCTATTCAGGATATTTCTCAATCCTGGCAGGCAAAATTCGATACATCTTATGGAGGACCATCAAAGCCAGTAACTTTTAACGATTTAACCGATTGGACAACAAACACGGATAGTTTGGTTAAATATTATTCCGGAACAGCTGTTTACACCAAAACGTTCAATTTCAATGGAAATCCGAATGATAAAACATGGATTGATTTAGGCGAATTTTCCAGTATTGCTGAAGTAAAAATCAATGGCATCAACTGTGGCACCTTATGGACTGCACCACACCGCCTGGATATCAGCAAAGCCATAAAACAGGGCGATAACAAAATAGAAATCGAAGTTACAAACACTTGGGCTAACCGTTTAATCGGCGATAGTAAATTACCAGAAGATAAGAGGATTACAAAAACTACCGCACCTTTCCGTTTGGAAGGGAAATCATTAAATCCCGCTGGATTATTAGGTCCGGTGCTGATTCAAGTGGAAGAAAAATAAGATATGAAAGCATTAAAAAATAGTATATTTATAACATTGTGTTTGATCTCGCTCTGCGTGCAGGCACAAGATAAGGCTTTGGTCAATACATCAAATTCTCCTTACGCGAAATTGCGCAGCATCAATATGGCAGATGTAACCTGGACAAAAGGGTTTTGGGCCGATCGCTTTAAGGTGGCGACTGAAACCATGGTGCCGAATATGTGGGCCATCTACAATGATCCTAAAATCAGTCATGCTTTTGAAAATTTCAAAATTGCCGCAGGATTAGATACCGGATCACATGCTGGCCCATCTTTTCATGATGGCGATTATTATAAAACTTTGGAGGCAGTGGCAGTTTTATATGCTTCTACGAAAAATCCAAAGCTGAACGAAATGATGGATAATGCTATTGCCATAATCGGTAAATCGCAACGCGAAGATGGCTATATCTACACCAAAGCGATGATCGAGCAGCGCAAAACAGGCTCTAAAAACCAGTTTCAAGATCGTTTGAGCTTTGAATCGTACAATATTGGCCATTTAATGACGGCAGGCTGCATCCATTACCGCGCAACCGGAAAAACTACTTTGCTCAACATTGCTAAAGAGGCAACCAATTATTTATATAATTTCTATAAATCGGCATCACCAACTTTGGCAAGAAATGCAATATGTCCTTCACATTACATGGGCGTGGTAGAAATGTACCGTACAACTAAAGATCCCCGTTATTTAGAACTGGCGCAGCATTTAATTGCCATTAAAGGAAAAATTGAGGATGGTACAGATGACAACCAGGACCGGATTCCTTTTTTGCAGCAAACCAAAGCCATGGGCCATGCCGTACGTGCAAACTACCTTTACGCCGGCGTAGCCGATTTATATGCCGAAACGGGCAAAGATTCGTTATTAAATACCCTTAACTTAATGTGGGATGATGTCAATCAGCACAAAATGTACATCACGGGTGGTTGTGGTTCACTTTATGATGGAACATCGCCCGATGGCACATCCTATAATCCGGCCGATGTGCAGAAAATTCACCAGGCTTTTGGTCGTGATTTTCAATTGCCAAATTTTACCGCACATAACGAAACCTGCGCCAACATCGGCAACGTACTTTGGAACTGGCGCATGTTGCAGATTACAGGTGATGCAAAATATGCCGATGTGATGGAACTGGCTTTGCACAACAGCGTTTTGTCTGGAATTAGTTTGGATGGGAAAAACTTTTTATACACCAATCCTTTGGCTCAATCAGACGACTTACCTTTTAAGCAACGCTGGTCGAAAGATAGGTTGCCCTATATCGCATTATCCAATTGCTGCCCGCCAAACGTGGTCAGGACGATAGCTGAAGTGAGTGATTATGCTTACAGCTGTTCAGATAAAGGTCTCTGGTTTAATTTATATGGTGGCAATAACTTAAGTACTACATTAACTAATGGTCAGAAAATTTCTTTATCCCAGGAAACCAATTATCCCTGGGATGGGAAGATCAAAATCACTATAAAAGAAATAGCAAACAAAGCTTATTCATTATTTCTGAGAATCCCGTCATGGACGCATGATGCACAGATCACCATTAATGGAAAAACTGAAAATATTAAAGCCATTTCCGGAACTTATGCAGAAATCAGCCGCGTTTGGAAAAAGGGCGATGTGGTAGAACTAAATCTCCCAATGGAGGCCACATTGATTGAAGCCAATCCTTTGGTGGAGGAAAACAGGAACCAGGTAGCCGTAAAACGGGGACCAATTGTTTACTGTTTAGAATCGACAGATTTACCTGGTAAAAGCATTTTTAACGCCTTTATTCCGGCTTCGACCAAATTTGATGTCAAACCCATTAATATCGATGGCGCTGTTATGATGAGTTTAGTAGGAAATGCAAAAATGGTTGAGCAAAATAACTGGAAAAATGTACTGTACAGGCCAATTGAAGATAAAAATATAACAACAGCAATTAAACTGGTACCATACTTTGCCTGGGGAAACCGCGGTCATTCAGAAATGTCGGTATGGTTGCCGGTGAGTAGATGACGCCTGATTTTTGAAGTTTATCCTTCCCAACTTGATTGGGAACCACGAAGTGCTCATCGGAGATAATCTTAAAGCCTTTTGCATTACGATTCCCGCCTGCGCGGGAATGACGGCTATATTTTAAGACAGAAAAAAACAAATGAAACTAAAACTCATCATATTCTTAAACCTGACTTGTTGCTTCATCGCAGCTGCAACGGTTAAACCCGCATCGATTTTTACCGATCACATGGTGTTACAGCAACAAAGCAATGTTGCAATATGGGGCTGGGCCAAACCTTCTACCAAAGTAAAAATCAACACCTCCTGGAACAAACAGAACTACACGATTACTGCTGATCAGAATGGTAAATGGAAAATAAAAGTTGCTACTCCGTCTGCCGGTGGCCCATACAATATTGAATTAAACGATGGTGAAAAACTTGTCCTGACCGACATTTTAATTGGCGAAGTTTGGTTTTGTGGTGGCCAGTCGAACATGGAAATGCCCATGAAAGGCTTTAAAAGTCAGCCGATAATTGGTTCCAACGAGATAATTCTAAAATCTACCAATAAAAATATCAGACTTTATACCGTTCCGCGTTCCTCCATCACCGAACGACAAGAAAACAGCAAACCTTCACAATGGAAATTAGCTGCGCCTGAAACCGTTTCCAATTTCAGTGCCACTGCTTATTACTTTGGTTCTTTATTAAGCGAAATGTTAAATGTTCCTATCGGAATCATCAACGATAGTTATGGAGGTTCTACAATCGAGGCCTGGATGTCGCCGGAGGATTTAAAAGCATTCCCTGAGGTTAAAATCCCTTCAAAAACCGACACCATAAAAGAAGTAAGCAGAACGCCAACAACTTTATATAACGGTATGCTTTATCCGGTAATCGGTTATGGCATCAAAGGCGCCATCTGGTATCAGGGCGAATCGAATTACGAACGTCCAGACCGCTACGAAGATTTATTCCCTGCAATGGTTGCATCCTGGAGAAAAAACTGGGATAATGGTGATTTTCCTTTCTATTATGCTCAAATCGCACCCTATAGCTATGTCCAATTGCCACCTTATCATATTGGCGGGAAATTTAACTCGGCCTTTTTACGGGATGCACAACGTAAATCCCTTACTAAAATTCCAAATTCGGGGATGGCTGTTTTAATTGATATTGGCGAGGAAAAATCAATCCATCCCGCAAATAAAAAACAGGGTGGAACACGTTTAGCTTACCTGGCTTTGGCCCAAACTTACGGCATAAAAGGTTTTGGTGCATTAAGTCCAAACTATGACTCTTTCACGGTTGATAAAAATAAAGCGGTCATCAAGTTTCAAAATGCAGCAAATGGTCTAACTTCGTTTGGCAAAGATTTGGCCTTATTTGAAGTAGCAGGAGCAGACCATAAATTTTACCCCGCAAAAGCAACCATAACCGGAAGTAGCATCACCGTTTCAGCAGAGCAGGTTAAGGTACCTGTAGCTGTTCGTTATGCCTTTAAAGATTTTGTAACCGGCGATTTATTTGGGAACGATGGTTTACCTGTTTCCTCATTCCGCACTGATGATTGGGATAACTAATGATGATTTTAACCACAAAGACACAAAGCAATCTAAGTATTTTATTTAGGAACTTAAATGTTCTTACCTGTCTTATATGGTCAAAATTTTTGAATCATGCCTTAAGTGTGCTCAGGTGCCTTAGGTGGTCAAATGCCACACGCCAAAGAATAACCACAGAGGCACATAAGATACAAGGAATATGGCGAACAGCCTTAAATGCTCTTATATATCTTATATGTTCAAAAAATACGCACCTAAAAAGCCTTAAACTTTTCTTTGTGTTCTTCGTGTCTTTGTGGTCTATACAACCAAATGCTTTTTCGCAAGAAAAAGACAATGTTGTGTGGACCTCACAAAGTAACAATTCAGCAGAATCAATGCCCGTAGGTGGTGGCGATATTGGTCTCAACCTCTGGGTAGAAAATGGCAATATTTACCTCTACCTATCCAAAAGTGGTACCTTCGACGAGAACAATACCTTACTCAAATTAGGTCGTGTAAAACTCAAATTATCCCCGAACCCTTTCCAGGGAAAAACATTCAGGCAAGAACTGATTTTAAAAGATGGTTATGCTCAAATTTCAGGCGAAAACGGTAAATTAAATACTAAAATTAGTGTTTGGGCGGATGTTTTCAATCCTGTTATTCATTTAGACATTAAATCCAGTCAAAACATCACAACCGAAGCCAGTTACGAAAGCTGGCGCTTTGAAGACCGCATCACTAAAGGCAAAGAGAACAACCAAAATTCGTATAAATGGGCGCCTCAGGGTATTGTAAAAACCTTTAAAGATGAAATTGCATTTAAAAACAATACCGTTCAGTTTTACCATCAAAATAAACCCGAAACGGTATTCGATATTACAGTAAAACAGCAAGGTCTTGATGACAGGAAAACCGAATTGTTCAATCCTTTAAAAAATCTGATTTTTGGCGGTAAAATACAAGGTGATAATTTGATTCCGGCGAGGAATTATGAAGGTGTTTATTTAAGTACACCTTTTAAAGCCTGGGTTTTGAAAAGTAAAAAGCCTTCAAATGCTACCAATATTACCATTACATTAAATACTGGTACAGAAACCTCTGCAAAGCAATGGGAGCAAAGCTTAAATGTTATAAACAACAAAAATAGCCAGAAAGCAAGTATAAAATGGTGGAACGATTACTGGAAAAGAAGTTTCATTTATATTAATTCAAAAGATGAATCTGCTAATCAATCGGCTAAAAATTATCAGCTGTTCAGGTACATGTTGGGTTGCAATGCATTTGGCAAATATCCTACAAAATTCAACGGCGGTCTATTCACCTTCGATCCACAGCTTACAGATACCGCTTTAAAATACACACCTGATTTCAGGAACTGGGGAGGCGGAACACATACCGCCCAAAACCAGCGTTTGGTTTATTGGCCGATGTTAAAAAGTGGTGATTTTGAAATGATGAAGCCCCAGTTCGATTTCTACCTGAATTTATTGAAAAATGCTGAAATCAGAACGGAATCTGCATGGGGACATAAGGGTGCCGGTTTTACAGAACAGTTGGAAAATTTTGGTTTACCAAACCCGGCAGAATATGGCTGGAAACGACCTGCCGACTTTAACAAAGGTATGGAATACAATGCCTGGTTAGAGTATGAGTGGGATACTGTTTTAGAGTTCTGTATGATGATTTTGGAAACAGAAAGATATAATGGCAATCACATCGAAAAATATCTGCCATTGATTGAAAGTTCTTTAACATTTTTCAAAGAGCATTACGCTTATTTAGCCAAACAACGCGGGGCAAAAGCTTTAGATGCAGATGGACATTTGGTTTTGTACCCGGGCTCTGGTGCCGAAACCTATAAAATGGCCTACAACTCCACATCAACCATTGCAGCTTTAAAAATCGTTTTGGAAAGACTTCTGGAGCAACCCGATTTATCTGAAAAGCAAAAATCAGAATGGTCCGCAATGCTAAAAACCATTCCACCAATTAGTTTTAGGGTAATCGACGGCCACACAACAATTGCTCCGGCAAAGTTATGGGAGCGGATCAACAATACAGAAAGTCCGCAGTTGTATCCGGTTTATCCCTGGGGAATTTACGGCATCGGAAAACTAGGTTTGGATACGGCTATCAATACTTTTAAATATGATACGGATGTATTGAAATTCCGCAGTTATGTAGGCTGGAAACAGGATAATATTTTTGCAGCAAGATTAGGTTTAACGGAAGAAGCAGCAAAATTAACCACAGCAAAGTTAAAAGACTCGGGAAGAAGATTCCCAGCCTTCTGGGGACCAGGCTTTGATTGGGTGCCAGACCATAATTGGGGCGGTTCTGGAATGATCGGTTTACAGGAGATGCTGATGCAGGTAGATGGTAAAAAGATTTACCTGTTCCCTGCATGGCCTAAAGATTGGGATGTGCATTTTAAACTTCATGCGCCATACCAAACTACTGTAGAAGGACAATTGAAGAATGGAAAATTAGTAGATTTACAAGTATTACCAGTATCAAGGAAAGCAGATATAAAAATAATGATAGAATGAGTGAGTTTTGAATGATTGAGTGACGATTTACCTTCAATCATTCGATCAATCTCTCATTCACTAATTAAAAATAACGATAGAATGAGTGAATTTTGAATGATTGAGTGACGATTTACCTTCAATCATTCGATCAATCTCTCATTCACTAATTAAAAAATAATGATAGAATGAGTGAATTTTGAATGATTGAGTGACAATTTACCTTCAATCATTCGATCATTCTCTCATTCACTAATTAAAAATAATGATAGAATGAGTGAGTTTTGAATGATTGAGTGACGATTTACCTTCACTCATTCGATCAATCTCTCATTCACTAATTAAAAATAATGATAGAATGAGTGAATTTTGAATGATTGAGTGACGATTTACCTTCAATCATTCGATCAATCTCTCATTCACTAATTAAAAAATAATGATAGAATGAGTGAATTTTGAATGATTGAGTGACGATTTACCTTCACTCATTCGATCAATCTCTCATTCACTAATTAAAAAAACTATGGATTTACAGTTAAAAGAAAAAGTTATTATCATCACTGGTGCTGCAAAAGGCATTGGCAGGAGCATTGCAGAAGTATTTGCTAAAGAAGATGCGATTGCTGTTATTGTTGGCAGAAAAGCAGAAGATAACCAGAAAGTAGTTGATGAAATTATTACTCAGGGCAAACAAGCAGAACAGTTTGTTGCAGAACTTTCCAATCCGGATGATTGCGGAAAAGTAATTAAAGAAATCGTTGCTAAATTTGGA
>NNBT01002250.1_pt1 | contig 15752 bp, 14 predicted proteins | sample 1173831 | NCBI WGS metagenome assembly NNBT01 (sample SAMN07173936, study PRJNA388173) | plant metagenome | isolation source: symbiotic tissue sample KVJ10 | place: Norway: Troms, Kvaloya island | reverse complement strand
CCGCAGCCTGCGCTGCCAGCGGCTCCGGCTTCACGCCAACGAGATGGCAGATCGCATAGACCAGATCGGCTTTATTCATCGTGTAGAAGTGCAGATCGCCCGCGCCGCGGTCGATCAGGTCGAGCGCCTGCTCGGCGCAGACGGCCGCCGCCACGAGGCGACGCGTCGCGGCGTCCTCCTCCAGTCCCTCGAACCGGTCGGCGAGCCATTGCGGCACGCTCGCCCCGGTCTTGCGGGCGAAATTGGCGGTCTGCTTGAAATTCTGAACCGGGACGATGCCGGGCAGGATCGGGATGTCGATGCCGGCCGCGCGGACCTTGTCGAGATAGCGGAAATAGACGTCGTTATCGAAGAAGAACTGGGTGATCGCCCGCGTCGCCCCGGCATCGACCTTCATCTTCAGCGCGTCGATATCGGCTTCCAGCGAGGCGGCTTCCGGATGCTTCTCCGGATAGGCCGAGACCGTGACTTCGAAATCACCGATGCGCTTGAGGCCGGCGACGAGATCCGACGTCTGGTGATAGCCCTGCGGGTGCGGCTCGTAAGCCGTCCCGAGACCACCGGCCGGATCGCCGCGCAGCGCCACGACATGGCGCACGCCCGCGTCCCAATAGCCACGAATGACCTCGTCGACCTCGTCGCGCGACGCCGAGACGCAGGTGAGATGCGCGGCCGGCTTCAGCGCGGTCTCCTCGACCATGCGCTTGACGGTGGCGTGGGTCCGCTCGCGGGTCGACCCGCCCGCGCCATAGGTCACCGAAACGAAGGAGGGAGCCAGCGGCTCGAGCCGGCGCACGCTCTCCCAGAGCGCGACCTCCATCTCCGGCGTCTTCGGCGGAAAGAACTCGAAGGAGATCTTCGGGCGGCGGGAGCCATGCCGGCTCGGGCGAAACGCGTTCATCAGGCTACCTCGAGATTGGGATGTCGCAAGACCGGATCGGACTGGACGCGCCGGTCGCGTCCCCGCCAGAGCATCACCGGCAACTGCCCGGATGCGCCGCCGGCCAGCGTGATTTCGTCGGCCAGGTCGCAGGAAAGCCCCGCCTCGGCGAACCAGCCGGCAATCTGCGCGCGCGAGAAGCCGAGCCTGCGATGGGCATGCTCGGTCCGCAGGAATTCCATATCATGCGGCGCGAAATCCACCACGATCAGGCGCCCGCCGGGGCTCAGCATGGCCGCGGCCTCGCGCACCGCCCGGCCGGGATCGTCGAGGAAATGCAGCACCTGGTGGATGATGACGCAATCGAAGGCGCCGCGCGGAAACGGCAGTGCGTAGATGTCGCCCTGCCGCAGCTCGACGCGCGAGAGGCCGGCCTTCTCGAGATTGGCGCGCGCCACCGCCAGCATGGCGTGGTTGGCGTCGACGCCGACGGCCCGGCCGAACTTCGGCGCAATGCGCTCCAGCATCCGGCCCGTGCCGGTGCCGAGATCGAGCACGCTGCCCGGCGTGCCCTTGCCGACCGCCGCCTCGACCGCCGCTTCGACCGCCGTATCGGGAACATGCAAACGGCGCAGACGGTCCCAGTCGCGCGCGACGCTGGCGAAATAGCTCTGCGCGACCTCGGCCCGCATGCCACGCACCGCGGCCAGCCGCTCACGATCGGCCGCCAGCACGGCGTCGGACCGATCGAGCCAGGCCGCCAGCGACGCTGCGAAGGCGCCGCCCGCCCCGGTTTCGTCGAGCCGGAAGAAGGCCCAGGCGCCCTCGCGCGAGCGCCGCACCAGCCCGGCTTCGGCCAGGAGCTTCAGATGGCGGGAAATCCGCGGCTGAGATTGCCCGAGGATGTCGGTCAGGTCCGATACCGACAACTCCCCCTCCGACAGCAGCGCGATGATCCGCAGGCGCGTCTCCTCGCCTGCGGCGCGCAGGCCGGCGAGCAGGATGTCCGAGGAGAGCGTGGTCGGCTGAGGCAAGCGGATGGACTCGGTCACAAAAGCTAAAATGAGATATAAAGATATCTTTATGTCAGTTTAGGTTGCGACGCAAGGTCAAACTGCGGTGTCGGCCGGGTGTCGGGTGGCGGCCGCCATCGCCGCACCCAGCGCGCTGAACAGGCGCGGATCGCCGGACTGCGCGACGTTGAAGCGGAGGAACCGCCCCGCCGTCTGCGACAGGCTGTAGACATTGCCGGGCGCCAGGACGACGTCCTGCGCGAGCAACCGCCTCGCGATCACCGACGAATCCAGCCCTTCCGGCAGCTCGCACCACAGGAACATGCCGCCACGGGGCTCGATCCAGGGCAGGATCCCCATGGCCGTCAGCCGTCGCGAGGTTTCGCCCATGGCGCGCGCCAGACGCCCCCGCAAGCCGTCCATATGCTTGCGGTAGCTGCCGTCCCGCAGGATGGTCGCGACCATCTCGGCGGCAAGGCGGCCCGTGCCGAAGGACGCGGCGATCTTGAGGTCGATCAGCCCCTCGATCCAGTCCCTGCGTGCGGCGATGTAGCCGCAGCGCACGGAGGCCGAGAGCGTCTTCGAGAAACTGCCGATCTGCACCACCCTGTCGAGCCCGTCGAAGGCAGCCAGGCGCGGGGCCGGCTCGGGCTCGAAATCGGCGAAGATGTCGTCCTCGACGATCGTCAGCCCGAAGTGGTCGGCGAGCTTGAGCACGCCATGGGCGACGACCGGCGACAGCGTCGCGCCGGTCGGGTTATGCAGCGCCGAATTGGTGATGTAGAGCCGCGGACGATGCGCGGCCAGGACCTGCTCGAAGGCGGCGATGTCCGGCCCGGTCGGCGTATAGGGCACACCGACGATCCGCACCCGATGGGCCCGCAGCAGAGCGTGGAAGTTGAAGTAGCAGGGGTCGTCGACCAGGACGACATCGCCGGGCTCGACCAGGAAGCGGCAGATGAGATCGAGGGCCTGCGTACCCGACTCCGTCAGCATGATCCGGTTGGGCGCTGCCTCGACGCCATGCAGCGCCAGCCGGCGAGTCAGCAACTGGCGCAGCGCAGGCAGCCCCAGCGGCGTGCCGTAGTCGGCGAGGGTCTCGCCCGGCGCGCGCGACACGCTCCGCAGCGCCCGGCGCAGCGCATCCTGCGGCATCCAGTCGGCCGGCAGCCAGCCGCAGCCCGGCTTCAGAACCCCCTCCCCGGCATCGAGCGACTGCCGCGACACCCAGAACGGGTCGACCGCACGCTCCAGCCGGGGCCCGAGATCGGCGACAGAAAACGGCGCCGCATGACCCGCGACAAAGAACCCCGAACCGCGACGCGCCTGGATCACGCCCTCGGCGGCGAGACGGTCGTAAGCCTCGACGACGGTCGATTTCGACACCGCCATGGTCTCGGAGAACGCCCGGATCGACGGCAGTCGTGCCCCGGGCGCCAGCATGCGCCCAGAGATCCTCCCCCGGATCGCCTGCATCACCTGCCCGACGCGGGTGCCGCCGTCGCCCTCCGCCGCCGCTCCCACCACCATCCGTAGCGCCTCCCTCACCGGTACAGTTTGCCCCAACTGTACGCGACTGTCTCTGGAGAAGATGGCGCGTCGGACCGATGCAGTCGCAGAACGACGGAGAACGACCGACGATGGCGAGCGGCTGGATCAACGGATTTCTGGGCGTGCTGATCTTCAGCGGCTCACTGCCTGCCACCCGGGTCGCGGTCGCGGATTTCGATCCGGTCTTCCTGACACTGGCGCGCGCTGCGCTGGCCGGCGTGGTCGCACTGGCCCTGCTCGTCGCCTTCAGGGAGAAGCGGCCGGAACGACGCGACGCCGCGCCGCTCCTCGTCGTAGCGCTCAGCGTCGTCATCGGCTTCCCGCTGCTGACGGCGCTGGCGCTGCAGCATGTCACATCGGCCCATTCGATCGTCTTCATCGGCCTGCTGCCGCTGGCGACGGCCGTCTTCGGCGTGATCCGCGGCGGCGAGCGTCCCCGCCCCGCCTTCTGGCTGTTCTCCTGCCTCGGCAGCGCGATCGTCGCCGGCTTTTCCCTGATGCAGGGCTTTGCCGCCTCCCCGGTCGGCGACCTGTTGATGCTGGCCGCCATCATCATCTGCGGGCTGGGCTATGCCGAGGGCGCCGCCCTGTCGCGCCGGCTCGGCGGCTGGCAGGTGATCTCATGGGCGCTGCTGCTGGCGCTGCCGGTTACCGCCGGTCTGGCCCTCACCCTGATGCCAGCCTCCTTCTCGGAAGTCAGCCGGCCGGCCTGGCTCGGCCTGGCCTATGTCTCGCTGTTCAGCATGCTGATCGGTTTCGTGTTCTGGTATCGCGGCCTCGCCCAGGGCGGCATCGCGGCGATCGGGCAACTGCAACTGCTGCAGCCCTTCTTCGGACTGGCCCTGGCCGGGCTGCTGCTGGGCGAGACTGTCACCTGGCCCATGCTCGCCGCATCGGCCGCCGTCGCGAGCTGCGTAGCCGGCGCGAAGCGCTTCGCGCGCTAGGTTTCAGCCCTTCGGCACGACGGGCTCGATCACCACCACGGCATCGCCAGGCTCGACCGGCCCGGCGAGATCGACGCTGAGAACCAGCCCGCGAAGGCCGGTGGCAGCCTTGACGAAAGCGAATTCGAGCTCCTTCCGGCCGGTAGCAACCGCGATGGCGCGGCCGGCCCGGCGGCAGGGCGCGTTGTAGGCCTCGACACGCAGCACGACGCCGCCGTCGAAGCGACCCTTGCCGCCCCAGGCGCCGCCGATCGCCAACCGGCTGCCGGGCGCGATGAAGGACAGGCGCGATAGCCCCGCGATCAGGAGGTTGGCTCCCAGCCACTCCGGCGGCAGCGTGGGAAGGTCGAGCTGCTGCGCGATCACGGCAAGCTCCGCCGGGCAGACCGCGGAGATCTGGCGGTCATTGCGCAGGCTCAGGCCCCGCGGCAGCCAGGGCTCGCGCGGCCCCGACTTGCGCATCGCGCCGCCATGCAGATCGCCGGGAATACCGGTGGGATCGAGGACCAGCCGGTCGGCCGGAGCCGTGACGAAGGCGAGCGGAGACGCCAATGGCAACGCCGCGCTGAATGCGCCGGCAACGACGCCTTGGGCGCACGGGTCTGTCTTGGCGCGCAGGTCTTTCATGCCGGCGGCTTGGCTGCCCGCACCGACCCTTGTCAACCCGCCAGGAGACCCGGATCGCGGGCCTCCATAACCTGGTCTACATCACCTGCAGTGAGCCCGCCGCCGTCTTGCCCCGTTCGGTCTTGAGTTCGAACGAGACCTTCTGGCCTTCTGTCAGCGTCATCAGACCCGCTTCCTTTACGGCAGTGATGTGGACGAACACATCCTTGCCCCCGTCGGCAGGTTGAATGAAACCAAAGCCCTTCTCAGTATTGAACCATTTGACGGTTCCGGTCGCCATCGCCGCATCCCTCGAAGCCAAAGCGTCTTCGCGACCGACAGATGCAAAACTCCGACGGCCGCTCACCTAAAGGATTGACCGAAAACCCAGCCTTGTCGAGAGCAAACCACAGGCATCGGCAAAGCCTCGACGATCAAGACTTTGTCAACTTCACTTGCGTGGCGACGTCTGTTCGAGAAGAGCCGCCCAGATATATCTCGATCAGGCCCGGCTCGACAGTGTAGCGCCCGGCCTCGTCATGGAAGCCAAGCCGCGTCGCGTCCAGCCTGAAGCGCACGGTGCGCGTCTCGCCGGCCCGCAGCATCACCTTGTCGAACCCCTTGAGCTCCCGCACGGGACGCGAACGGCTGGCGAGCGGCTGGCGGACATAGAGCTGGACCACCTCCTGCCCGTCGCGGGGCCCGGCATTGGTGACGTCGACGGAAACCTCGACCGAGCCGGCCAGCGGCATGGTCGCGGCTGAGACGCGCGCAGCGGCGTAGGTGAAGCGGGTATAGGACAGCCCGTGGCCGAACGGGTAGAGCGGCTCGTTGGCCTCGTCGAGATAGATCGATTCATAGCGCTGGCGAATCTTTTGCGGGCGCCCCGTCGGCAACTGGTCGTAATAGACCGGAATCTGCCCGACTGATCGCGGAAAGCTCATCGGCACGCGGCCGGACGGATTGACCTTCCCGGTCAGGATATCGGCGATGGCGGTGCGCCCCTCGGTGCCGCCATGGAAGGTCTGCAGGATTGCCGCAACGTGGCTGTCGGCCCAGGTCAGCACGAGCGGGCGCCCCGTCGCAAGCACCAGCACGACCGGCTTGCCGGTGGCGACCAGCGCCTCGAGCAACTCCTGCTGCACGCCCGGCAGGTCGAGCTTCGTGCGCGAGGCGCCCTCGCCCATGAACTCGCAATCCTCGCCCAGCATGGCGACGATCAGGTCGCTCGCGGCGGCCGCACGAACCGCCGCATCCTTGTCGGCGAACTCCGTGCCGCAGGCCTTGGTGAAGGCCGGCTCGTAGGCGACCGTGACATCGCCCGGCAGCCGCTCTTTCAACGCCTCGGGCAGCGCCTGCACGACGCGGCGGCCGAGGCCGGCGGGGTCGGTCCAGACACGCTCGTCCTCGGGGCGCGCCATCGCCCCGATCACGGCAACGGATTTCACGGAAGGACGGATCGGCAGGATGTCGCCGGCGTTCTTGAGCAGCATGGCTCCTTCCTGTGCGGCCTTGAGCGCGACGTCGCGGGCAGCTTGCGTCTGCATCAGCGCCGGGGCGGCGGCGGGGTCGACATCGGGTTTGTCGAACAGGCCGAGATGGAACTTGACGCGCAGCACCCGCCGCACGGCTTCGTCCAGCGCCTTCCCCGGCACGCGCCCGGCCTTCACTTCATTGGCGAGGTGCTTGTGGTAGACGTCGCCCATCATGTCCATGTCGATGCCCGCCAGCAGCGCCTTGCGCGCGGCTTCCGCATCATCCTTGGCGATGCCATGCAGGCGCAGCTCGGTGATCGAGCCGAAATCCGAGGTGACGAAGCCCTTGAAGCCCCATTGCCCGCGCAGGAGGTCGGTCAGCATGCCCTTATGGGCCGTGGCCGGCATACCATTGAGCGCATTGAAGGCCGCCATGGCGGTCATCGATCCTGCATCGAAAGACGCCTTGAACGGCGGCAGGAAGAGATCGAAGAGCTGGCTCGTCGGAATCCAGGTCGAATTGTAGTCGCGGCCGCCTTCGGCCGCGCCATAGCCGACGAAATGCTTCACCGAGGTCGCCACCCCGCCGCGCTGATAGCCGTGCGTCCTAGCCGCCGCAACGACCGAGCCGAGATGGGCATCCTCGCCCGCGCCTTCGAGCACCCGGCCCCAGCGCGGATCGCGGGAGATGTCGACCATCGGCGCGAAGGTCCAGTTGATGCCGGCGGCGGAGGCCTCGCGCCCCGTCCAGTACGCCGCCTCCTCGATCAGCGCCGGGTTCCAGGTCGCGGCCTGGCCGAGCGGCAGCGGGAAATAGGTCGAGAAGCCATGGACCGCGTCGAGGCCGATGATCAGCGGGATCTTCAGCCGCGTCGCGCGCACAGCCTTCTGGACCTCCAGCACCTCGGCCGGCACCACGAAGTTCATCACCGCGCCCATGCGGCCGGCCTTGACCTGCCCGATATCGAAGCCCTCGCCGCGGCCCGACAGATGCAACTGGCCGACCTTCTCCTCCAGCGTCATCTGCCGGAGCAAACCGTCGATCCGCCGCTCGATCGCGGCAGCCTCGCGGCCCGTCTTCCAGGCGACCGCGGGCGGCGCCGGCGGGACGGAGGCCGGCTGCGCCGAAACGGCAGGCGCAAGGGCGGGAACAGCGAGGCTGCAGGCGATGAGCAGGGCGGCGAGCCGCAGGGTCATGAAGCGCAACTTTCGGGCGACGGCGGGCGGACGGGCGGGAGAAGGCGGGTGCGAAGAGGCGTGACTGTCGTCGAGCGCCGCCCTACAGGAATGGCCGGGTCGGCTCAACCAGGATGCGTCGCCCTTGCTGGCTCGACCATTGCATCGCAAGAACCACCTGAACGCCCCCTGAATCGGATCCGCAAACGATGTCGCAGACCACCGCCCCTCTCGCCTCGTCGACGGAGCGGCACCGGCTCTACGAGGACGCGCTGGCGATCCTGCTGGGCACCTTGATGGTGTCGATCGGCATCGCCCTGTTCTCCAAGGCTATGATCATGACCGGCGGCGCGGCGGGCCTCGCCCTTTTGCTGCAATATGCCACCGGCCTCGAATTCGGCCTGCTGTTTTCGCTCGTCAACCTGCCCTTCTATTGGATCGCCTTCCGGCGCATGGGCCTGCGCTTCACGCTGCGCACCTTTACGGCCGTCGGTATCGTCTCCTTGCTGGTGCAGGCCACGCCGCTCTGGCTCGATATCGCCTCGGTCCAGCCGATCTATGCCGCGCTCGCCGGCGGCAGCATCATGGGGCTGGGTTTGCTCGCGCTAGCCCGCCACCGCACCGCGATCGGCGGGGTCAACATCCTCGCGCTCTATCTGCAGGAGAAGCGCGGCTGGCGCGCCGGCTGGACGCAGCTTTCGATCGACGCCGCGATCTTCGCCGGCGCGGTCTTCGTGCTGCCGCTCGACCGGCTGGCGGTCTCGCTGATCGGCACGCTCGTGCTCAACGCCGTGCTCGGCATGAACCACAAGCCCGGCCGCTATATGGGCGTCTCGTGACGGCCGGCGCGGCGCGGTCTTGCGCGCCGGCACATGGCATGCGAGTCACCCGCGACGGGTGATCCAACGCGACGAGGCTCGACACCATGGCCCAGCCCCTGACCATCGAAGACCTGCGCCTGCTGGCCAAGCGCCGCGTCCCGCGCATGTTCTACGACTACGCCGACTCCGGCGCCTGGACCGAGGGCACCTACCGCGCCAACGAGACCGATTTCGCCAAGATCAAGCTGCGCCAGCGCGTCGCGGTCGACATGACCAACCGCACGCTGGAATCGACCATGATCGGCGAGAAGGTCGCGATGCCCGTCGCGCTCGCGCCCACGGGCATGACCGGGATGCAGCATGCCGATGGCGAGATCCTCGCCGCCAAGGCCGCAGCCAAGGCGGGCGTGCCCTTCACCCTCTCGACCATGAGCATCTGCTCGATCGAGGACATCGCAAACCACACCGGCAACCCCTTCTGGTTCCAGCTCTATGTGATGAAGGACCGCGACTTCAGCGCCCGCCTGATCGAGCGCGCCCGGCGCGCCGGCGTCTCCGCGCTGGTCCTGACGCTCGACCTGCAGATCCTCGGCCAGCGCCACAAGGACATCCGCAACGGCCTCTCCGCCCCGCCGAAGCCGACGCTGGCCAACCTGATCAACCTCGCCACCAAGCCGCGCTGGTGCCTGAAGATGCTCGACACGCCGCGCCGCAGCTTCGGCAACATCGTCGGCCATGTCTCGGGCGTCGCCGACATGTCCTCGCTCTCCTCCTGGACCGCCGACCAGTTCGACCCGAAGCTCGACTGGGACGACGTCAAGCGTATCAAGGAGCAATGGGGCGGCAAGCTGATCCTGAAGGGCATTCTCGACCCCGAGGACGCCGAGATGGCCGCCCGGAGCGGAGCCGACGCGCTGATCGTCTCCAACCATGGCGGCCGCCAGCTCGACGGCGCGCTCTCCTCGATCGAGGCCCTGCCGGAGATCGTCGACCAGGTCGGCAACCGCATTGAGGTGCTGTTCGACGGCGGCATCCGCTCGGGCCAGGACGTCATCAAGGCGCTGGCGCTGGGCGCGCACGGCACCTTCATCGGCCGCGCCTTCCTCTATGGGCTCGGCGCGATGGGCGAAGCCGGCGTCACCCGCTGCCTCGAGATCATCCGCAAGGAGCTCGATGTCACCATGGCGCTCTGCGGCCTGCGCGACATCAAGGCGGTGGACGAGAGGATTCTCGTCGGCGGCCGCGAGGGCGCGATGCAGCGGCTGGCGGCGACGGTCTGAGCCGCCGCCCGACGCCTCGTCACTCCGGCTGGATGCCGGCCTTCTTGACGATATAGGCCCATTTGCCGATCTCAGCGACGACGAAGGCCTTCAGCGCATCCGGTGTGCTGCCCTCGGGCTCGATGCCGGCGGCGAGCAGCCTGTCCTGCGTCGCCTTGTCGGCGAGCGCGGCGGCGATCGCCTTGTGCAGCGCGTCGACGACGGGCTTCGGGGTCTTGGCCGGCGCGAAGGCGGCAAACCACGCCGCCAGATCGTAGCCAGGGACGCCGGCCTCGATCATCGTCGGCAGGTCTGGGGCCAGCACGCTGCGCTGGGCGGTCGACACTGCGAGCCCGTTGATCTTGCCGGCGCGAACCTGCGGCATCGTCGTCGAAATATCGGCGAAGACGATATTGATCTGCCCGCCGAGCAGATCGGTGATCGCCTGCGGATTGCTGCGATAGGGCACATAGGTCAGATCGATGCCGGCCATCGACTTCAGCATCTCGCCGGCGATCCGCGACGAGCTCGAACCGGCGCCGAAGGTCAGTTTGCCGGGATTGGCCTTGGCATAGGAAACCAGTTCGGCCACCGTCTTGGCCGGAACGGCGGGGTTGGTGGTCAGCGCCAGGGCGATCGTGCCGATCTTGCCGATCGCTTCGAAGCTGCCGACCGCATCATAAGGCACCGATTTCAGCAGGCTCTGATTGGCGCCATGGGTGGTGTTGGTGGTGATCAGGACCGTGTGCCCATCCGGCTCCGCGCGGGCGACGTTCTGCGCCGCGATCACGCCGCTGGCTCCGGCGAGGTTTTCGATCACGACTGGCTTGCCCAGCGTCTTGCCGACATGGTCGCCGAGAATGCGCGCCACCGCGTCGGTGGCGCTGCCGGCGGCGAAGGGCACGATGAATTTGATACTGCGGCTGGGGAAATCCTGAGCCTTTGCCGGCAGCGCCAGCGCAAGCCCTGCGGCAATGAGGGTCACGAGCGTTTTCATTGTCTGTCCTCCCTGGTTTCTTCTTGAAGTGGGTCGTCTTCGAACGGTTCAGCGGCGGCCGATGGGCTGCGCGTGCCGTCGATCTCCAGATCGAGCAGGGCCGAGCTCAGGCTCTTGCCATGGGTATCGAGGGCCAGCGAGCGGGTGACGCCGCCGCCCAGCGCCTGGCGCATCACGAAATTCAGGGCGCCGAGGCTCGCGATCTCGTAACGAACGACCTCGCCGGCCACGAATGCCGCGAAATGCGCCTTCACGCGGGCCGCCGTTACCTCGCGCAGCAGCACGGGGTAATCGGCCGGGTCATAGGCGATCAGCGACAGGTTGGAGATGTCGCCCTTGTCGCCGGAGCGCGAATGGGCAATGGCGCGCAGCTTCATCTCACGCCTCCAGCCAGGTGATGGTCGGGCGCACCTGCGCGCGCGGGATGAGCGCCGAGCGGATGCCGAGAACCTCGCGCACCTGCCGGCTGACGCCGCCGCCCCCCGCGGGGCCGTTGGTGTAGAGCGCCTCGACCTCCTCGCCGATCCGGCGTGCGACGGCGGCGCTGGCGGTGCGGGCGGCGACCCGCAGGCGCACCTCATAGGGTTCGGCCGCGCCGCGCGCGCGCTCCTGCCCGTGCAGGGCGTCGAGACCGATCAGATCGCAGCGCAGTTCCTGCAGCGGCAGCCCGGCCCGGACCAGCCGCTCCCGCACGATCTCGCGCGCCAGCGCGCCCCGCGCCACCGCACCCGTGCCGGCATAGGAGATCTGCCCCTCGCCGATGAAGCCTTCCATCAGCCCCAGCGACACCTTCAGCCCGTCTGGCCGCTCCCTCCCGGACCCGCCGACCACGCGCACCCGATCAGGGCCGATGGTCTCGACGCGGACCTGCGAGAAATCTGCGCTGACATCGGGCGTCAGATAGCGCGCGGGGTCATGAACCTCGTAGAGGATCTGCTCCTTGCAGGTCGCGGGCGTCACGCAGCCGCCGCTGCCGGCGACCTTGCTGATGACGAGCGAGCCGTCCTCCCCGAAGGTGCCGATCGGGAAGCCGAGCCGATCGAGATCCGGCACATCCTTGACGCCCGGATCGGCGAAATAGCCACCGGTGACCTGGCCGGCGCATTCCAGCAGATGCCCCGCCAGCGTCGCCTGGCCGAGCCGGTGCCAGTCGTCGAAGGCCCAGCCGAAAGCATGGACGATCGGCCCGACATAGAGCGAAGGGTCGGCGGCGCGCCCGGTGATGACGATGTCGGCCCCGCCGGCGAGCGCCTCAGTGATCGCCTCGGCGCCGAGATAGGCATTGGCCGAGACGAGCGTGTCGCCCAGATCCGCGACGCGCTGGCCGGTCTCGTCGAGGACGATGTCGCCATCGAGCCCTGCCATGACGTCGTCGCCGGTCACGGCCGCGATGACGAGCGATCCGAGTCCGAGCCGGCGTGCGATCTGGCGGGTGCGCTCGGCGGCCGCCAAGGGATTGGCCGCGCCCATATTGGTGACGATGCGAGTGCCTCGCGCCCGGCAGGCCGGCAGCACCGCCTCGAACCGGGCCTCCAGCAGCGGATCGAAGCCCCCCGCCGGATCGCGCCGCCGCGCCTGCTGCGCCAGCGCGATCGTGCGCTCCGCCAGGCATTCGAAGACGAGGTAGTCGAGCTCGCCCTGCTCTGCGAGCTCGACCGCGGGCTCGATGCGATCCCCCGAGAACCCTGCTCCCGCCCCCAGCCGAACCTGTCGCACACGCTTCCTCCTGCCGCCCGGCAAGGGACCATCGCACCGGCCATTCAACAATTGAAATAATCGGATCGCAGTGATTATCTGGTGCTATGAATATCGACATCCGCCAGATGCGGGCCTTCCTGGCGGTCGCGGCGACAGGCAGCTTCACCCGCGCGGCCGACCAACTCGCCTTGTCGCAGCCGGCGCTGACCGTGCAGATCCGCAAGCTGGAGGAGGCGCTCGCCCTGCGCGTCTTCGACCGCAACACCCGCAGCGTCGCGCTCACCCGGGCCGGCCGCGAGCTTCTGCCCGTGCTCGGCCGGCTGGTGGCTGAATTGGACAGCGTCGTCGCCGACAGCCGCGAACAGGCGAATGCGCGTCGCGGCGTCGTGCGGCTCGCCGTGCTGCCCTCGATCGCATCGGGAATCCTGCCGGAGGTGATTGCCCGTTTCAGGCGTGCGCATCCCGACATTCTCTTCGTTCTGCGGGATGCCATCGCAGCGACCGTCAACGCCGCCACCCTCGCCGAGGAGGTCGATCTCGGCATCACGGGCGGGCTGTTGGAGACGCCCGAACTGGAGGCGCTGCTGACGACGAGCGACCACATGCATGCGGTCTTCCCCCAGGGGCACGTACTGGACGCAGCCGGCGACATCGCGCTGTCCGTTCTCGCCGCCCATCCGCTGATCCTGATGGACCGGGCAACGAGCGTCCGACAGGTCGTCGATCTGGCCTTCGCGGCGGCAGGCCTGCGTCCGCTGGTGGCCGCCGAGGCGACCTATATGAGCACCGCCGCCGCCATGGTGCGCGCCGGGCTCGGCGCGGCAATCCTGCCCGGTTCGGCGATGGAGGTGCGCGACGTGCCCGGTCTGCGCTCGCGGCGGATTGTCTCGCCCGCCTGCCTGAGACCGATCACGGTGATCAGGCGCAGGGGCCGGACCCTGCCGCCGGCGAGCGCCCTCTTCCTGGCCGACCTGGAGCGGGCGCTGGCTGAGCCGATCGACGCCGGCCATCAGCTCGCGCCGGCCTGATCGCAGGAGCCCGCAAGGCGCTCCCGCGATCCTCTTCACAAGCGATGCTCAGCTCTTCAGGAAGGCGAGCATGTCCTGGTTCAGGCGGTCCTTGTGGGTCTCGGAGAGGCCGTGCGGGGCGCCCTCATAGACCTTCAGGACCGCGCTCGGCAACAGCCGCTTGACGGCGCGCGCGGCCGTCTCGATCGGGACGATCTGGTCGTCATCGCCATGGACGATGAGCGTCGGCCGGTCGACCTTCTTCAGATCCGCGACGAAATCGGTCTCCGAGAACGCCTTGATCGAGTCATAGGTGTTCTTGAAGCCGGCCTGCATGCCCTGCGCATACCAGGCCTCGATCACGCCGGGGCTCGCCTTGGCGCCGGGGCGGTTGTAGCCGAAGAACGGGCCCGACGCGATGTCGCGGAACAGCTGGCCGCGATCGGCGAGGAAGCCCTTGCGGATGCCGTCGAAGACCTCGAGCGGCACGCCGTCGGGGTTGCTGGGCTTGCGCAGCATGATCGGCGTCACCGCGGAGATGAAGCCGACCCTGGCGACCCGCCCGGTGCCGTGACGGCCGACATAGCGCGCGACCTCGCCGCCGCCGGTCGAGAAGCCGAAGGCCGAGACGGCTCTCAGGTCGAGCGCCTCGATCACCTCCGCCAGATCGTCGGCGTAATGGTCCATGTCGTTGCCATCCCAGACCTGGCTGGAGCGGCCATGGCCGCGCCGGTCATGGCTGATCACCCGGAAGCCGTTATTGGCGAGGAAGAAGGCCTGGTTCTCCCAGCTGTCGGAGGACAGCGGCCAGCCATGGCTCAGCGTCACGACCGGACCGTCCTTGGGACCCCAATCCTTGAAGTAGAGCCGCACGCCCTCTCGGGTCACGACATGGTCGCCATCGACCACCGGCTTGGCCCGGCGCGCGGGCGCCTTCGCGGCGGGGCGCGCCTGGGCGGCAGCTTCGCTGGCGGGCAGCGACGCAGCGGTGGCCGTGACGGCAGCCAGCGCGATGCCGGTCAGCAGGTCGCGGCGGGCGGGGCTGTTGGCAGCAGCTTCGTTGCGGTTCGACATGATCTTGTCTCCTTCTGGTTCGGGTGGCCCGGCGGAGGACCGTCGGCAGATCTTCAATCGCTTACGATTAGATCGTGAGCGATTGAATAGATCTCGGATTTGCGCCTGTCAATCCCTTGCGATTAAATCGTGCGCGATTATTTTAAGGCGGAACCCAGGAGCATCCGATGCCCACCACACCAGACGCCCAACCGGGCGACGAACCGAGACTGAGCGATTTCCTGTGCTTTGCGGTCTACTCCGCCAGCCACGCCTTCAACCGGCTCTACAAGCCGCTTCTCGATGAACTCGGCCTGACCTACCCGCAATATCTGGTGATGGTGACGCTGTGGGAGCGTGACGACCGCACCGTCGGCGAAATCGGCGAGCAGCTCTTCCTCGAATCGAACACGCTGACCCCGCTGCTCAAGCGCATGGAGGCGGCAGGGCTGGTGTCGCGCAGCCGCGACCCGGCCGACGAGCGCCAGGTCCGCCTGAGGCTGACGGACGAAGGCCGCGCCCTGCTCGACAAGGCGAAGCGCGTCCCGCCCTGCGTGCTCGAGGCGACGGGGCTGACCGGCGAGGAAGCCCGCAGCCTCACCGATCAGATCGGCGCGCTGCGGACAGCGCTGTCACGCTAGGCGCTCGGCTTCGGCAGCGCTGGCGTTGCCCAGAAATAAAAAAGCCCCGCGGCACGCTCGGTGCCGCGGGGCTTTTGCGAGCGCCTCAGCGCGAGAACTTCTTGTACTGGATGCGCTTGGGGATGGTGGAATCGATGCCGAGGCGACGCTTCTTGTCTTCCTCGTAATCGGCGAAGTTGCCCTCGAACCACTCGACGTGGCTGTCGCCCTCGAAGGCGAGGATATGGGTCGCGATGCGGTCGAGGAACCAGCGATCATGGCTGATGATCACGGCGCAACCGGCGTAATCCTCCAGCGCCTCTTCCAGCGCCCGCAGCGTGTCGACGTCGAGATCGTTGGTCGGCTCGTCGAGCAGGAGGACGTTCGAGCCGGCCTTCAGCATCTTGGCGAGGTGCACCCGGTTGCGCTCGCCGCCCGAGAGCGAACCGACCTTCTTCTGCTGGTCGCCGCCTTTGAAGTTGAAGGTCGAGCAATAGGCGCGTGAGTTGATCTCGCGCTTGCCGAGATAGAGGATGTCGTTGCCGCCGGAGATCTCCTCCCAGACGTTCTTCTTGTCGTCGAGCGAGTCGCGGCTCTGGTCGACATAGCCGAGCGTGACGCTCTCGCCGATCTTGATTGTGCCGGAATCGGG
>NNBT01003222.1_pt1 | contig 15785 bp, 18 predicted proteins | sample 1173831 | NCBI WGS metagenome assembly NNBT01 (sample SAMN07173936, study PRJNA388173) | plant metagenome | isolation source: symbiotic tissue sample KVJ10 | place: Norway: Troms, Kvaloya island | reverse complement strand
CGCGTGAACAGGAAAAGTGGGAAGCAGGTTTCCGTCAGATCACGCGCCAGTTTAAAATTCCGATCACGTTTATCCCTTCAAGCCCAAAGGCTTGAAGGGATCGTGATCTAGGCGGCATCATCCAAATAAGCTAGCGTCCCGGCCGACACTCAAAGGATGATTCATGACGAAGTGGTTCACACGCCGAAAAGCCATCGGCGCGGCAGGTCTCGCGGCGGCCGCCGCCTGGGTCGGCAACGAAGCTTACGGGCTCGCTTCCGCTCCCACGGCTCCTAAGGATTGCGGCCCCATCGTCCCGGACAGCGCCCTGACCATGCCGCCAGGGGCGACGAGCCTGCCCTGGTCACAGCGCGCCGGCACTGTCAATGATGTGAGCTGTCTTTCGCGCACGCCGGTCAAGGGCGTCGTGGCGGTCAAAAGTGAAAAGGACATCGCCGACGCCTTGACCTATGCCCGCGACCAGGGCCTGAAGGTCTCGATGGCAGGCGCGCTCCATTCCATGGGCGGGCACGCCTTCGCGCGCAACGGCGTCGTCCTTGACATGACCGGCTTCAATGCCGTGGCCGTCAACGCGGAAGCGCGCACAATGACGGTACAGAGCGGCGCGCGCTGGCACGATATCCAGAACGTCCTCCATCCGCGTTTCGCCGTGAAGGCGATGCAGTCCTCCGATGTCTTCACGGTCGGCGGATCGATCTCCGTCAACGCCCATGGCATGGACCATCAGGTCGGCGCCATCGAGCGCACCTTGCGCCGCTTGCGGGTGATGCTGGCCGACGGCTCGATCGTCACCGCCAGCCGCGGCGAGAACACCGATCTCTACCGCCACATTGTCGGGGGCTACGGCCTGTTCGGCGTCATTCTCGAGGCCGAGATCGAGATTGCCGACAATGTCGTTTATGAATCGCGCCGGCGCCTGATCGACATCGCCGATTTTCCCAAGATATTTGCCGAGGAGATCGCCGCCGATCCCGACATCGGCCTGTTCTACGGCCATCTGTCGACGGCGCCGGGGAGCTTCCTGCGCGAGATGTTGCTCTACACCTATCACCGTCAGGACATGTCCGACGTGCAGTTGCCGCCGCTGGCGGATGTGAGCTCGGCCGGCTTGCGCCGCCTCGTCTTCAACCTGTCGAAGCAGGGCAGCCTGTTCGCCGAAGCCAAGTGGTATGCCGAGAAGGAGCTCGAGCACAAATTCGAATCCTGCACGGTGAGCGAGATCGCCGGCCGGACCGGCGAGGCCTGCCTCGTATCGCGCAACGAGCCGATGCATGACTCGGTGCCTTATCTCTTCAACACCCTCAACTACGAGACCGACATCCTGCACGAATATTTCGTGCCCCGGGCCAATCTCGTTGCCTTCGTCGACCAGATGCGCGACCTCATGCGGAGGAGCGGCACTCTGCTGCTGAACGCCTCGGTGCGCGTCGTGCATAAGGAGGAGATCGCCCTCAACTACGCGCCGGAAGAGGCCTTCTCCGTCGTGCTTTATGTCAATCAGACGGTGGACGACGTCGGCATCGAGAAGATGCGCGGCCTGACCCGCGATCTCGTCGACCTGGCGCATCTGTCGGGCGGCCGCTTCTTCCTGCCCTATCAGCGTCATTACGATGCGCTGCAGCTGAAGCGCGCCTATCCGATGATCAGCGATTTCTTCGCCTCCAAGAAACGTTTCGATCCGCACACGCGCTTCAGCAACAATTTCTATGAGGCCTATGCGGCGGAGTTCCCCGGTTATTGAAGCATCGGCCCGAGAAGTGCGCGCGGTTCTCGGACAAGCCGATGCGCATAATCAACGCTCCGGGCGCAGCAATGGCCGCGCCAGGAACCAGCAAACCACGGCCGCGACGATCGAGGGCGGCAGGAATACCCGCCCCATATTGTAGAGCGCGCTCACATAGTCGGCCCGCGACAGGTCCATGTCGGCGGTAAGCACGAAGAACAACGCATTGCTGACCAGCGCCGCGACGATGGGCACGGGCCAAGATCGCAAAGCCAGCCAGAGCCCGGCAAAGGCGACAATCAATCCGCTGCCCAGCGCCAGGATCATGCCCTCGCCATAGGATCCGGTGACGAACGGCACCGGCGATCTCAACGAAAAGGCGGCGCCCATGCTCGCCCAGGCGGCAATGCCGCCGACCGGCGGACCGACGATGACGAAGATCGCCGTCACCAACAGGAAACGCCAGACGCGGCTTTGGAACAACATGGTGGCGAGTTTAGGAGCCCGCCGATGGAAGTGGGAATCAAGTCTTCGCGAACAAAGCGCGGCAGGACATCACGATCCGGGCATCGATCACGAGCAGCGCCCCGGCGCCATAGAGCCGCCCGGCGAATCCCGCTTCCGGCGAGCGCGTCACCGCGACGCTCCGACCGAAAGCTTCGAAGGAGCCATGCGCCCGCGCCACCGTCTCCAGCGCATGGCCGGGCGCGAAAACCGCGAGCGGCGTGCCGGGCGGCATGGTGAAGGCGACCCCGGCCAGGATCGCCGTCCAGGCCGCGAGCACGATCGCGGCGCCGGCGGCGAAGCGCAAAAGCCGGTCAATAATCATAGACATGTTCGAGCTGCGCCCCGCTCGGGCCGAGCTTGCGCACCACATCGAGCAGCAGCGGCACCGGCACTGAGAGACCGACCCGTTTGCCCCCGGCTCCGGCGAGATTCTGGGTCTCGAACAGAACCGGCGGCATGTCCTCGGGCGGCGTCCAGGTCTCGGGCACGGTCAGCGAGATCAGGATGTTGCTGTTGCCGCCGATCTCAAGGAAGCTGGCATTGGTGGCGCCGAGCTTCTGCACGATCTCGGTGAAGGGCTGATAACGCGGCAGCTTGACGAGCTGGCTCCCGTCCCGGAACGACTCGACGAGGGCGATGCGCCGGTCGATCGGCGCGGTGTCGAGAGGCACGCCCCGCATCAAGGCATAGATTTCAAGCTGGGCCGGCGCGTAGACTGTCTCGGAACCGCCGCGGATCAGCCAGCCATAGCCGGTTTTGACGCCGAGCTCGGCCGAGATCGCGAAGCGCCGCTCGGCTTTGCGCACCGGGCCCGGCCCGGCGAACGGCACCGTGTTCCAAAATTCCGACAGGCGCTCGGCGAAGGCGAAGTCATACCAGGGCACGGTATTGAGCCACTGGCCGTAATCATAGGCGTATTTGCGCGCGAACATATCTTCGGCCGTCGGCGGTATCGGCGCGAAGAGTTCGCTCAGCCGCCCGATCGTGTTCTCATAGATGCCCTTGACGACATATTCGACCGTATGGCTGACGCCGATCACATAGATCATCAGATGCGTGCCGGCATTGAAGTCGTAGCGCGGCGCGACGAGGCGGTTGACGGCGCAATAGCTGGTCCAGAACTCGGTCGCCGAGCGGAAATAGCTGAAGCCGCTCGGATAATATTTCTCGATGTAATTGGCGAAATCCTGCGACGTGTAGACGATGTACCATTCCGGGAAGGTCAGGTAGGACTTTTCCTCCGGAAAGCGGTAGCCCGCCAGGCCGTCGAGCTTGGCGCGCGTCTCGGGTTCGATAACCGGCACTGTCACATTGCTGCCGCCGTCGGACGTCCCCTGACAGCCGACGCCGATATAGACGACAGGCGCCGCCAGAAGGATGGCCAGCGCCAGAAGTGCCCGTTTGGTCTTACGCAGTTTCGCCATGACGTTTCGACAATACAAAACCAACAAAGGCGGCGAAACCGCCAATCGCCAGATGCGGCAGATTGGCCAGGATGCGTGTCGTCAGGTCGACGTCGAGCACGCCGTTGATGAAAACGCCAAAATCGAGATAGCCGCTGCCGATGAAGAGCCCCATGACGCCGTCGAGGAAATAGAGGGTGCCGAACAGCTTGAAGTAGGTGACGCTCGCCCGGGTCGAGATCAGCGCAGCGATGCCGGCCCAGAGCCCCGAGAAGAGGTGCAGCGCGTCGTCATAGAGGTCGAGCCTGAACAGCCCGAACATCATGCCGTCGGCATCCTTGAATTGCGGCACATAGCTCATCGCCGCCACGATCACGAACAGCGCGAAATAGGCAAAACCGAGCTTGCGGATCAGTGACATGGCATGAGGCCCCTTTTCCCGAATCGGCTGCAGCTTAGCCCGTCGGCGACGGCTTGTCCTAGCGGGAGGACACTGCTGCCACAATGCTGTCAGCAATGACCGGCCTCCGCTCTTCCGGCGTGGCCCCGGCCATCCTATATTAGCCCCATCATGGGACATTCACGACAGGAAGGCGGCTTCTCCGAAGCGCCGCAGAAGCCGCTGGAAGGCTTCCCCGAGGTACCGACCGCCGAGGCCCTGCGCCAGCGGCCCGATCCGCGCGCCGATATGACGGGCCCCCGCGCCGGGCTCGAGGCTCTGCGCCCGGATTTCGTGCCCAATGAAGTGTTCACCCCCTACCGTCCGCCGCGCCCGGACAAGTCCGAAGGCGGCACGCCGCTCAGGATCGTTTCTGATTTCGAGCCCCGGGGCGACCAGCCCCAGGCCATCAATGAGCTCGTCGCCGGCGTCCAGGGCGCCGACCGCGACCAGGTCCTCCTCGGCGTCACCGGCTCGGGCAAGACCTTCACCGTGGCCAAGGTCATCGAGCAGACCCAGCGTCCGGCTCTGGTCCTGGCCCCCAACAAGACGCTCGCGGCGCAGCTCTATGGCGAGTTCAAGAGCTTCTTCCCCAACAACGCGGTCGAATATTTCGTCTCCTATTACGACTACTACCAGCCGGAAGCCTATGTGGCGCGCACCGACACCTATATCGAGAAGGAATCCTCGATCAACGAGCAGATCGACCGCATGCGCCATTCGGCGACGCGCTCCCTTCTCGAGCGCGACGACGTCATCGTGGTCGCCTCGGTATCCTGCATTTACGGCATCGGCGACGTCGAAACCTATTCCGCCATGACCTTCGCGGTGAAGAAGAACGAGCGCATCGCCCAGCGCCAGCTTCTCGCCGATCTCGTGGCCCTCCACTACAAACGCAATGACGGCAATTTCGTCCGTGGCACCTTCCGCGTGCGCGGCGACACGGTCGAGATCTTTCCGTCCCATTTCGAGGACCGCGCCTGGCGCGTTTCGCTGTTCGGCGACGAGGTCGAGGCCATTTCCGAATTCGATCCGCTGACCGGTCACAAGACGGCCGAGCTCGAGCAGATCAAGCTTTACGCCAATTCGCATTATGTGACGCCGAAGCCGACGCTCGAGCAGGCGGCGTCGCGCATCAAGACCGATCTCAAGATCAGGCTCGAGGAATTCAACGCGGCCGGCCGCCTTCTCGAGGCCCAGCGCCTCGAGCAGCGTGTGTTGTTCGACCTCGAAATGATGATGGCGACCGGCTCCTGCGCCGGTATCGAGAATTACTCGCGCTACCTAACCGGCCGCAAGGCGGGCGAGCCGCCGCCGACCTTGTTCGAATATCTGCCCGACAATGCGCTGGTCTTCGTCGACGAAAGCCACGTGACCGTACCGCAATTGGGCGGCATGTTCCGCGGCGACTACAACCGCAAGGCCACGCTCGCCGAATTCGGTTTCCGGCTCCCCTCCTGCATCGACAACCGGCCACTGCGCTTCGAGGAATGGGACGCGATGCGGCCGCAGTCGGTCTATGTGTCGGCGACCCCCGGCTCGTGGGAGATGAACCGCACCGGCGGCGTCTTCACCGAGCAGGTCATCCGCCCGACCGGCCTCATCGATCCGCCGGTCGAGATCCGGCCAGTGAAGAACCAGGTCGACGACCTCATCGCCGAATGCCGCGAGGTGGCGAAAAAGGGCTATCGCGCCCTCGTCACCGTGCTCACCAAGCGCATGGCCGAGGACCTGACCGAATACATGCATGAGCAAGGCATTCGCGTGCGCTACATGCATTCCGACATCGACACGCTGGAGCGCATCGAGATCATCCGCGATCTGCGCCTTGGCGTCTTCGATGTCCTGATCGGCATCAACCTGCTGCGCGAGGGCCTCGATATTCCCGAATGCGCCCTGGTCGCCATTCTCGACGCCGACAAGGAAGGCTTCCTGCGTTCGGAAACCTCGCTCATCCAGACCATCGGCCGCGCCGCCCGCAATGTCGACGGCAAGGTGGTCCTCTATGCCGACCATGTGACGGGCTCGATGGAGCGCGCCATGGCCGAAACCAGCCGCCGGCGCGAAAAGCAGGAGGCCTACAACCGGGAAAACGGCATCACCCCGGCGAGCGTGAAGAAGAACATCGCCGACATCATGTCGTCGGTCTATGAACAGGACCACGTCACGGTGGATTCAGGACTTGCCGAGGACGGCGCCCCGCTGGTCGGCCACAATCTCGAGCGTGTCATCTCCGACATGGAGAAACGCATGCGCGAGGCCGCCGCCAACCTCGAATTCGAGGAAGCGGCGCGTTTGCGCGATGAGGTCAAGCGGCTGCGCGAAGTGGAACTGGCCGTCATGGACGACCCCTTGGCGCGTGACCCGATGGACGAGCCGCGCCGCGGCAAGTCCAACCTCCAGCCGGCGACGGCGTCCTGGCCCTCCCCCAAGCCGGCGCGCCGCGCCGCCTCCAAGGGCGGCCGGCCGGGCACGCGAACATTCAAGAAGAGCGGCAGATAGCCCTTACGGGCGCCATACGGCGATCTGGCCGCCTTCGCTGGTCGCCAAAAGCAGCATTTGTTGACGCCAGTCGACCAGGACGAGGCCGTCGCTGGCGCTGAGTTTCATGAAGGCTTCCGTCAGCTTCCGGTCATCCGGATCGGACCCCACGCTGGCGGCGATGACCGGAATGCCGTTCTCATCGGCATAGCCGTAGAGATGCACATTGCGGCCGATTTCCATTGTGAAGCCGTTGCGCACGCGCGCGACGCCGTCAACGCTGGTGAGGAGCGGGGCCGGACCGGCTCTGGCGCCGATCACGGTCTGAAGATGCTCGAGCGCGGCTGCACCCGTCATGAGGGACTCGCGGCGGAATTCGCGGACATAGAGATTCCGCCAGCTAGACCCCTCGCGATTCTGCGCTTCGAACGTCTTGAGCTCGCTCAGCAGGCGGCGGATTTCTGGCAGCATCGCCTTGGGTAGAAACTCGGTTTGCGTCCAATCATCCTCGTGAAGCACCAAGACATCAGCGGCAGGCGGCTCGCCGAGGGGATCCAGCCGGGGCAAATCCTTCGCGATCGTCGGAAGAGAGAAAAGAATCTCTTTGGGGTCCATCGTCTGCGTGGCGGGCTCCGCTTTCACGGCTCCAGCCAAACCAACTGCCGCGAGGAGCGCAACCAGAAGCTTTCTCACATTTCCACCCTCGTCAAGCTGTCGATCGCAGCCGCGAGTCTCATGAGGTCGGCGGCATAGAACCCGGCGGCATTGAGACAGTTCGTCTCGAGAAGCTTCAGGCCGTCCTCGGTGCGGCAGACATCGATGACATAGGCCCGGGAGTAACCGGGATTGATGCTAATCATCTTCCGCCCGAAATCCAGCGCATCGTCATCGATCTCGTGACGGTGGACGATACGCGCTCCCTCCTTATAGAGAGAATGGGTGACGATCCGGCCATCGACCGCCCACAGACGCCATTCGCGCAGGATACGAACCGGCGTCGCGAACATCAGCAACGTATCGTGGCGAAGTGATCCATTGGGAATCTCATCTTCGTCGAGTGCGAGAATCTTCTCCACCATGCGGATTATTTCACTTGCCGGCTTCACATTGCCGGGCTCTTCCTTGCTGTCGTCAACGGGGCGCAGGAACCATTCTCTCCCGTCATCCGGAAGGCGCTTGGGAACATCGCGGAGGGGCATGAGCAGCGCATCGGGCCCGTTGAGAAGATACGGGTGCCAGACCTGCTCGTCGATGAAAGGCCGCAGCTTGAACACGCCAGGCCAGTAACCATTTGCTTCGGCGTTCATCCATAAGGAATAAGCGCCGAACATGACGACCGAGGTCGGATCGGCGATGACCGGCTCGGGAATGAGCTCACCGACGAAGGGGACGACCTTATGCCATGTATACGAAATGCCGAGCCGGTCAAGCGCTTCTGCCAGCTTCCGGGTATCCTTGAACTCCTGAAGAATCCACTGCATTGCCGCCTTGCGTCACATCACGCCTGACCAGACCATCATGTGACTCTCTTGCCGCCTTCGGTTTCGATCCACAGTTCGAAATTGTAATTGGATCCCACCGACTTGCCGCGAACGACATAGGTTTCGCCGGCAACCGGTGTGAAGGTGACGGTCTTGTTGCCCAAGTCCGATGGCGCCTCCGTTTCCGCACGTATCACATAATACCTTTCGAGCATGACCTTGATGGGCCTGATCGGCACACGCCTTTCGAAACCTCTGGTCGTGACCGGATTGGTATAACCTCCCTCAATCACATTTGAGGCATTGGTTAGATACTTGCCATCGACGCTCGCCACGGCGAATATCTCGATCCCATCTAATTCGACGCCGAGCCAGGACTTCTCTTTGCGTCGCACATGACTGTCCTTGATGAGGGCCGTCGTGCCGGCATAGTCATCCGGTAGCAGCTTGGGAGTGGCGCAGCCGGCAAGCGAGAAAGCACCCAGAAGGAATACACGGCGTTTCATTCTCATCTCCCAAATTAGTTGCCGACGATCTTGCCGCTGGCAGTCTCGAGCCAGACGGAAGCAGCTCCGCCCTCGACCCGCCCTTTGACCACATAAGTCTGGCCCGCCACCGGATTGAACTTGATCTTGCGCGTGGTGAGGGTCTCGGGCTCGCGGCTGCCGCCATATTGGCCGCCCGCCGCATATTGCGTGACCACCGCCAGTGTGATGGTCATTGGCCTGACGGGAATAGCCCGTTCATGCGCTTGCGGCTTGAGCGCAAATCCCAGGCTCGATTTGAAGCTCGCCCGGTAGGTCGCCAGCATCGCATTGTCGATATATTTGCCGTCCATTTCCCGCATGATGAAGAGATCGACCTTCTCGTGCCTGAAGAAGCCACCCTTCACGAAATTGCCATAGCTGTCCCTGACCGACGCCGTTGGTCCGGAAAATCCGTCCGGCAGGGTCTTGGTGGTGCAGCCGGCGAGCAGCAGCAGGCAGGCGAGTAAGGCGCGGCGTCTCATGATTATCCGCAAGCCTACTGCGTTACTCGCTTGCCACCTGCCGTCTCGATCCAGACATCGGAGCCGGCCTCGCCCAATCGACCGCGCACCACATAGGTCTGGCCGGCGACCGGGCTGAAGCTCACCGTCCGCCGTGTTTCGTAGGTCTTGTTGGTGAGCTGAGTGATCGGCGCCGGATAATAGACGACCCCCAGCGGCTCTACCTTCATCGGCTTGATGGGAACGCGCCGCTGATGGTTTTGCGGACGCATGCTAGAGCCCATGCCATCGCTGATCATGGCGGTCCAGGTCAACGCCTCTTCGATCTTCTTGCCGTCCGCCTTCGTCATGACGAAAAATTTGGCTTGGTCGGACTTGAAGACACCGCCTTTGACATAGTCGGAATAACTGTCCTTCACCACCGCCGTCGGCCCGGCGTAGTCATCCGCCACCAGCTTGGTGGCGCAGCCCGCCAGTAGTATCACGCAAACAAACAGAATCAGCCGTTTCATAGCTGCCGCCCCAAAGATTAACCTTTGTTCATAAACCACTATTTCCCCAGGGAGACAAGGTGTGTCGGGGTTGAACCGGACTGCCGTCGAGGCCTATGCTCCGCGGCTTCGCAACACCTGAACGGGCTTGATATGTCCTCCCCAACGGCCCGGCTTTCGACCATCGGCTTCGATGCCGACGATACGCTGTGGCAGAACGAGCAGTTCTACCGGTTGACCGAGAAGCGTTTCGCGGCCTTGCTCGCCGATTATGCCGAAGCCGACGACCTGTCCAACCGGCTGCTCGAGGCCGAGCGGCGCAATCTCAAGGCCTATGGGTTCGGCATCAAGGGTTTCACCCTGTCGATGATCGAGACCGCCATCGAGGTGACCGAGGGCCGCGTCCCCGCCACCGTCATCCATCAGATCGTCGATGCCGGGCGCGACCTGCTCAGCCACCCGATCGAGCCCTTGCCGCATGCCCGCGCCGCCCTTGAGCAGCTGGGCGGCGACTATCGCCTCGTTCTCATCACCAAGGGCGACCTGTTCGACCAGGAGCGCAAGCTCGCCCAGTCCGGCCTCGGTGACTTCTTCAGCGCGGTCGAGATCGTCAGCGACAAGTCGGCGGCCACCTATGAGCGGATATTCACCCGCCATGGCGACGGTCCGGAACGGGCCATGATGGTCGGTAACTCCCTCAAATCCGACATTGTCCCGGCCATCAAGGCCGGCAGCTGGGGCGTCTATGTGCCGCACAGCCTGACCTGGGCTCTGGAACAGGACGAGGCCCCGAACGGGCATCGGCGCTACCGCCATATCGAGCATCTGGGCGAGCTTCTGGAGGTTGTCCGCCAAGCCGGCTGAATCGGGCCCCCTTGCCCTGTTTTCGCCCTATCCGAACGTCACTCTTGGTCAATCTTGCCCTTCGGGCTCAACTGTGACACATGGCGCCCGGCGCAGGGGTTAAGGATTGTGGGAATGACCGATTATTCGAGATGGAGCTTGGCCGTGGCTGCCCTGCTGATTCTGGCGGGTTGTGCATCGTCCCCGGACAAGAGCGCCATCAAGATCCTCAATGGCGGCCAGACGCCGACCTCGTCGGCACCGGCGGCCCAGGCCGAGCCGATCCGCCTGCTCTCCGCCGAGGAGATCCGCTCCACTTTGATCGGCAAGAGCTGGCAATATACCCGCCCCGATGCGAGCGGCTTCATCACCTACAATGAAGATGGCTCGCTGACCTACCAGGACGACGTCAAGGGCGAAGGCCGTGGCACTTGGTCGGCGACCCAGGGCGAGCTCTGCCAGAGCATCGGCGGCCAGCCGACCGAATGCAATCAGTTCAAGAGCACCGGCGACGCCTATCATGTCGGCAAGATCCGCCTTGTCGGCATATGAGGTGCTGACACGCAAAAGTGCGTTCTGACAACACGTCGCACCAAGCTAAGCTCAACATGTCGATCGCGCTTGTCACTTCGGGATGAGGCCCCCTGAAGCGACGACGCGTCATAAAGGAGGCCTAATGACGAGCGGTATCAACAGACGGCACTTCCTGGCGGCGGGAAGTGCGGCCATCGCCGGCCTGACGGCCACGGCGGCCGGCGCCCAGCAGCAGCTGGAGCAGTTCCGGCCCGGCAAGGATTACAATGATCTGATCACCTTTCCGCCGACCGATATCAGCAAGATTCCGAAGAAGTTCCGCCGCCAGATCGTGCCTTATGAAGGCCGCCACTGGCCCGGCACCATCATCGTCGACACCGCCGAGCGCCACCTCTATCTGATCCTGGACGGGCGCGAGGCCATTCGCTTCGGTGTTGGCGTCGGTCGCGAGGGTTTCCGCTGGGCCGGCCTCGCCGATGTCGAGCGCAAGGTCATGTGGCCGCGCTGGACGCCGCCGCCCGAAATGGTCGAGCGCGATCCCAATGCGGCGAAATGGAAGGACGGCATGCCGGGCGGCCCCGACAATCCGCTGGGCGCCCGCGCCCTCTATCTCTTCCAGAACGGCCGCGACACGCTCTATCGCCTGCACGGCACCAATGCGCCGCAGAGCATCGGCAAGGCCTTGTCGTCTGGCTGCATCCGGATGATCAATGAGGATGTGATCGAGCTCTATCGGCGCGCGCCGATCGGCAGCCGCGTCGTCGTCCTCGCCCAGGGCATATAATCAGGCGGCACCGGTGAGGAACGGGTTGCTGCGCCGTTCCTCGCCGATCGTGCTGGCCGGACCATGGCCGGGCAGGAAAGCCACGTCGTCGCCGAGCGGCAGCAGCTTGTCATGGATCGCGGCGATCAGCGTCTCGTGATCGCCATAGGGGAAATCGGTGCGCCCGATCGAGCCCTGAAACAGCACATCGCCCATCAGGCAGAAGCGGTGCGCGTTGTTGAACAGCACCACCGAGCCCGGCGTGTGGCCCGGACATTCGAGAATGTCGAATTCCAGCGCGCCGACCGTGACCTTGTCGCCTTCCTTGAGCCAGCGGTCCGGCGTGAACGCGCGGGCTTGATAACCGTACTGAGTCCCTGACTTCGGCAGATCGGCGAGCAGGAAGGCATCTTTCTCGTGCGGGCCTTCGATCGCGACTTTGAGCTGGTCGCGCAATTCGGCGGCGCCGCCGGCATGATCGATATGTCCGTGGGTCAGCAGAATCTTCTCCACCGTGACCTGCGCCTGATCGATGGCCTTGCGGATGACATCGACATCGCCGCCGGGATCGACGACGGCGCCGATGCGCGTATCCTCGTTCCAGACGAGCGAGCAGTTCTGCTGGAACGGCGTGACCGGAATGATCATGATTTTAGGGCGTGTCATGGCCCCAGTGCATAGCGGTGCGTGGCGTCATGCGCAAGACACAGAGCTGCACTTGCAGTAGGACGCGCGGAACCGCTAGAGGTTTCGGCGAGCAACCATTTCTTTTTCCGAGGACCAGCAATGTCGGCGCCTCTGCCCTTCGCGCAGCGCTACCGGACGATTGTCGCCGCCATCGCGACCGTCGCCTCCTGCGACATCGCCATGGGCCTCACCTTGCAGATTCTGCCGCTGCTGATGGAGAACGGCCACGTTCCGGCATGGATCATGGGCCTCAACGCCGCCATGTCGCCGCTCGGCATCATGATCTTCGGGCCGTTCCTGCCGCGCATCGTTTCACGCTTCGGCTCCAAGCGCGTCGTTTATATCAGCATCCTCGCCACCATGGCGACGCTTGCCGCTTTCAAGCTATTTCCGAGCGTGTGGGCGTGGTTCGCCATCCGCTTCGTCTTCGGCATGGCCGCCGGCACCTTGTTCACGGTGAGCGAAGCCTGGATCATGAGTGGCGCCGACCAGAACAATCGCGGCCGCACCATGGGTCTTTATACGAGCGTGCTCGCCGTCAGCTTCTCGATCGGCCCACTGATCATCCCTTTCACCGGCATCGACGGCTGGGCGCCCTGGCTGATCGGCATTCTGTGCGTCGGCATGAGCGCCGTGCCGCTCACCTTCCTGCGCATCTCCGAAGACTCCTTCCGGCATGAGGAAGGCGGCGGCTTCTGGGCCTTTGTCGGCCGGGCCCCCCTGCTGCTTTTCGCGGTCGGCACGCTCACCTTCTTCGATGCGGTCATATTGTCCTTTTTCCCGATCTTCGGGCTGCGCTCCGGACTTCCCGTCGAGCAGGTGACCACCATCCTCGGCGTCTCCATCATCGGCAATGCATTGCTGCAACTGCCGATCGGACTTCTCGCCGACAGATGGTCCAGGCTCGGCGTGATCGTGCTGTCGGCCGTCATCAGCGCGGTGCTGGCCGTGACGATGATCTGGACCATCCAGTCCTGGCTGATCTGGCCGGTGATGCTCATCCTCGGCACCACCGCCTATGCGATCTACACTATCGCCCTCACCATCCTCGGTGATAATTTCAAAGGCCCCGACCTCATTGCCGGCAGCGCCGCTTTTGCCGCCATGTGGGGGATCGGCGGCATATTGGGCCCGCCGATCGCGGGCGCCGCGACCGACGCCTTCGGCATCGTCGCCATCCCGATCACCGTCACGGCCATCTATGTCGTCCTGCTGATCGGCCTCGGCCTCTCGCGCGGCCGGATGGTGAAGGGAGCCGCGCATGGATAGGCAGCGCTGGATCAATCTCTTCGCCGCCATCTCGGCCGTCACCGTCTTCGGCTTCGCGCTTGGGCTCATATTCCCCCTGCTCTCCCTGGTCATGGAGAAGCACGGCGTACCGCCACAAGTAATCGGATTCAATACGGCGATGCAGCCCCTGGGCATCCTGGTCTCGGGCTTCCTTGTGCCGCATTTGACCAGCCGTCTCGGCACTCGGCCGGTGGCGATCGTCGCCGCCTTCCTGACTGCCACGATAATCGTGGCCTATCCCTTCACGCCGATATACTGGGCGTGGTTCGTACTCCGCTTCCTCCACGGCCTCGCCGTCGGCGCGCTGTTCACGGTGAGCGAGGCCTGGGTTGTCGAGGCAGCCTTCGGACCGGCGCGCTCGCGCATCATGGCGCTTTATGCCAGCATCCTGTCCGTGAGCTTCGGCCTCGGTTCGGCGCTGATCAGCTTCACCGGAATCGAAACCGTATTACCCTTCTTCATCGGCGCCGGCTTCCTCGCCGCCAGCACGATACCGATGTTCTACTATCGCTCGATCAGCACCCTTGTGCCCGAATCCGGGGAGCGTCAGCTTTCCATCCTGGGCTTCGCGCGCCTGGCTCCCATCCTGATCAGCGCCGTCACTCTGTTCGCCGTCATCGATGCGGCCTATCTTGGCCTAATGCCCGTCTACGGCGTCAAGAAAGGCCTCGACCAGGAAACCGCCGCGCTGATGCTGACCGCCTTCATCGTCGGCAATGCCGCTCTCCAATTCCCCATCGGCTGGATTGCCGATCACTGGAGCAAACGCGGCATGATGGCGGTGTGCGCCTTCACGACCGTCATCGGCAGCGCCCTCATCCCCTCCGCCTTCGGGACCTGGATGCTCTGGCCCGTGCTGGTCGTGACCGGCGCCACCTCGGCCGGCATCTACACCATGGCACTGGCCGAGCTCGGCGATCGCTTCTCCGGCAATGAACTTGTCGCCGGCACGGCCGCCTTCTCTACGACATGGGGCGGCGGCGCGCTGGTCGGCGCCCTCATCGGCGGCTGGGCCATGGACCGGTTCGGACCCGACGGCCTGCCCTATGCGACGGCGGTTGTCTTTGCCGCCTTTGTTGTCGCCATCGCCGCACGTACGGCAAGCACGAGACGTGTTTAACGCAGCTTCATCGGCCAGGTGAATTCGCGGCTGCCCATGATGCCGCGCGGCCGCGCCAGGAGCACGATGAGCATCATCAGAGCGAGGCCGATCTCCCGCAATCCCGGCAGCGCCGGCACGATCAGGCCGGCGATCTCGAAGCCGCTGGAGACGATCCGCAGCAGCTCGGCCGAGCCCGCCACCAGGAATGTGCCGATGACCGCGCCGGAGAGGCTCCTGATTCCGCCGATGACGAGCATCGCCAGCGTCAGATAGGTGAACTCGAAATAGAACTGATTGACCGTCAACACGCCGCGGATATGGCCTTGCAGTATGCCTCCAAGTGCCACCAGGGCGGCGGACAGGACAAAGGCCCACAGGCGCACCGCACGGACCGAGATGCCGGTGGCCTTGGCCGCCACCTCGTCCTCGCGCGAGGCCTGCAGCATCAGGCCGTAGCGCGACGTCTTGAACACGAAGGCGACGAGTAGCGCCAGAAGCGCCGAGACCAGGGCCGTGCCGATGCCGGTCGCGAGCGGCAGGCCGACCAGTGAGCTCGTACCGCGCGTATAGGCATCGGCATTGGCGAGAATGGTCGTGACGATGGCGAGCCAGGCGACAGTCGCGATGCTGGCGCCGAGACCAGAGAGCTGGACGATGATGATTCCGATGACGAGCCCCACGAGCGAGGCGAAAGCCACGCCGATCGCGGCGCCCATCGGCAGCCCCACTTGCGTCGACAACGCGAAGGCCGGAAGCTGCGGAAGGAAGATCTTCTTGGCAGCGACCGGCAAGGTGAACCACGCGGCACTATAGGCGCCGAGCGCCGCGAAGCTCGCATGGCCGAAGGAGAACACCCCGGAATTTCCGACGAAGACCGCGAGCCCCAGCACCACGACCAGCTTCACCAGCATGTCGATGATGAAACGCTGGAAAATATCCGATCCGGCCCAGCCTATGCCGGCGACGGCCACGATCGCCAGGGACAGCAAGATGAAGGTCGACCAGCGCCGCGCCATCATACGCGCTCCCGCGAGCCGATCCCCTGAAACAGTC
>NNBT01002182.1_pt1 | contig 15800 bp, 10 predicted proteins | sample 1173831 | NCBI WGS metagenome assembly NNBT01 (sample SAMN07173936, study PRJNA388173) | plant metagenome | isolation source: symbiotic tissue sample KVJ10 | place: Norway: Troms, Kvaloya island | reverse complement strand
AAATAGAATACGATAAAATTCTAAACTACTTTCAATCTCAAACTAATGAGATTAACGAAGTTGAAAAAATCATTTTTACAAATGAAAAGCTAAACTTGTTTTCTTTTAAATTATGTCCTTTTTGTATGAATGAACATGAACCTAAGGAAAATCATTGCTTATGTGGGGCTCAAATCATTGATAAGGATTATGAAAAATTCATTTACACTTCAAAGGAATACGAAAACATCCTAAAACATAAAAAGAAAAGTTTAGAAACGATTCAAATTGCTTTAGACTCATATAGCTCAGAAATAGCTAAAGCAAATACTCAAAAGGAGAAAATTGAAATTAATGTTAAGGAAGATACTAATAAAGTAAAAGCATTAATAAATTCAACAAATGTAAATTCAAACAATGAAGCTATAGACCATTTGCACAATGAAATTTTAGCGCTAATGAAATCCATTGAAATTGAAAATTATCGTAAAAAGATTTCAACTGAAAGAGATCAGTTATTAAATAGCTATAAAGAAGTTAATGATAACTACAAAAAAATAAAGAATGAATTTGATGATCTTCAAAAGAAATTTGATAAAGAAAATAAAAATATAATTGAGGATTTTAATACAATTTACAGAGACTTAATTATTAAGTCCTCAGCAGATGTTTTGAAAGCAGAAATAAATGAAGACTACATGCCAATTGTAGACGATGGAATTTACAAGAATAAGAGCGCTGGAGTTCCTATAAGGTTAATTTATTATTATACAATATTATCGCTTGCCTTAAAGTATGACACAGTAAAGCATCCAAGACTTTTAATCATAGATACCCCTGAAGATTCCGGCATTGACGATGATAATTTAAAAAAGGATTTAATTCTGTTAGAAGAAGCCCTTGAATTAGTTGAAGCAGATAAAGACTCATATCAAGTAATACTAACAACAGGTCTTGAAAAATATCCAGAGCAATTTAAAAAATTCATTGTGGACAGATTTAACAAAAAAGAAGAAAGTAAATTCATTTTACGTCCTAAATGATTTAGCTTTAAATATTTTTTATCAATAATTTAAAAGACTTCAAGAGACGGGGTATGAAAAGACATACTTTATTCTTTAAAGGACTATTATATCTACTTATTAATCAAAAAACATACTATACAGAGCAATTTAGAACAAAAATTAAATCCAAGATAGATGTTATGATTTACAGATTACAAGCGATCTCAAAAGTTAAAACAACCTCAAAAAAAAAAAAACAGATATTTTGACTTAGACAAAGTTTCTCGTTAAGACCACATTTAGCTATAAATTTAAAATTCTGTGGTTTGAAAACCTGAATTTCCCGAAAGAATTCATATTTCTATCTATACTTTATCACTCTCTAAAAGTGATTTTAAAACAGTAACCGAAACTTTTGCTATTCAATATTTTAAATTGTGTTTTTTGTATGACTTTATGTTTTTGAAGTTTGCCTATAATATTACTCTAAATTGTCGCAATATGAGACTAACATTACACAATTCTATTTGCTTGCTCTATAAATTTTAATTTGACATTAAAAATGAATATTAATTTATTACACTTTATTTTAACGTGTAATAATGAATTCCAAGAGTAACTTATCAGGTAAATCCATTTCCTTTTCATATTCCATTTTTCTTACTACTAGACCTCAAACTGCAAACCACTCAAATACCTGTACAAACCCTGTTCACTCCTCATCAGTTCCTGATGGGTACCCGATTCAATAATCTTTCCCTTTTCCATCACCAGAATCCTGTCTGCTTCACGAATGGTTGATAAACGGTGCGCGATGATGATAGAAGTACGGCCGCTCATTAATTCTTCAAGCGCTTCCTGTACCAAACGTTCTGATTCAGAGTCGAGCGACGAAGTGGCTTCGTCTAAAATCAATATAGACGGGTTTTTTAACAACGCCCGGGCAATGGCAATGCGCTGACGTTGCCCTCCTGATAGTTTTACCCCACGTTCTCCAACCACGGTTTCATAACTTTCAGGAAATGCGCTGATAAAATCATGTGCATTTGCGCGTTTCGCGGCCTGTATAATTTCTTCTTTGGTGGCCGTTAACTTGCCATAAGCAATATTTTCCAATATCGTTCCGCCAAATAACATCACATCCTGCGGCACAATTGCGATCTGATTCCGGATATCTGTAAGTGAATAAGCCGAGGCAGGTTTGCCATCGAACAATATTTCGCCACTTTGCGGATGGTAAAATTGCAGTATCAATCCGGCAGTGGTCGATTTACCCGAGCCGCTTGGACCTACTATGGCTATTTTTTGTCCCGCTTTGGCTTCAAAAGATACCTGGTTTAACACTTCTACTTCCGGCCTTGAAGGATAGGCAAAGTTGATGTGGTTGAAAGCGAGATTGCCCACTATTTTTTGTTTTACCACATTATCCTTTTCCGCTATCGATACTGGTTCGCCCTGCTCTCCCAATATCTCCAGCACCCTTTCGCTGGCGCCTACAGCCTTTTGCAGGTTGGCAAAAAGTTCGGGAAAACTACCCAGCGAACTGCCGAGGAACATGGCATAAAGTGAAAATTTCAACAATTCACCAAAGGTAATTTCCTGCTGACTCACCAGGATACAGCCGTAGCCGATTACCCCCAGTACACTTCCAAAAACGCAAAGCACAATAAAAGAAACAAACATGCCCCTGTATTTCGCACCTTTGATGGCAATATCGGCCACCTCGCGGATGGTATTCTTATAACGTGTGGCCTCGAATGCTTCGTTTACAAAGGCTTTTACATTCGAAATGCCTGATAAAGTTTCTTCAACAATACTGTTTGATTCGGCCATTTTATCCTGGGCCTGGCGCGAAATCTTTTTAATAAAACGGCCAAATAACACCGCAAACACAATCATCACCGGTAAGATCAAAAGCAGGGCAAATACCAGTTTTTTCGAAATGATGGCCATAAAAACAATCCCGCCTACAAACAATACAAACTGCCGCAACATCTCGGCAATGGTAGTAGTTAACGTATCCTGAACCTGCGATAGATCGGCAGAGATCCTGCTGTTCAGTTCACCTACCCTGCGGTTCGAAAAGAAGTTCATGGGCAAAGTAATCAGTTTGAAATAGGTGTCGCGCCTGATGTCGGCCAGGGAGCGTTCTGCTACATTAACAAACCATAATATTCTGAAATAAGAGACCACCGCCTGTACTGCCAATACGATAAAGGCCAACATTAAGATGCCCTGGATGGTGCCCGGCAGGTAACTATTGCTGTGTTTACCCTGTGCAGTATCGATTAAGGCACCTATAAAAGATGGGAAGGCCAGTCCAACCAGACTCGATAAAAAGAGGAAAAACAGCGCCGCAATGAATTTGCCCCGATAGGGTTTTAGGTAAGTAAGCAAACGGGCAACATTGCCCAAACTTTTCCTGTTTATTTTTGCTTTTGATAATTCTACGCCCGGTGTATTTCCGCTGTTTAACTGTTTTCTTGCCATTATTTTTATCTTGCTCTTGTTGGGATATGGTTTCCTTCTATTGCTAATTTTTGCACGAAAAAGGATTTTGATAGTGAAGACGGATCAATGTCAAAAATACTTTAAATATCTTCAGAAATTTAAGCAGGTTACGCCACTTACCTGTTTTTGAAACCGGTTATCTAATTTTTACCAATTGATTGCAAGGATACCGATAAAGATCAGTTTGAGATAGTGCCGGGGGGCAATCGCAATAGGTATAACTAAAACGGTAAGTATTTAATGGTGTTGTTTGAACAGCCATTTCGGGATTTCTTCATCCAGCAATAACGGAATGGCTATATTATTATGATCCAGTTCGGGATAGGTAGTGAAAATGATCCTTTTATTTTTTTTGAGTTTTGCAAAAAGTGCCACACTTCCGCTATATGGATTCTCTGTATCTTTTGCGCCATGGATTAACCAGATGTTGCTGTTTTTTAAAGCTTCTACATTCGAAAAATCGGGAACTGCTGCAACCGAAACCATACCTGCAAACTGTTGTGGTGCGATGCTGAGCATATTTTGTGCGGTAGATGCCCCCATTGAATATCCAACGAGGTAAATTCTTTTGGGATCTATACCGGCATATTCTTTCTGCAGCTCAGTGATGAGTTTCATCACCGTATAAACCTCCTCAGATGGCTTTGCAGAAAACAGGCCATTTTCAGCCACAGCATAATCAGAGGAACGCGTGCTGAATTGCGGCGCCAGAACAAAACATTTATATTTTTTATAAATTTCATCCCTTATCCATATTCTTGATAAAGGTTCCAGCTGTTTTTCATTATCGTTGCCGATACGTGTAGAATTATGCAGCACAATCACCAACGGATATTTTGTACCTTGTTTATCATTTTCAGGAAGTAAAAAACGGTAGGGCAATTCCCTGCTTCCCTGCCTGTATGTCCGCTTTTCAAATTTATCTGCAGGAAGGTGGTTAAGTATGGCCCTCGTTTGCGCAGCCCTTGCGCTGTCGATTTTAACCATACAGCTGTTTTGGGTTTGGGCAAAAGAAAAATTTGAGGTTAGTAAAGCGGTTAGGCATAGGATGAGTCCGAACTTGTTGTGCATAGCATTTAAAAAGCGATATACCGCGAATATAAATTTATTTAGTGATCCTGCCCAACCTATTGTATTACTTCTCTGCAAACTTCTCTATAGCTTCGGGCGTTACCGGAGTAAAAAGGTTCACCAGGTTGCCATCAGGATCTCTTAATAATAAAGATTGATTTCCCCAGGGCATAATAGTGGGTTCTTGCACGATTGTGTTTTTTAAGGAACCGGCTAATTGTTCGAAACGCCGCTGAACATCGTCAACCCTGAATTCGATAATCATGCTACGGTTCTGTGCAGGTTGGGCAATACCATCACCGCCAAAAAACTGTAAAGTCCGGGTGCTCCCAATGGCTAAAGTTGCGCCCGGGGTTTTTAATTCGGCAAAATCAGGCGTGTACCTGGTGGCTGTTAAACCTGTTAACTGTTCATAAAAGCGGATAAGTGTTTCTACCTGTGCGGTAATGATGCGGGTGGATATTAAATTCATTGCTAAGTATTTTAATTGTGCAACGAAGGTATCGGGTGCTTATGACAACTGTTTGTCAGGGCTTGTAAAGTTTTTTTCTTTTTCCTGTAAATATTCCTGCAGACTGAGCTGATGCGGGGTAAATTTAAGATCCGTCGGGTAAACTGCCTCTATCCTATCCAAACGGAACATTCTGAAATCATTTCTTAACCGGCAAAAGGCAATCAGCGTCCAGTGTTGTTGCATGCTATAATAAAAGGCAAAAGGTTCTATTAATCTTGCTGAACTTTCATTTTTACCTTCTGCCTTGTAGCTAATCCGCAATACGCTAAAACTGGTGAGGGCATTTTGGATAGTGGCTAATGAATTGCTGGTAGGCTGCTCCACACTAGCAGGACTTACAGCAACACGTTTAGAAAGCAGTTCTACTTTATCTTTGGTGCTATAATTCAGCACGGCTTTTACCTTATCTACCGCTTCCTTATAAGTATCGATCAATGAACTGTCTTTATTGAGGTTGATTAATTGCTGGGCGGTGATCAGCGCATTGGCCTCCTGCTCGGTAAACATTACCGGGGGAATTTTATAACCTTCAGCAAGTGAGTAACCTTTCCCTTCGAAACTGGCAATGGGCACACCAATCTGTTCCAATACCCTGATGTCGCGGTAAATGGTGCGCACACTTACTGCGAAGTTTTCTGCCAGATCGTTAGCATTTACCATCCGCCTGGTTTGCAGTTGAAGTAAGATGGCGCTCAGGCGGGTAAGCCTTTTCATATCAGTGTGGGTGCTCATGGGGTTCGGAATGTGTGGTTAAATATATGAAAGCAATATGTTTTAGATAAAGGTATTAAGGTTATTGTGGTTTATATCATCATTTTTACTCGCGGCACGCGTGCGTCAGTGTCCCCCCTTTGCCGATAACTTTGCCATTGAGGTCGTTCCATAGCAGATGCTAATAAACCTGTCTCCATCGTAAGATTGGCTGTTTGTACCGAAACCAACCCTGCTCAGGCTGGTAATGTTGCCCATTACATCATAACTGATCGCTTCACTCAATCCGGATGCCGTAGCGTTCAGCAGTCTGTTCAGCTTGTGGTAGCTATAACCAAAGGCTTAGCCGTGCCGTTACTATAATCCTGGCCTGCAATGTTCCCGCTATACTGGGCAAGTGTTGGAGCTGTGGCATCATCGTACCTTAGTTCCATGGAGAATTAGTCGGGATGCCAGGCTTTGGCCGCTGGCATCGACCACATAACGGGTGAACTTTATTCCGTAGACAGCCCATACAACCAGCCCGAAATCATCAAGGCATTACTCTTCGCCATTAATCAACTCGAAGCCCTCGCCGAAAAAGGCAATCAAGGTTTAGCCTGGAGTGAAGAAGAAGATGTATTGCTGGCAGATCGCTTTAACGAAGGCATCAAGATTACCCAACTCGCTAAACTTCATTCCCGTACTTATGGAGCAATTAAAGCCAGGTTAATCAAACTCGAACTTATACAGAAATAACAAAGCCCAACAGTTTTATAAACTACCGGGCTTTATTATCTAAGTTACATTTTCCTATGAGCTATACTTATACACAGTTCAGAGCCACTACCATAATATTTACTTAATTCTGAAATTGATAGTATCTGGCTTGTTTTTAAAATTAAATCCTGTATCAGTCAATATCATTTGAAGAATAGTATCATTTATCAACTTTGAATCTTCCAAATAGTTATATTTATCTTTCGCCCAAATAACACTGTCTTTATCTGACTTTCTGACTTGTATTACATCATTGGTTGTAGCGCCTAAACTAACATAGTAAATGCTTACTTTTTCACCATTTTTTTTTGAATGTTCAGCAAGTAATCTTTCATCCTTATCAAAAAGATTACAACTACAAAATGTCAGTAAGGCAAATGCTATTATATATCTGTTCATTACTATTATACCTTTAAATTATTTTTATTTTTTTGATAATATCTAATTCCTGTCTTTATCATTAATTGATCATTGGGGTCATCTCCATATGGGGGAACTAGCACTCGTCCCGCGACACCCCTGCTCCCCGAAATAAATTTTTGCCATGCTGGCTCTGAAGTGCCTGCCTGCCATAACAATATATCTTCATTTAAAAGCGGAACGACTATACCTGTAGCTCCATAGTGATAATTACCAAGCTCTTCAGCATCATAGTTCTACCGTCAAATGAAAATTGTGTCTGGACTTCTTTTCCTTTATCAAGATTATGGACTAATCCAAAAATTGTTTTGCTGTTATTTTTAAAATCCCAATCCCCTTGGCCCTTAACAAGTTTTTTGAAAGTTAAAGGATTAATTATTCCTTTTGCATAATCTATATTTTTGGAAAGCAAGTTCCCAAAAATTTTATTTGCATCAATACTCCCCCCTAATTCTCCGATTTTTTCTCCACCAGCATCAGTATTTTTAGCACTGTAAGTTTTGTTTACATCAGCCTCTGTTTTAGCATTTTCGTGAACATAAATACCTTTATCTCCGTCATCAACATTTTTTAGTACAGTACCGTATTTATCTAAATGAACTGATTCAGGGCCCATTCCATCCGGATCGATAAATCTTAAAGGATTATTGAAACCATAATTATATGGCGAATACCTTCTCATCTTCTCCGCCAGCGGATCAATAACATTCCACCTTACAATAACCGGATCATAGAACCTAGCGCCGTAATCATACTGCGCTAGGATGCACTTGCGTTAGCGTTTTTTTTCGAAATGAGATTATAATGCTTCTTAACAGATTTCAAAAAAAGCGATATTACTAGTATGATATAAAAAGCCAATGGAAAAAAAGATATAATTCTAAACAAAATCGAACTTGTATAGCCACTAAATAAGTGATAATTAACAGAGTTAGTAAAATCCATTGCGACTCCAATACTTGAATGAGGTGCTAGAGCTACCATAGAATAGATCCCCCCCAAACATAGTATCAACAAAGTACCCCATGAATATCTTGTCCGAAGGTATAAAAGAGTGGCGAATGATATCATTACAAGGAGGTGACTCCTTACTAAAGAAAGTGTACCATTTATAATAAATGAAAATTCCGCAATTATTATTATAAAAAATAGCCCTAAGATAATCAATTTAATCACTCTCATCTTACTGTAATATTATTGTAATATCTAACATTTTTCCCCCAGTCTTCCTTTAATTCTTCCACCGTCTTAATTTGTGGTGTAAATCTTGGCCCATCTTTACTCCAAGTATATTTGGTCCCATTTTTTGATGTTCCTAAAAATGTTGCAGCATGAGTATTTTGATCATCAGCAAAAGCTACAACAGTTTTACCAAATTGCAATCCTTTAGAATCTGAAGTTACTTCAGTAAAATTCTTTCCTTCAACAGTAGCATCAAATCTATCTCCACTAATTTGTTTATCAAAAGTGGGTATCTGTCCATTTGATATTGCTAATGCAGATTCAAAACAATTATAACCATCAGGTGTTAAAATAGACCCTAATAAACTGGTAGCATAGTTATCAGGATTATCTTTTGTATCTTTTATTGCACCATTTATAGCTCTTACACCAGTTATATCATCTGATAGTGTGATCTTGCCATTTTTCATTTTCTTAAACTCTGCATCTGCCTGCTTTTGAGAAACATTTAGGAACTTTTGTAAGGTTTGGGCATTGTCTCCTTTTTCTGCGGTTGCTGTCAATCTACCGTTAGCAATACTCGGTATCCATTGCCCCTCCATTCCATCAGGATCTACAACGCCTATCGGGTTGTTAAAGCCATAAGCATAGGGATTTGTTTTCCTATCTTTCTCCGCCAGCGGATCAATCACATTCCACCTGCCAATAACCGGATTATAGAACCTAGCGCCGTAATCGTACAGCCCTAACTCCTCCTGCAACTCCTTGCCGTTATAAAGATATTTATTATTGTTTGCCCCTGCAAGTACTGATTTGCGGAGACCAAAAGCATAATAATCATCACGCTGCAACACTTCCAGCAGGCCTGTATTGGGATTTTTGTAGAAAGTTGCCCTTACATTGCCTAGGTGATCTGACAGGTTATATTCATAGCTATAACTGCCATTACTGTTGCGGGCAATACCTTCTTCGTTCTGGATAAAATCGATACTGCCATTTTTATACTGAATACCATCAATATAAACCGTCGTGGTACCGTCAGTATATTTTTCAAGTTTTTCACCCGCTGCATTATAGATATAGGTGATGTTCTGCGTACCTGTTATTTTTTGCGGCAAGTTGAGGTAGTTGTACTCAATATCTATGGGCCTTGGGTTGTTGCGCCCCCCTTCTCCGATTACATTGCCATTGAGGTCATAAGTATACCTATTGACCATAAAACCTTTTACGCTTCCAAGCTGGTTCCCAAAGCCGTACACATAGCTGATCGTACCGAAACCATCCCTGCTCAGGCTGGTAATGTTGCCCATCACATCATAGCTGATCGTTTCGCCTAATCCCGTTGCCGTAGCATTCAGCAGCCTGTTCAGCTTGTCGTAACTGTAACTAAAGGCATTTGCTGTGCCGTTTCTATAATCCTGGCCTGAAATATTCCCGTTATACTGGGCAAGTGTTGGCGCTGTGGCGTCATCGTACCTCAACTCCATAGAGAATTCGTTGCTGCTACTGCTTTTCAGCCAGCCCCGCTCGTTATAGGCGTAGCTGCTGTGCTGCAGAAAGCTTGCCCCGCTATCGGTACTGTGCAGGTGTTTCTGCCTCACCTGGCCTATTTCGTTGTAGTCCAGCTTGCTCAGCACCGTCTCCGGCGTACCATTTATGGCCTGGAAGGTAGCCAACTTCCTGCCCATGTGGTCGTATTCGTAACGGTCGGCAATCGTGGTAGTTATCCCGTTTGCAATGTGCGTCCTGTTACTGCTCAATAGTTCGCCTACAAAGCTGTAGGTGTTGTCCACGATGTCGCTTCCATTCAGGTAGTTCTCACTTTTGGTCTGTACAACCCGTCCCTCCAGGTCATAGTAGTTCACTGTAAGCGACGTCTTCACAGGGTGGCCGAAGTCGCCCAAGCCCACGTCACGCACCCAGGTACCGGTAAGCAGGCCTTTCACCCTGGCCCCGCTGGCCTGGCTGCCTATTGGCGGGCCAAAGTGGTTGTCGGGAAAATCGTAGTCATCGTAATAGTTAATGGTAAAGTATCCAAAGCTGTGGGGGATGTCGGTGCTCCTGGGAAAGGAAACATCATCATAAGTCCAGCCTGGAGTTGATCTGGTTTCCCACAGTACAGTCTCTGCATCTAAAATGCTTTGCATTGCTGCTCTGCTAGAACCGTAGTACAGCCCTGTGATTACCACCCTGCCAAGGGCATCGTATTTAGTGAACAGCCACTGGCCAATATTCCTTAGCTTCGCATCCTGGCTGAGCACCAGCTGATCGAGCTTATTGTATACCATAAACTCCCAGCCTTTTTCAGGTATCTTTTTCTCGACCACCCTTTTGCGCCCATCGTAATGGTAACCATAAATAAACTGGTCGAAAACTGGTTGGCTTTCATCAAAACTGTTAATTGCGGCAGGAAACCTGTCCGTATTTTCGTTCACGGCAGGAGGAAGTACATAACGCAGGTTGCCAAGGTCATCATATACATAATAAGTATCCAGGCTTTTAGCATCCGTTTCCCAGGCCCTCTTAAGCACTACATGTCCTTCAAAATCTTTAAATTCTTCCGTAGTGCCGCCTTTTATATCAGCCGGTACCCAGTTTTCATCCTTACTAATGGTCTTGTACAGTTTGCCGGGCAGGTAAACTGTTGCCGATGCACCATTATCCGTACCGTTAATCGTCCAGAGCTTCACCTCATTTGCAAGGTTTGTGCCATATTCTGCCTTTACGGTATGCCCGCTGCTGATCTGCCAGGCCCCGCCCGGAGCGCCCTGCTGCAGTACCCGGTTCAATGGAGAGGCCTCAAATATCGTTTCTGCAAAAGGATAAGCGGTTGCCTTTACCCCTGTTGTCGGGCTGTTGTAAAAGCTGGACTGATCGGCTATCGCTCCGCCCCTATAGTTCCCTTCAATTCCAGTCTGCGCGGCATATGGCTGGTATTTTATCGCCTCGCGGCCAAAGACATCATAGGCAACCGGTTGTACGATATCTTTAAAACTGGGACTGCCCTGCACCTGTACCGTTTGCAAAGGCCGTCCCAGTCCATCAAAATACTGGATGGTCTGGTTTACTTCGCATACTTGTAACCCTGCCTGTGCTGCATCTGCATCGGTCAATATCCCAGCCCTTTTAAACGTTTTTGTACTGATGTAATTCTTGTCGGCACTGGGCAGGCCCAAAAAAGGCTGGCAGTTGATATAGCTTGCACCAGTGGTAAAAATGCGTACGTTATTGCCAGCAGGGATATAAAAACCATCTTTAAGGTTCACACTCGATGGAGCACTTATCTCACTTTCACCGTTGTAAGCTGCCAGAAACTTATGCTGCTGTTGGGCAGAGGTGCTGCCGCAAAGTAATAATAATGCGGAGGCACAAGCATATTTTATAAGATTTTTCATAGAGGCATTAGTTTTTATAGTGGTAATCTGTCTGTTTCAGGATATTGCCATTCTGGTCTTTAATGCTTTTTAAGCGTTGGAAGGCATCGTAGTCAAAATAGGTGGTCATGCCTTTGGCATCGGTCTGGCTCGTCATTCCCACTAATGGTTTGTAGGTGTAGCCAGTAATTTGGGCATTGGGTAGTGATGTGCGCAACGGTGCCAAAAAGGCATTAACATCCGGATTCGTCTGCTCACTGAAGGCATCTACCGCGGTTTGACCACCAAGCAGGGAGATTATGGTTTGCAATTCTGCATTTTTAATCTCTGCCACTGGATATTGCCTTAAATAACTCCATAAGTAACATGTTTTTGATCCATTTTCTTGTGATACACTCAATAAATTTCCCTTCGGATCAAATGCATGATAGCGAAGCCGGACTTCGTCTAACCCTGTAAGTGTATTTCTTGATTCAACCGATTCTGGTGCGTACAGGGATGGGCTTAGCTGGGTATAATTAGTCCGGATTAGATTGGTTTTACCGTTAAGGGTAGTACGTTCTTCTATTACTGGCTGGATGACATTTGCATTAACCATTCCCTGGTAAATTCCATTCGGGTCTCTACTTTCACTGACCATATCATTTGGATATTTGTACGCGCTTTCTTTTGTAATGCCACTGCTTGTAGTGATTTCAGATTTTGTGAGATTCAGGTGGCTAAAATTGTCGTAGTATGATTTTTTGGTAATTGTTGTTTCATTCTGGTCTTTATCATATAGCGTTTCAAGCTCAGCCGAAGGAACGATCCAGTATCCCGGGATATTGTAGTATCGTAAATTTGCTATTTCTACATAAGTAAGGCTCGGGTTTGGTCTGTTTGCTGATGGAACCATGGGTATTTTAGTTAGCCCCTTTAGGTATTGGGTTTCTTTTAAAGTATATTGATAATCTATTTTTTTTAAGGCGCGGCCCAAAGCATCATAGGTAATCATCTTGTATATCTTCCCGTTATTTGGATTGTGAATAACAGGAAGATAAGGGAATGTTACTGATGACATTAAATCATCTACATTAGTATAATAATATTCTGTCTTCCCGTTTTCTGCGTTTTCCCCATCTAATTCAATAACCTTATCATATCCTACTGTCCCTGCATTCTGAGAGAGATTGGGAACAGGAATGGTGTTTGACATACGGGCGAGATACGTATAGTCATAATGTCCTGTTTTGCCATCTGGCCCGGCCTGCGATCCGCCATCACTACCAATGGTATACTCGGAAGCCAGTAATGTAAAATCATACACCAGCGGCGTTATAAGCCGGCCTGCTGTAGTGCCGTCGGCATTATTGTAAAGAAACTTCTTTACCCCTGTTATTGCACTATTATTGTCGTAATTAGTTATTTTACTAATCCTTAAACCACCACCTTTTTTCTTTGCCACAAGCGTTCTTGCGTCCCAATTCGCCCTGATGCCCATTGTAATACCTTCAATATTTCTGATGTCCATGGTATAATGCCCGGGAAAAAGTATAAATTCTGATGTCTGTGGATTCTGATATTGTCCCGAAGGTTGCATAGCGGTTTCAGAAAACTGGTAAATCTGCACCCCATCTTTATAGATATGGGCATAATCACCAACATAGGTTACCTCTCCCGCTTTTTTAAAAGTGCTTGTAAAACTCACTACCGGGGTGTCGATGGTTGCAATATCAAAACTTACTGTGTATTTACCAAGGATCGAATTGGCAATGGCCGATTGAGCGGCATAGGTATATTGGTCGTCCCCCTTTAGGTTGCCATATTCATTCAGCTCATAGTTAAAGGCTGTTGAGCCACCTGTTGGGTAGTTTATTGAGGAAAGCATACCGTTAAGCATATTCGCATCTACCTGATCCGCACTCCTGTCTGCCCCTTTCCAAAACTTCTGAACGGAGGGCGCTATTTTTGCAGGAAGCAAGGTGCTATTCTGGGTTTTTCCATTGTAGTAGCCCCAATGGTCTATGGCCTTTGTGTATTTATAAGGAAGATCGGCGGCACTATAATAATTGAAAGTATAGGGAGGCTTAGTCTGTCCATCTGTCCCCTGTTCAAGCACAGCATCCAGTTTTAGCCTTCTTTTATTGGTATAATCATTACTTAGTGCACCTGAAGCAGTTGACAGGAAATTGCTATAATTAAGACTGTATTTTTTTAACTGATTATTATTTAGATCTTTAATAATAATTTCTGATAGTTTCTGAGGTTTGTTTGTGCCAAGGTACTCTATATCCTCCCTATCAGTAGTGATGAATTCTATAGTTCCACCTGAAAAATTAATCTGTTTTAAATAAACATCAAGGATAACCTGCTTTGATGAACTATTTTCATGGTAAAGAGCAGAAAACCTCGGTGAAACATAACCTGGACTTCCTATAGGATTTGCATTTGATCCTGACATATCAAGCATATCGTATTCAGTCTCTGATTTACTGGTAAGGCTCACGCTCTGTACCTGTGGCTGTAACTGATAGACAAAGCTTATGGTTTCTCCATTTGGGGCAATTATGCTATCAAGATACCAGGAAGTCGTAATGAATGGGTTGCTAACGGAATAATTATCGAAAACACCGATTTGGGCATCATTGCGCACGTCTGATGAACTCCTGTAGTCCTGCGCCCGCTCCCTGGTATTAAAATAATATTTAAAACCTGAAGCATCAGTAACCAACCAGTTATCGGTTGATTGAAGGTATTGCATTTTCAGGTTGTTCTTCTCATCCATGTATACCTGAGAACCATCAGCTAGTTTTGTTAGCACAAATTTTCCTGAATAGTTATTGAAGTTATAGTTAAAGATATCCGGATCCGTGTCTATCCAGCCCTGATCAAAATAATATAGATAATCTCGGTCGTGTGCACTCAGGTTATAGAAGTCACTAGAGAGCACTGTATGTTTATCAGGCAGGGCATCTGCATTATAGTAACCCGCAGCTGTAGAGGCTGTACCAAAAAGATCATCGCCACCCCGAACTGTTTTGGTGATCACCCCGCCTGCAGATAATGACCAACCCAGTCCTACCCAGCCCGCATTATCGGCAACCCTTACACCTGTTGAAAAATAGCTGAGTTTAATGGGCAGGCTATGCTTTGCAGTTTTGATCTCATACAAAGGTATAGTTACGCCAACTGTGCCATTATAATAGTTGACAGGGTTGTTGCCGTAAACACCAAGTGAGGCAGCGGTTGGCGATGGCTGGATTACCTTCATGGGATCAAACGGATTTTGTTGTCCTTTTAGGTTGGCTGCCCAGAACATAGTCAGGAGAAAAATAAAAATACACCTGTTATTTTTGGGCATTTGCATTCTGTACATAATCGTTAAATTCATCTTTTTTTTGCGTTAAATAATATATTGACAGTATAACTTTTCAATCAAATTCAGTTCAAAACAACAATGGGATGATTTTACACAATACCGTATAGTCTTGCATTTAGTACTTTCGGGTAAGCACTACTTTCACATTAAAAATGTGAAAGCGACTAACGCTTTAAAAGGTGGATATAAAGCACCTTGGAATTTACCAAAACGGGATATTTTTTTTTGGGAAAACGAGCTGTATTTTTTGCCTTTGAGCGATTAAGGCTTTAACTCAGAGCATAATTTTTATCATCATATTAAATCAATTTTAGCTATTATTTAATTGGGATGATTAAACAGTAATAAATATGAAAATTTAATTTTGATATTAAAAAAATGTAAAAAATATTATCACTTAATTAAAGAGCATGAAAGCATTTGTCAAAAAGAGCAAAAACAATAATCTGACAATTGAATTTCATCCAAAGTGGCAACAACTTGTATAGCTAATTCATTATAGTCTGGGTTTTCCTGATCTCATAATTTTCCTCATTCAAACCCTGGCGCATGCGTGTCGCGGATGAAACATAAAACTAACCTCTTATACCTTGCTAGCGCACACCCAATGTAATTAAGTTAAGGTTTTTAACCACGGATGCACACAGATAAACACGGATTTTTATATCTGTGTTCATCCTTTTTATCTGTGGTTAAATTATTTTTCGCCTTCGCTGGCGTACGCGTGCCGCGTGTGAAACTTACGCTCAATATATTGTCTTTCCGCCAGTCATAAAACATTTCACAGTTAAAACGATATCTTACCATTATCTTAAACCCCTGAAATTATTTTTTTTCTAAATTCTTCTTTTCCAAAATATTTCGTATTATTACTTAAGCTTTATCCCAAGCATAAACCATCCCGAGTTAATTTATTG
>NNBT01000459.1_pt1 | contig 15822 bp, 8 predicted proteins | sample 1173831 | NCBI WGS metagenome assembly NNBT01 (sample SAMN07173936, study PRJNA388173) | plant metagenome | isolation source: symbiotic tissue sample KVJ10 | place: Norway: Troms, Kvaloya island | reverse complement strand
TGTCCATTCAGAACGCTCACCTGACTTTGACCGTCACAAAGAAGCTACTATTCATGGTATTCAAACCTGGGTCGCCCTGCCTGTTGAACACGAAGAAATCGAGCCAACGTTCATTCACTATCCGGCTGAAATCCTTCCTACCTGGGAAGAGAATGGCGTTATCATCAAACTTATTGCTGGGCAAGCATTTGGCTATACTTCACCTGTAAAAGTTCTCTCACCTATCCTCTATTTAGATGCAGTGTTGTCTGCCAACACCCACTTCACTATCCCTACAGATTATTCACAAAGGGCAGTATACAGTGTCACTGAGGGATTGAGGATTAATGATGAACCGATGGAGCAATTTCGTCTCGCTATTCTAGAGTCAGGCGATCGCATTGAGGTTTCTGCTACAACTGCTGCTCGATGTATTATTATTGGCGGTGAGCCGTTAGGTACACGCTACAAATGGTGGAATTTTGTCTCTAGCCGACCAGAGCGAATAGAGCAAGCTAAAGCTGATTGGCGCGACTCTCGTTTTGCTAGCGTGCCAGATGAAACAGAGTTTATTCCACTGCCAGAAGTGGTAACAGAAGCTAATCCTTTTTCATAAGTGTGTCAAAATAATTCGTAATTTATAATTCGTAATTCGTAATTATTTACCCCACGGCTGAAGCCGGAGGCTAAAATGCGGAAAAAATTGTTTTTTTCCATTAATAAATTAAGGGGCTTATATCCAGAATTTATTAATTACGAATTACGAATTACGAATTAGTAATTATTCGGTCAGGAGTAGATAATTCAACTAAAGTTTTAGGTGTAACTAGATGCACAATGGTTTTAGGAGTAAGCTGCCACTACTGCTGACATTCTGCTTATTTACTAACTTTTTGCCTGCCTCTGGTTCAGTTTTATGTCCAGCCGTTGCCTCTGATGAATACTATAAAGTAGCCAGAAATTATAGCAGAGATGGACGCGCAGGAACCGATGGGCGATCGGGTAGAGATGGTAGCAGCGGTGAAAACCAAAATATTTTTGTCAATGGTTCACTTGTAAATCTTGACTTGTCGGGTAAAGATGGCGAAGACGGGGAAGACGGGGAACATGGTTATCAACCTGACTGTGGTTCCCAACGCGGCGAACGCGTCAGCCATGACATAAACGCACCAGATGGTGGTAGTGGCGGTAATGGTGGCAAAGGAGGAGATGGGGGAAATGGTGGTTCTCTGACAGCGTATTACAGCAATTTGGCAGACTTACGGAATATTTCTGTGCGGGCAACTGGTGGAGAAGGCGGGCGCGGTGGTAGAGGTGGTAACGGTACGGAGGGTTGTAACTGTCACAGACGGAGATGGGAAGTAAAAACCTGCAAGGGAACTCCTGGTAGCCCTGATTATAAGTGTACTGAAAAGGTTTATCGATGTAGCGATGGTAGCGATGGGCGAGATGGCAGCGATGGTAGCGATGGTAGCCAAGGGCGCTTAGGAACTTTGAGTATTGTCAATAGCAAGGAACCTTTGGCAGTTGATACTCCAACTGCGCAGCTAGCAATATCGGGACTGATAAACAAACAGTTCAAACTCTCGAAGAATAAGTGGAATCAACGCATAGGCGCAGCTTCTCTACTTGCGCCTGGTTCTGCGATCGCCGATGATTATCGAGAGTTTGAACAGCGTCTAGAAGAGGCTTTTCAAATAGTTTGGCAAGAAAGACAACCTATTACCAGCTTTGGGAATCAAGCCGTAACATTAAATTTAACTGATAACAAACAAGTAGAAATTACTTTTGCTGAGGAATTATGGGTTGAAGGTAACAGCAAAAGTGAGGCTAACTTAACAACATTTACCGTTAACCATGCCATTCCCAAAAAAGATGTCACCCGGTTAGCTGTGGCAGAGTTTGCCGATGCCGGACAAAATCTCAACTTAAAAATAGTTGATTTGGCATCCAAGTCTGATGCCATTAATACTCAGTTTCGCGTCAAATTCCGCGCCCAAGATAGTTTGCACGGTTTTTCTGGCTACAAAACTGAATTTGAAGGGGATATTCCCACAGAACTTGTGACTCGTGACTACAACCGTTTTACTCTAGCTTTGGGCAAGCTCAAAATTCCTGACGAAGCTTTACGCCCTGGTGTCAACGTTGATATTGAAGTCGTAGCAACTCGTTCTTTAGGAATACGTTCTGCCAAGCAAACTATTAGCTGGCAGGGTTCAATTCGCAAGCCGAGATAAAGAAGAATTCAGAATTCTGAATCAAGAGGCTTTCTACAAGACGCTGCGCTACCCGTCAGCGATGCACTGAGCCGGTCGTTGTGTCGTACACAATTCATTCTGACTCCTGACTCCTGAATTGTGTTCGATAAAGTTTAAGAAGATTTTTTGCCATCTGAAACCATTTGCGATAGAAGATAGGCTGCAAAATCTAATAACTGATCCAGCAAAAAGCCAATGATACCGATGTATAATATTTCCTGGATTATGTAATCAGTATTGCCAGCTTTATAAGCATCCCAGAGGGTAAAGCCAAGTCCTCTTGGGCCTGTTAACATTTCTGTGGCAATAACGATAAACCAGGCTACCCAAATGCTAACTTTCAAGGCATGAAATATATGAAAAATAGCCACTCGAAAGTTATTATTCTGTCTCTTGAAATGCTGCATCCCTATTGCTGTATTAATAATCATCGTCCAGAGAGTTCCCAGAAAAACTACTACAATAGCAGCCGAGTCGCTCTCTTGAAACGCAATTAGGGCAATAGGTAGCAAAGCTATAGGAGGGATACTATGTGGTATCTGAAATATCAGCCGAAATAGCTGATAAATCATGCTATTTATCCCGATGAAATATCCGATAAAACTACCCAAAACAGCGGCTGGAATATAACCAACAAATAACCGTTGCAGGCTAGCTAAAATGTCTAAAAACATATTATTTTCTCTGCCTCAGTTCTCATGGAAAAGATTCGGGAAATACTGCGGCAACAACACAAAACAGGGCTGAGAAAAATGTATTGGATTACACATTCTATTTTGTTGCTAAAAGATTTTTTATATCTTCTCCTCGTTAATTTTTAATTAAAAAACTTAGGTATTATTACGATGTGATAGTAGTAGTACAAAGAAGAGGTAAAGCTTGACTTTACTAAACTTTATCAGAAAAGCAAATTTTAATTAGTAAATTAAATACAATTTCTAGAATTTATCAAATAAGGCACTTATTGCTAGAGCTTACGTGCGTAGTTTACCGCCGTAGGCATCGCTCCTTGATTATCTCAGCTGATGCAACGACCTAGAAAAGTCTTGAACGGCATGTAAAAATCAATTGGATGGGTATTCAAACCCCAACCAATTGTAGACAGTTGTAAATAATGACACAGTTCGCTAGTTATCTCTAATAAAAGACGCGATCGCCTTTTTTATCGGAGAACCGGAATCGTCTCTGGTGTAATACGTAAGACCTTGATCGATAAATGCAGAGGTAGTATCTATTAACTGCTGAAGAATCTCGGAATTAGTATTATCTATTTCTTCAGTGACTTTTTCCCCTGTAAATTTATTTTTCCGCTCTTCTGGAGGTAAGACAATGCGAGGATCTTTATAAGTCTCTTTTGGCTTAGGTTTAAATGTCTCATTTAAGTCAAACTGAAGACGTAAGTAACGTTTAGACTCATATCCACCCATAATTTGTCGGCAAATCGTACTATCAATCTCAGATGTAGGTTCCATAAAGATGTTAGTCAGATTTTTGATCCAGTCTAAGCCTCTCCATTTGCTTATTTGCTTATATTGATATGGTTGACCAGTTTGACCTGTGCCAATAGAAAGGATAGAAATATCTTCCAATCGCAGATTATCTAGTTTATATTTTTGCTTGATTTCTGGAGATACTGAAGACTGACTAATCCTCATCGCTAAACTCAAAGCTGCCAGAGCAGGGTTATTAGCAGAAACTCCTCCATCAATGTGTGGAAATTCCCAGTCACCAAATTTTTGTTTATCTACAGGTTCTAATTTATATGGTGGAAAAAAAGTAGGCGCTGAGGCAGAAGCGGTACATATTTCCCATAAATAACAGTCATCGTACCATCTGTCTCCTAAATCGGGATGACAATTTGTAAAAAAGGTTGTGTTGCGATATAGCGTATCGTAAGCAAGAATCAAAAGAATAGGTTTTTCGATATCCTTGATTCTTGTAGATTTATAGGCATCTTTGAGTACGCTAGTAATTCCATCATGAGAATATTTAGATGGAGAAAATACCTCAATAATTGATTTGATGATGGACGGAAAGTTTTTGTAGCGCTCTTTTCTCTCCAGAGGGAATATATCTTTACCTCTATTTTTATACATTTTAATGAGTTCATTACTCTCATTTCCGAGAGCAATTCCTCCTGCTAATATTGAACCAGTAGAAGTACCAGCAACCATGTCAAAATATTCATGTAAAAACTCTCCCTTTCCCTGATTTCTAATTTCTTGTTCTACTTGTTGAAGTATTCGTGCTGCAACTATTCCACGAATACCGCCACCGTCTAAAGCCAAAATTCTGAAGGACATAGCAATTCTCTTTGATTATTTCTGTGGACAAGCATCATGAGATGAATCACAATACAATTCCATTAGCTTGTTTACTCTTATCCGACTTCTCCGACTTATCCGACTGGAAGAATACCTAAGTTTTTTTTTAACGAAGTGCCTTCTCTACGAGACACTACGTATAGCTTGTTTCTCTGTAGAGGGGGTATGCGTAGCATTGGTGTCAACTTAATGTGAAAGCCAGCCTAGAAGATATTTTCTCCTTCCCAGGCTCCGCCTTTCGCAATAGAGACGCGATGAATCGCCATCTCTACAATAGTCAATCTTTCGTAGAGACGGCGATTCATCGCGTCTTTGTGATGATTTAACTTGAAAAACTTAGAAATACAGCAAATTTCCACGTTGTGAGGTAAAGAAATACCCCACCTGCACAATCTGGCGTGAAGGTTGGGGAGGAATATATATTATGTAGTTGCTGTAAATTCAGGGTTTTCGTAAGGTTAAATAAATATTTGCTACAAGAAAGTTAAAGCTTGACCCCGCACTTGCGTATTTACCTGGCCTTTGTCATAAACTATTTCACCGCCGACAATGGTGGTTTTAGCCCAGCCGGTCAGGTTCCAGCCTTCAAAGGGACTCCAATGGCATTTGGTTAAAAGTTCTTCGCGCTGGACTGGGCGGTATGTATTTAAATCTACAAGCACTAAATCGGCATCGTAACCAGGTGCGATCGCTCCCTTATTCGGAATACCATAAGCCACAGCTACAGCTTTAGACATCCAGTTCACAACTTGAGCAACGGTACACTTGCCCTCCATTGCCGCAGTTAACATCAAAGCGAGGGAAGTTTCCACCCCAGGCATTCCTGAAGGGCTATTGGGGTATTCTTGAGCTTTTTCTTCTAAGGTATGTGGCGCGTGATCTGTCGCGATGAAATCAATCACGCCATCGCGCAAAGCTTGCCAGAGAACTTCGTTATCGTGGGGCGATCGCAAAGGTGGATTCATCTGTGCTAATGTGCCAATTGTTTCATAGGCACTAGTATTTAATAACAAATGCTGTGGCGTAACCTCAGCTGTCACCCAACTCGGTTTCTCCTGACGCAGCAAATCTGCTTCTTCGGCAGTTGACATGTGGAGAATATGCAACCGACGTTGATATTTTTGAGAAAGTTTTAATGCTAGTTGGGTTGCCAGCAAAGCTGCTCGATTATCTTGAATTTGCGAGTGAACGGCTGGATCGTGAATATTGGCAAATTCTTGGCGGCGTTGGTTGATTCTAGCTTGGTCTTCGGCATGAACGGCAATTAAGCGATCGCCTTTGGCAAAGATCGCCTCCAATGCTGTTTCACCATCAACCAACAACTGACCATGCATCGACCCCATGAAAATCTTAATTCCCGGTGTTGGCTTTGCTAAAAGCAAATCTGGTAAATTCTCTGCTGTTGCCCCAATAAAAAAGCCATAATTAACTAAGGATTTGTGTGAGGCCCGTTCTAGCTTGTCGTCTAAAGCCTGTTGTGTCGTAGTTAGGGGGCGCGTATTGGGCATTTCTAAAAAAGAAGTGACTCCCCCTTTAGCACAGGCACAACTGGCGGTGAATAAATCTTCCTTGTGTTCTAGTCCAGGTTCGCGGAAATGTACTTGCGGATCGATAACTCCTGGCAACAAAGTTAAGCCTTCTGCGTCAATTTCAGTGACTAGTGCTGTTTGGGAGATTTCTGGCGCAACTTCGACTATTTGGCGATCGCGCGTCAACACATCCCCAACCATCAGTTCACCATCGGGTAAGATTATGCGAGCGCGGCGAATCAACAACATTTTTGGAGAAGACATAGGGATAACCAAGTTTAGACAGCGAGCTATGTATTACAGAGAACCATGCTTTTAGGTTAAACTTATTCGCGATCGGAGTAACAAATTTTTGCCGCGCCTTAAAAAAAAGTTTATTTTTAACAAGAGAGGCAGCAGGAGTTTAAGTCCCCCACAAAATCTCCGATTTGGTGGACTGCGAGAGCGTCTCATATAGAAGAAGCCTTATCTAAATTCAAACCTCCTGCCTCCTACCTCCTTCCCAATCCACAATCTAAAATTGGTAGTCAAGATGCAAACATAACTAGGAAATTAAAATTTTCCCGTTAAGATTAACAGATAAAATCTCACTAGGTGAGTTAATTACCTACATCTTTCATTAAGTTAAGTAATTTCATGCATAATCAAGTGTCTGATAACAACTCTAGTCAACAACCCGATAATTCTTGGATCGCAGAGCTAGGTAGAACAATTGTATTGAGCATCGTTCTAGCTCTAGGAATTCGTACCTTTGTTGCTGAAGCACGCTGGATTCCTTCTGGTTCAATGGAACCGACTTTGCATGGTACACCAAACCAGTGGGAGGCAGACAAAATTATTGTCGATAAGTTGAAGTATAAATTTGCCGATCCACAGCGGGGAGATATAGTAGTATTTTCACCTACGAAAGAGCTACAAAAAGAACAATATCAAGATGCTTTTATTAAACGTATAATTGGCTTACCTGGAGAGAAAATACAACTTAAGGATGGCAAAGTCTATATCAACGACAAACCTCTACCAGAAGCCAATTACCTCAGTTCTGCGCAGACCACAGTTATTGATGTTTGCCAATCAGGGCCACAGCCACCTTTTTTGGCCAAACCCCAAACTATACCAGCCGATTCATATTTAGTACTGGGTGATAATCGTAACAGTAGTTATGACAGCCGCTGCTGGGGTGTTGTCCCCCGCCAGAATATTATTGGACGTGCTGTAGTTCGCTTCTGGCCTTTAAATCATGTTGGCGGAATCGATAAATCGCCAGTATATCCATAATTAACAAACAATATTGCTCAAATAGCTGATTAACAAAAGAATTTTAGATTTTAGATTGGGGACTACTAAATCACCAATCTAAAATCCAAAATCCGTCTTGAAAAGTTCAGTTAGCTCTTTGCGAGATGCTGCAACTTTTCGCCAAATCTCAAATCCAAATATTGCTATGACCGAAAACGAAAAGGATACAGAGCAACTAAATTTAGGCGTTGCATATTTGCGGGATGATTTTGCTAGTTTTGTGGGATGGGCATCTTGCCCGTCCCTTGTATTTCAGGGCGCTCGTGTCGCCCACCCTACAAGAATCATCTCTTGATTCAGCAACGCCTAAATTGATTTATGGGTGTCTAAAATGTTTGAATTTTGAATTCGGAGCGAAGCGACGTGATGCCTTACCTAGCTAAGATTTTACTGTATCCAGTGAAATCCCTGGATGCTGTTGAGGTTGAGAACGCTAGAGTTCTTGCGAGTGGCGCACTACAGTATGACCGCGAGTTTGCCCTTTTTGACGAACAAGGTAGATTTGTCAATGCCAAGCGTCATGCTAAAATCCATTTAGTAAGGGCACAATTTGCACTCTTAAATAGAACTATCTCATTGCAAATCCCCGATCGCAATTTAGAACAGATTTTTCATCTGGATGAGGAACGGCAAGCATTAGAAGCAACTTTGAGTGATTATTTTGAGTTTGCTGTCACATTGGGACAAAACTCTTTGATGGGTTTTCCTGACGATACACACTCACTTGGGCCAACGGTAATTAGTACGGCCACATTGGCAGAGGTAGCTTCTTGGTTTCCTGGTTTAAGTGTAGGTGAAATGCGCCGTCGGATGCGTGCCAACATCGAGATCGATGGCGTACCAGCATTTTGGGAAGATCGGCTATTTAGCGAACAAGGTGATTTAGTCTCTTTTCGAGTGGGAGATGTAGACTTTTTTGGGGTTAACCCATGTCAGCGTTGTATAGTCCCAACACGCAATTCATATTTAGGGGAAACTTACCCAAACTTTCAAAAAATCTTTACAACCCAGCGACAAGCAACTTTGCCAAGTTGGGTTGCTTCATCGCCTTTTAATCACTTTTATCGATTGAGTATCAATACTCAACTACCCTCATCATCAGCCGGAAAAATTTTACAAATCGGTGATGAAATTGACACATTTATACAATAAAATTAATTTTTTGTCAATATAAAAAATACAAAGTAAATTTTTTATATTTTTTTTTGTTTATGCTGTGTATTTGCATAACAATTCTAAAATTGCTGTAATTAAATAATAAGTTCTTGTACAAGTCCAGGGGTTTCCAGACCAGAAAATCAACACATCAGCAATTAAAAATTAAATTTAGGATTGGTGCTAATGGCAACCTGAATTTTAGAATGGCATACTGGAGCTTATTGGTTAAATTTCAGTTCATCTGAGAAAATTTGTGGAAATATTGCCAGATAAAACTGAGCAAATTCAAGTGCTATGGCGTACCCATGTAGTCGGTTTCTATAGTGGACTACTCCTGTGCAAAGGTTGAAAATTAGGCTTTGGAGGAAGTCAGCCAGTCAAGCAATTATAAGTATTTCGTACTATTTTATACTAAAAATATAAAATTTTCATAAAGAGCGATGTCTGCCGTAATTATACTTATATAAAATGTAGCTAGCACGGCAAAATGAACCTAGTAGATGCTGGGGAAGAATAAAACTACAATGTTATCCAAACTTCAGCCCGTCAAATCATTTAATCGCTTAGTTGGCAAAGTTTATGCCAAGATGCCCCTGAGATATGTTCTGATTGTGCCCTTTATCTTGCAAATTTGTGGTGCGGTGGGACTTGTGGGCTATCTTTCGTATCAAAACGGCCAAAAAGCGGTAAGGGAGCTTGCTACTCAATTAGAAAATGAAATCTGCGATCGCATTGAACAGCATCTCGATAGCTATTTAACAACTCCGAAGCAAATTAATCAAATCAACTTAGATGCAATTGAGCTAGGTTTGCTCAACCTTTCGGATTTTCAAACCACCGGCAATTACTTTTGGAAACAAATGCAGGTTTTCAATGTTGGCTACAACAGCTTTGCCAATCCCAAAGGTGAATTTATCGGTGTTGAGCGTCTAGATAATGGCCAGCTCTTAATTAATGAAGTTAGCGCCAAGCATGGTGTAGGCAAACTCTATGTTTATCCTACAGACAAACAGGGAAATCGCCGCCATTTACAGCAAGTCAAAGATTACGATCCTCGCGTAGAAGCTTGGTATACAGATCCAGTCAAGATAGGCAAACGAGTTTGGAGTCAAATTTATCAATGGGAAGATAAACCAGAAATTTTATCCATATCTTCCAGCTATCCTGTTTACGATAAAAATCGCAAATTCGTTGGGGTGATTAGTGTTGATTTGCTTTTGTCACAAATCGGCAAGTTTTTAGCTAAGTTAAAGGTCAAAGAATCGGGTAAAACTTTTATTTTAGAGCGTTCTGGGTATATAGTGGCTTCTTCTACTAGCGAGCCACCATATACGATCGTTAATGGTAAAGGAAAACGTTTATCAGCATTAAATAGTCAAAATCCTTTAATTAAACTCACAACACAGTCTTTAATCGAACGCTTTGGCAATCTTAAGTTTGTTGTGGGGAAGCAACAGCTAAGTTTTACCGCCGATGGAATGCGTTATTTTGTACAGGTAAAAAGTTGGAGGGACGAACTGGGTTTAGATTGGCTAATTGTGGCGGTGATTCCTGAAGGCGAATTTATGGAGCAAATTAATGCCAACACCCGCATCACGATTTTGCTGTGCATAGTTGCTTTTTTGGTGGCTACAAGAATTGGGATTTTGACTGCTCGTTGGGTAATTAAGCCGATTTTACAATTAAACAGATCGGCGAAGAAAATTGCTGAAGGTGAATGGGAGGAAACACCAGATATTCAGCGTTCCGATGAACTGGGGGAACTAGCCAAATCATTTGAAACTATGGCAAAGCAACTCCAAGCATCCTTTAGTGCTTTAGAAGCAAAGAATGCCGAGATGCAAGTTTTAAATGAGGCGTTATTTCATAATCAGAGTCAGCTAACTCAATTTTTAGAAGCCATACCGGTCGGTATCTTTATCATCGATGCTGAAGGTAAACCTTATTATACAAATCAGATTGGGCAGCAAATTCTCGGTCAAGGAGCGATGTCTAACGACAAGCCGCTAGGCGTCTACGCAGAAGTTACAGTCGAAAAATTGCCAGAGATATATCAAGCTTACCTTGCCGGCACAAATCGACTTTACCCCAGCGATCGCTTGCCGATTTTGAGAGCATTGCTTGGGGAAAGCATCAGGGTTGATGATATGGAAATTCGCCGTTGTGGCAAGATTACTCGCATTGAGGTTTTAGGAAAGCCAATTTATGATGAATCGGGGAATGTGGCTTTTGCGATCGCCACATTTTTTGATATTACCCAACGCAAACAAACAGAAAAGTTATTAGCAGAATACAATCGCACCTTAGAGGCTCAAGTAAAAAAACGTACTGAAGAATTCCAGCAAGTTATCGAGCAACTGCAAACCACCCAAGAAGAACTGATTCAATCACAAAAAATCGCTGCACAGGAACAACAAGCAGCTGTTCGGGAAGCGGCGCGAAGTGCTGCCGCCAATCTCGCCAAAAGCGAATTCCTTGCTAACATGAGCCACGAACTGCGCACCCCACTCAATGCCATTCTTGGTTTCACCCAAGTCATGAGTCGAGATTATTCGCTATCTAGCGAACATCAAGAAAACTTGGCAATAATTAATCGTGCCGGCGAACATCTACTCAAATTAATTAACGACATTCTCGAAATGTCTAAAATCGAAGCTGGCAAAATCACCTTAAATTGCAGCAGCTTTGACTTAATTCATTTGTTGAAGAACTTAGAAGAGATGTTGCATTTGCGTGCTGCATCTAAAAATTTAGAATTACTGTTTGAATATGCGCCAGGTATTCCTAAATACATAGAAACGGACGAAAATAAACTGTGTCAAGTATTGCTCAACCTCTTGGGAAATGCTATTAAATTTACCGATAAAGGGAGTGTGACGCTACGGGTGAGACTGGGGGTAGGGGAGCAGGGGAGCAGGGGAGCAGGGGAGCAGGGGGAGCAAAATCTTTCTTATCCGTCTCTTCTTTTCTTCGAGATACAAGATACTGGCTGTGGTATTGCCCCACAAGAACTTGAATTGCTGTTTGAAGCTTTTGAACAAACCGAAATCGGCAGAAAATTCCAACAAGGGACGGGATTGGGTTTAGCGATTAGCCGTAAATACGTGCAACTGATGGGAGGAGATATTAGTGTCAGCACTACGCCTGGTGTCGGTAGTACATTTGCCTTTGATGTGCAGATTGCTCTAACTTGCCCCAGAGAAATCCCGATAAACCAAATTAAATCACAAATTAGAGCTTTAGCACCTAGTGAAAAAGTATACCGCATCCTAGTAGTTGACGATTCCAAAGAAAGCCGTATATTGCTAGTTAAAATTCTCACATCTCTTGGTTTTGAAGTTAATGAAGCTACAAATGGTAGTGAAGCGATCGCTAATTGGGAATCTTGGCAACCACACTTGATTTTTATGGATATGCGAATGCCAGTCATGGACGGTTACGAAGCCACAAGAATTATTAAAGCTAGAGAAATCGGGCATGGGACAGGCAATACGTCGCGGAAGTTCCCAAAGTTAAAACAACTGGTGTCATCGGGGAGCCAATACCTTGCAGAGGAGTTAACCAATTCAGGCGAGGGTGAGGTTCTGAAAGTTGTACGCAAAGAGTCTTCTGCACCAGAAACAACTGGTGTTATAGAAAATGATGCTTCTGGTGCGTCCACTTTGCGATCGCGGCCAACAGCCTTGGCTCCCCCTTACGACTTCTCTAGAACAATGCCAGATCGCTCCAATACAAATACAATCATTATTGCCTTAACTGCTAGCGCCTTTGAAGAAGAACGCCAGAAAATTTTGTCTATTGGCTGTGATGATTTTATTCGCAAGCCATTCAAACAGGAAGTATTATTGGAAAAACTGAGCAAACATCTGGGTTTAAAATATACCAATCAAGTAGAAACTACAAACACAGTAGTTGTCGATCAAGCTACACAGATTTTTGTAAGTGTTGCCGAACTCCTGGGGCATTTATCACAAATGTCACCTGAGTGGCTCCAACAGATTCACTATGCCGCAGCCAGCTGTAGCGATGAACTGATTTTAGAGTTACTCAAGCAAATTCCATCAGATAATGCTCAAGTTTTCCAAGTTCTCAGGGATTTAGCAAATAACTACCAGTTTGAGAAAATCATGGAATTGACTACAACAAACTTAGAATGAATTACGAGCATTTAGACCCTAATAAAAAAGATATTTTGATCATTGATGATATGGCGGATAACCTCCGGGTTTTATCCTCCATATTGACAAGGGAAGGGTACAACGTTCGTAAAGCTTTGAACTGGCAAATGGCACTGACAGCAACTCAAACATTATTACCTGATTTGATTCTACTCGATATCATGATGCCAGAAGTAGATGGGTATGAAATTTGCCAGACTTTTAAAGCTTGGGAACTAACAGCCGATATTCCAGTAATTTTTATTAGCGCTTTAGATGATGTTTTTGACAAAGTTAAAGCCTTTAAAGTGGGTGGTGTAGACTACATCACCAAACCTTTTGAGTTTCAAGAAGTTTTAGTGCGCGTGCAAAATCAACTGGCATTGAGATCGGCGCGATTAGAAATATTGAAACTAAATGTCGAATTAGAACATCGGGTAAAACAGCGGACTGGAGAGCTAGAAAAAACTCTCCTAAAACTCCAACAAGAAATCGATTCCCGCCAGAAATTGCAAAGTCAACTGCTAGATATAGCATTGCATGATTCCTTGACTGGATTATCAAACCGAGTTTTATTTATTAGGCGACTAGAAAATGCTCTAAATCGCGCAAAACAAGAATCTAGTTATCAGTTTGCAGTACTTTTTTTGGACTGCGATCGCTTCAAAGTTGTTAATGATTCTCTTGGTCATCCGGTAGGAGATGAATTGCTGATAGCCATTGCTCACCGCTTACAAGCATGTATCATACCTGTTGATACTTTAGCACGATTAGGCGGGGACGAATTTGGAATTCTCTTAGAAAATATCACAGATATCAATATAGCAATCCAAGTTGCAGAAAGGATTTTGCAACAATTATCACTGGCTTTTCAACTGTCCAGATATGAAGTATTTATGAATGCCAGTATTGGCATTAGTTGGGGTAATAAAGATTACGATCGCCCAGAGTATTTGCTGCGAGATGCTGATACGGCAATGTATCGGGCTAAGGCTCAAGGAAGGGCCAACTATCACGTTTTTAATCCAGCGATGCATCAGGAAGCTATTCAGCTTTTAGAGTTAGAAAATGACCTGCGGAGGGCTGTGGAAAGGCGAGAATTCCTTGTTTACTATCAGCCAATTATTTCCCTGGTTACAGGTAGAATTTCTGGATTTGAAGCCTTGGTGCGCTGGCAACATCCGATTCGTGGTTTGATTTCTCCCATAGAATTTATTCCTGTAGCCGAAGAAACAGGTTTAATTAATGCCATCAATACTTGGGTATTACAATCAGCTTGTCATCAATTAAGTATCTGGCAACATTATCCAGTGACACCAGAACCTCTAACTATGAGTGTCAATTTGAGTGCAAGGTTATTTTTACAGCCGAATTTGGTAGAACAAATTGACCGCATAATTTATGAAAATAAAATAAATCCGGCATATTTAGAATTAGAAATTACCGAAAGTGTAATTATGGAAAATACCGATGCAATCAAAATAATTCTTGAAAAACTAAAACAGCGAAAAATCAAGTTAATTATGGATGACTTTGGTACAGGATATTCCTCTTTAAGTTATCTGCACAGCTTTCCTTTGAATGCACTTAAAATTGATAAATCCTTTGTCAAACGGATGCAGGAAAATAAAGAGAATATGGGGTTAGTACCAGCAATGATTGGCATTGCCAACTCAATGGGGATGAGTGCGATCGCTGAAGGTGTCGAAACACAAGAACAGTTAGCCCAATTGAGAAGTTTAAACTGTAATTTTGCTCAAGGATATTTATTTTCTAAACCCATAGAACAACGACTGGCTGTTGAGTTGCTCACCTCAGCACCTCAATGGTAGCTATCAAGTAGCCCTGGAAAAAATTTAATTGTCGATCCTTGGGTAGATAATCTGTGAGTGCTAGCTACTATAATCCTTACAGCAGTTTATCAGCTTGCCAAAGGTGATAACTGGCCAATAGCTTCGATAATTTGTAAAACTCTCCAGCCACGTGAGAGTTAAACTATAAATATCAATATTTCGGTGAAATCGGTCAACAAATTTTAAGGTGATTTCAAAGAAGGATTTACTATCCTCAATAATTATACGCATAACTTTTGATCAATAATGCATTTTAATCAAACTAACCATCAGAAAAGAAATATTTTGGTGGTCGATGATACCCCAGATAATTTGCGGCTTTTATCGGCGATGTTGACTGCACAAGGTTTTGAAGTTCGCAAAGCCTTAAACGGTAAAATGGCACTGACTGCATGTCAAATGGTTTTACCGGATGTGATTTTGCTGGATATCAATATGCCAGGTATGGATGGCTACCAAGTTTGTCAACAACTAAAAGCTGACGATAAAACTAGTGAAGTCCCAGTAATTTTTATTAGCGCCCTGGATGATGTTGTCGATAAGGTAAAGGCATTTGATGTTGGTGGTGTAGATTATATTGCAAAACCTTTTCATGGTGCAGAAGTGGTGTTGCGAATTGAAAATCAGATTAATTTACGCTTACTCCAAGTTAAACTGCAAGAAAAAAACTTTTTGCTCCAAGAGGCTCTTGACAATTTGAAAGCCTCTCAAGTTCAACAAATTCAGAACGAAAAGATGGTAGCACTGGGACAGTTAGTAGCTGGGCTGGCTCATGAGATTAATAACCCGATCAGTTTTATTTATGGAAATCTCCAATATGCTGGTCAATATGTGGAAGACCTAGTAAATATAATTGAGGTCTATCAACAAGAATATCCCAAACCCACGCCAAAAATTCAGCAAATAGCCAAAGATTTAGACCTGAATTTTATCATTAAGGATCTACAAAATTTGATAGGTGCAATGTATAGAGGCTCCGATCGCATTCGGGAAATTGTACTGGCGCTACAACATTTTTCTCGGCATGATGAAGCAGAGATGAAACGGGTAAATATCCATGAAGACATCGAAAATACTTTAGTGATGTTACAACATCGGCTCAGGGAAGCAGCCGATCGCCCGGCAATTGTTGTAGTGAAAGATTATGGTAACTTGCCCCTAGTCACTTGTTATGCGAGTGAACTAAATCAAGTATTTATGCATTTGTTGAATAATGCTATTGATGCAATAGAAGACGGAGTGGGGAGTGGCGAACTTGGGCCCTA
>NNBT01001917.1_pt1 | contig 15851 bp, 20 predicted proteins | sample 1173831 | NCBI WGS metagenome assembly NNBT01 (sample SAMN07173936, study PRJNA388173) | plant metagenome | isolation source: symbiotic tissue sample KVJ10 | place: Norway: Troms, Kvaloya island | reverse complement strand
CAATCAGGAGACCGCCGAACAGCCCCAGCAGCGCAGGCAGGCGAAAGCCGACCTCGGCCGCGACACTGCGGCGAATCGCGCTGGCGGCATCGGCGCCGAGCAGGCCCGCGGCCGTCCAGCGGGTGAGATCGGCATCGAGCCGCTTGCGATAGGACCCCGTCAGCATGATCGGCAATCTCGCATGGGGGAGAGGCGGTTGGCGAGGGGCGCCGAGACCACCGTCATTGCGAGCGCAGCGAAGCAATCCAGACGGCTCGCCCCACGGCCCCTCGATTGCTTCGTCGCTGCGCTCCTCGCAATGACGATCAGCCCGCGGCCTTCGCCGCCCGCGCCGCCTTCACCCGCTTCAGATCCGGCGGCGTCGCCTCGTCGGTCATCGCCTCGATCATGGCGTCGAGGCTCATCACCGTCTGCGCCTGGCTGCCGAGGCGGCGCACGGTCACCGTCCGCTCCTCGGCCTCGCGCTTGCCGACGGCGATGATCACCGGGACCTTGGCCAGCGAGTGCTCGCGCACCTTGTAGGAGATCTTCTCGTTGCGAAGATCGGCGCGCGCCCGCAGGCCGGCGTTCATGCAGGCGATCGTGACGTCCTCGGCATAGGAATCGGCCTCCGAGGTGATCGGGCAGACCAGGATCTGCTCGGGCGCCAGCCAGAGCGGGAAATGCCCGGCGAAGTTCTCGATCAGGATGCCGGTGAAGCGCTCCAGCGAGCCGCAGATCGCGCGGTGCACCATGCTCGGCGTCTTCTTCTCGCCGTCGGAGCCGATATAGAAGGCCCCGAACCGTTCCGGCAGGTTGAAGTCGACCTGCGTGGTGCCGCACTGCCAGTCGCGGCCGATGGCGTCGCGCAGGACATATTCGAACTTCGGCCCGTAGAAGGCGCCCTCGCCCGGGTTGATCTCGGTCTTGATCCGGTTGCCCGACTGCGTCGCGATCTCGATCAGGACGCGGTTCATCACATCCTCGGCATGGTCCCACATCGCATCCGTGCCGACACGCTTGTCGGGCCGCGTCGAGAGCTTGATGACGAGATCGTCGGTGAAGCCGAAATCGGCATAGACCGACAGGATCAGCTCGTTGATCTTCAGGCACTCGGCCGCGAGATCGTCCTCCGCGCAGAAGATATGCGCGTCGTCCTGGGTGAAACCGCGCACGCGCATCAACCCGTGCAGCGCGCCCGAGGGCTCATAGCGATGCACCGCGCCGAATTCCGCCAGCCTGATCGGCAGGTCGCGGTAGCTCTTCAGCCCGTGCTTGAAGATCTGGACATGGCCGGGGCAGTTCATCGGCTTCAGCGCGAAGACCTTCTGGTCCTTCGTCGCATCGTTGGGATTCTCGAAGGCCGAGGCCGACTTCACCGCGAACATGTTGTCCTGGTACCAGCCCCAGTGACCCGACGTCTCCCAGAGCGACTTGTCGAGGATCTGCGGCGCGTTGACCTCCTCGTAGTCGGCCGCCAGCCGGCGGCGCATATAGGTCAGGATCTCCTGGAACAGCCGCCAGCCCTTGGAGTGCCAGAACACGACGCCTGGCCCCTCCTCCTGGAAGTGGAACAGGTTCATCTCGCGGCCGAGCTTGCGGTGGTCGCGCTTCTCCGCCTCCTCGATCTGGTGGAGATGCGCGTCGAGCTGCTCCTGCTTGGCGAAGGCGGTGCCGTAGATGCGCGTCAGCATCGCGTTGTTGCTGTCGCCGCGCCAATAGGCGCCGGCCACCTTCATCAGTTTGAAGGCGGTGCCGACCTTGCCGACCGAGGTCATGTGCGGGCCGCGGCAGAGGTCGATCCAGTCGCCCTGAGCATACATCTTCAGCGTCTGGTCTGCGGGAATCGCGTCGACGAGCTCGACCTTGTAGGCCTCGCCCTTCTCCGCGAAGAACGCCTTGGCCTTCTCGCGGCTCCACTCGTCCTTGGTGAAGGGCGCGTCCTTCGCAATGATCTCCTTCATCTTGGCCTCGATGACCGGCAGGTCCTCGGGCGTGAAGGGCTCGTTGCGCGCGAAATCATAGAAGAAGCCGCCCTCGATCACCGGGCCGATCGTCACCTGCGTGCCGGGCCAGAGCGCCTGCACCGCCTCCGCGAGGACGTGGGCGCAGTCGTGCCGGATCAACTCGAGCGCCCGGGGATCGTCCCGCGTCAGGAACTCGATTTTCGAATCCCTGCCGATCGGATCGCCGAGATCGACGACGACGCCGTCGAGCGCCATCGCGACGGTGCGCTTCAGCAGGGAGGGCGAGATGCCGCCGGCAATCTCCTTTCCGGTGATGCCGGAGGGAAATTCGCGCATTGCGCCATCGGGAAATGTCAGGGAGATCGTCATCGATCGTCGCTCCTGCTCACTCGGGGATACGAACCCCGTAAGTCAAGGCCGGATACTGGGAGGGGCTTGCGTGGAGATGTCCGTATCCGGTTGAGGACACCGCCGAGACGCCCCGCCTATACGAGCCCCTCCTCGCAGGCAATCGCGACGTGAGGAATGGGCCGCCCGCGCACGGGGCGCAGACCTGTCGGTTTCGTCATCATCTCCTCACCCTCCCGCAAGGCGCCATCCGCATGATCGCCATGGTTGCGCCACCGCTTCGCCACAGGAGATCTCGCCATGTCACTCGCCCACGCGCCCCTGCTGCCCTCCATCATCGCCGGTTTCCTCCTCGCGGCTGCGGCGCAACCGCTCTCCGCGCAGGATCGCGGCGCCATGCGCCAGGCCTGCGGACAGGATGTCGCCCGCCTCTGCCCCGGGGTGAAGCCGGGCGGCGGACGCATCCTCGCCTGCTTCAAGGAGAAGGCGGCCGAACTGTCGCCGGGCTGCCGGACGGCCCTGCAGCAGGCTCAGGCGCAGCGCTAGCCGCACTGCCCTCGTCCCCGGCCGGCGGCGCGTTCACGCCGCGCCATCGGCCATAGGACCACGGCATGTACCAACGCGCCCGCGCCGGCAGTTCCTCGCAGACGAGGTCGATGCCGCTCGTTCCCAGCGGGGTGCAGCGGCAGATCCTCGCGACGCCGATCCAGCCGCCGCGCCAAAGCCCAAACCGCTGGATCGCCTCGTCGGTATAGGCCGAGCAGCTCGGCCAATGCCGGCAGTGGCGGCCGATCAGCATGGACAGGCTGAGCTGGTAGCCCCGGATTGCGAAATGGGCGCCGCGCCGCGGCACCCGCTTTATACGGTTCGCCTGCGCGAAAAGACGTGACAAGGCGCGCTGCGATGCCATTTCATCGCGCTCGTCATCAGAGCCGAGATTCGCCATGCTTCGCCCCGTTTCGCGACCGATCCCGTTCCGCCATGCAGCCTCCGCGCTGTGCCTGGCGGCCGGACTCCTGTTCAGCCTCGCCCCAGCGGCCGCCCAGCAGCGCGCAAACCTGCTCTGGCTCGAGCCGGGCAAGGTCGACGTCGCCCGTCTCATCGGGCTGCCCCCGGCGATGAATTCGCCCGAGCAGAAGCGCGAATTCGACGAAGTCCTGCAGATCACCCTCAATCGTACGCCCGAGCGCGAGAAGGCGGCGATCGCCGACCAGTACCAGACGCTGGCGCGCTTTCTCGAAGGCGCTGGCATCCCCTTTGCGGGCAATGAACACCGCGAGGTCCGCCTGCTGTTCCGCGAGGCCCAGGTCGAACTCGGCATCGTGCTGCTCGGCGTCCGCCGCCTCACGAACCGCCAGCGCCCCTTCACGGTCTGGAACAAGGTCAGGGTCAAGCCCTGCCCCGGCGGCCGCCCGGAGGGCACCTCCTTCCCCGCCGGCCATGCCGCGACAGCGGCGCTCTATGCCGAACTGCTCACGACGGCAGCCCCCGAAATCGCCGCGAAGGTCGAGGAGCGGGTGGCCGACTACGGCGAAAGCCGCCTCGTCTGCGGCTTCCACTACCGCAGCGACCTCGCCGCCGGCGACAAGGCCGGCCGCGCCGTCGCCCAGGCCCTGCTGGCGGAACGGGCGTTCCGCGCACGTTTCGACGAGACGCGAGCCGAAATCCGGCTGGCGCTCGGCCTGAAATAGCCGCACCGCCCCGCTCGAAAACGGAGGAGTCACGCGACCGCTTGCTGGCCGCGCTTGTGCTCGATCTGCCCGATGGCGTCTACGACCGCGTCGAAGGTCAGGAGCGTCGAGGCATGGCGCGCCTTGTAGTCGCGCACCGGCACCAGCACGGAGAGATCGGCCCATTTGCCCGCTGGCGGCTCGGCGTTGTCCTTCAGGATGGCACGCGCCTGCTCCCGCACCACGCGCAGTTCCTCGGCGGTCGAACCCACGACATGGCGCGCCATGATCGAGGCCGAGGCCTGGCCGAGCGCGCAGGCCTTAACATCATGTCCGAAGCCGGTGACGACATCGCCGTCCATGGTGACATCGACTGTCACGGTCGAGCCGCAGAGTCGCGAATGCGCCTTCGCCGTGGCGTCGGGTTGGGGCAGGCGTTCGAGGAGCGGGATATTGGCCGCCAGTTCCAGGATGCGCTTGTTGTAGACGTCGCTCAACATATCGTGCTCTCCGCCGGCGTGGGCGTGACCTCCGCCTGCCGGCAATATAGGTTAGGACGGACGAGGACGGGAGGGCTCCTCCCCTCGATCCCGTGCGAGAAAAGAATCTGCGGCGGCGCATGATCCGGATGGTCCAACCGGAATTCGGCAGCGTATGACACGGACCGTAACGGGAGGCGCCACATGACCCCTGTGGTTAAGTCCTTGTCCGTCGAGCGGGCTCTCGGCCCCTCCGCAGACAAGTTTCTGATCAAGCAGCCGACGCAGGAGCAGGCCGAGGAGGCCGTCCGCACCCTGCTTTTGTGGGCCGGCGACGATCCGTCGCGCGAGGGCCTGCTCGATACGCCGCGGCGCGTCGCAAAGGCGTACAAGGAATTTTACAAGGGCTATGGCGAGGATCCCCACGAGATCCTCGACCGCGTCTTCGAGGAGGTCGAGGGCTACCGCGACATGGTGCTCGTCCGCGACATCCCGTTCTATTCGCATTGCGAGCACCACATGGTGCCCTTCGTCGGCAAGGCGCATATCGGCTATTACCCGTCGACCGGCGTCGTCGGCCTGTCGAAGCTCGCCCGCGTGGTCGATGTCTATGCGCGCCGCCTGCAGACGCAGGAGACGATGACGGCGCAGATCGCCGACGTCATCGACAAGGTGCTGAAACCGCGCGGCGTCGCCGTGCTGGTCGAGGCGGAGCACATGTGCATGTCGATGCGCGGCGTCCAGAAGCAGGGCTCCTCGACGATGACCACCCGCTACACCGGCCTCTTCAGCGATCCCGGCGAACAGGTCCGCTTCTTCACCATGGTGAAATCCCCGGGGCTGTGACGAGCAGACGCGCGGCAGCACCGCGCGTCTGCCATGCCGCACGCCTAGTTGCGGCCGGCCATTACGCCGCCATCGACGTCGTGGATCGCGCCTGTGGTCCAGCCGGCCCGCTCCGACAACAGAAACGCGATATGAGCCGCGACGTCGGCCGACCTCCCGACCCGGCCAATCGGATGGAACGCATCGAAGCCGCCCGTCAGCGTCGCCTCGATCGCGTCAGGCGCGATGAACGCACCGTAGATGGGTGTTACGACGACAGCCGGTGACACGGCGTTCACACGGATGTTCAGGCCCGCGAGTTCCATCGCGAGATGCTGCGTCATGGCGTGAAGGCCCGCTTTCGCCATCGAATAGGCGGAGGACGGCGTGGCCTTGACGGCCTGTCGCGCCCACATCGAGCCGATCGTGACGATCGCACCGCCTCCGTGAGACGCCATATTGCGGGCGACCGCCTGCGTCACGAAATAGAGGGCCCGGTTGAGCGCGTGATAGCGGTCGAAATCAGCGCCGGTATGCTCCAGAAACGGCTTCGGGAAGAAATAGCCGGCAGCATTGACCAGCTGATCGATATGGCGTCCGTCGCCATCGATCCGGCGGATCAAACCATCCACTGCAGCGGCCTCGTAAAGATCGGCTTCGATCGTCTCGACGACGCCACCGCTGTCCTCCTCGATTTGCCGCCGCGCTATGGCAAGCTTGGCCGGATCACGACCGACGAGGGCGATGGTTCTGCCTTCGGCGGCGAGCAGCGTTGCCGTCGCGAGGCCAATTCCGGATGACCCGCCGACGACCAGGCTCAACGAACGTCCCATAATAAACTCCCTTGATGATTCTATCTATCGATAGATAGACGTTGGAAGCTAGAGAGTTGAGATCGTGCGCGTCAAGCCTTATCTATCAGTCGATAGAGAGGCCGAGATGATCGAAGCACCTGCGCGCGAGCAGATCCTGGACGCTGCCGAAAAGCGGGCGCGGATGGCCGGCTATCACGGCTTCAGCTTTCGCGACGTCGCCGACGACGTCGGCATCAAAAGCTCGAGCGTGCACTACCACTTCCCGACCAAGGGCGACCTCTGCGAGGCCTTGGCGCGACGCTATACCGTGCGGGCGGCCGACCGGCTGGGAGATCCCCGGAGCCTGGCGCCCGGCGAAGGCGCGGAGCGCGTCACAGCCCTGTTTCGCGATGCCCTGCTGGTCGAGGACCGGATGTGTCTGTGCGGGTTGCTGGGTGCGCAACGCGACGCTTTGCCGGCCCAGGTCGCCATGGCCGTGTCAGCGTTTTTCCAGATGATCCTGGATTACCTCGATGCGGCGCCCAGGGCTTCACGCGGCAGCCAGAACCCGGCAGCCTTGCTGGCCCGTCTTGAGGGAGCACTCATTCTGGCGCGGTCGCTGAACAATCCGAACCTGTTTGATGACGCGCTCAGGGAGACGCCCGCCTGAGCCATGGCCCGTGTCCCGGCCTCCCCACCATCACCGTCTGACGAAACGCAACACCTGCCCCATGAGACACCGATGACCGCTTTCCCCGTCCTCGACACCAAGTCGGCCCTCGAGGAGGGCACCACCCTCGCTCCCCGCTTCGACGCCAGCGGCCTCGTCACCTGCGTCACGACCGATGCCGACACCGGCGAGTTGCTGATGGTCGCGCATATGAACGCGCAGGCGCTGGCACGCTCGATCGAGACCGGCGAGGCCTGGTACTGGTCGCGCTCGCGCGGCGAGCTCTGGCACAAGGGCGCCACCTCCGGCCAGATCCAGACCATCGTCGAGATGCGGGTCGATTGCGACCAGGACGCGCTCTGGCTGAAGGTGAAGGTCGCCGGCGACGGGGGCTGCTGCCACACAGGCCGCCGCTCCTGCTTCTATCGCATCAAGCCGCTGCGCGAGGAGGCGGACGCCCCGCTGCGCTTCGTCTGAGAACGGCCGCCAGCGACGCCGCGTCGCCGGATTTTTCATCGTGCCGTCAAATGCCGGCGTTACCGGCAGCGCGTCACCGGCACGTTTCGCGTGAGCACGCCGCCGCGGGGGTCACGCTTTTCTCACCGGTTGCTGCCAACGTGAGTCGTCCCGATCGCGTGGCCGGGAATTTGCTCTGGGTCCCGATGGCGAAGCTGCCGAGGTGATGCGCCGATGAACGACGCCAGCATGCCCCCTCCCGCCCTAAGCGGCCGGCCGAAGATCGGGCTGGCGCTCGGCGGCGGCGCGGCCCGCGGCTGGGCCCATATCGGCGTGCTCGAGGTGCTGACCGAGGCAGGCTTCACGCCGGACGTCATTGCGGGAACCTCGATCGGCGCCGTCGTCGGCGGCTGCTACAGCGCCGGCAAGCTGTCGCAGCTCGCCGAATTCGCCACCGGCCTGACCAAGCGCCGCGTCGTCGGCCTGATGGACTTCCACATCGGTGGCGCGGGCCTGATCGGCGGCGGCCGCCTGAAGCGGCTGCTCGAGCGCGACCTCGCCGGCGAGCGCATCGAGGCGCTGTCGACGCGCTTCGTCGCGATCGCCACCGAGCTCGGCACCGGCCACGAGATCTGGCTGACCCATGGCCCGCTGGTCGAGGCGCTCAGCGCTTCCTACGCGCTGCCGGGGGTGTTCGACCCGGTCAAGCTCGGCGGGCGCTGGCTGATGGACGGCGCGCTGGTCAATCCCGTCCCGGTGACGGCGGCCCGCGCGCTCGGCGCCGATGTCGTCATCTGCGTCAACCTGAACAGCGATCTCGCCGGACGCGGCACCATCATCCAGAACCATGCTGCAGAGCGCGACCCGGAGATCGTCCCCGAACTGGACGTCCGGCCGACCTCGCGCTGGCTTGGCGGCATCACCGGTGCGGCCCGGCGCGTGCGCGGGCTCGTCGGCCGGCAGGGCGAGGCCCGGCCCGGCCTCGCCGGCGTCATGATCGACGCCTTCAACATCACCCAGGACCGGATTTCGCGCTCGCGCCTGGCCGGCGATCCGCCCGACGTCATGGTCGGCCCCAAGCTCGGCCGCATGGGCCTGTTCGATTTTCACCGCGCCGAGGAAACCATCGAACTGGGTCGCCAGGCGACGCGACGCTGCCTCGACGACATCGAGGCAGCCATCGCCGGCAGCCGCATCTCGGCCTGAAGGCAGGGGGCGTCAGGCCATCGCGATGTAGTCGCGCATGGCGCGGCTTTCGGCCTCGATCGCCGCGACACGGTGCTTGACGACGTCGCCGATCGAGATGATGCCGATGACGCGGCCGTTCTCGACGACCGGGACATGGCGGAAACGCCCCGACGTCATGATCTCCATCAGTTCGTCGACGCTGGTCTGCCCGCGGCAGGTCACGACCTTGGCGGTCATCACCCGCGACACCGGATTGTCCAGGGCGGCGGCACCGCTCTCGCCCAGCGCCCGGATGATGTCGCGCTCGGACAGGATGCCGACCAGCGCACCGTCGGCCCCCATCACCACGACGGCGCCGATTCGGCGTTCGCTGAGCGTGCGGACCGCCTCCCCCAGGGTGCGATGCGGCTGGACCGAGATGACCTCGCGTCCCTTGTCGCCCAATAGCTGCTCGACGTTCATGGCATTCTCCTCCTGGACGCGTGGCGCCGTTGTCCGGCGCGCGGGATCGCTCTGGACCCTGCTGCCGCCGACGGGGATCACGCGCCGGGAAGGCCTCGGGAACGCTGCGAATGACGCGAGTGTGGGCGAAGACTCAGGCGCAGGCAAGGCGCGGCGGGCGCTGACCTTCAGCGCCGCAGCGCGCCCCTGTCGAGCAGCGGAAACAGCAAAAGACCCACGACGAAGCCCCCGATATGGGCCTCCCAGGCGATGCTGGTCTCCTCGCCCAGGATCGGCACGAGCCCGGCGCCGAACAGGATATTCGTGGCAAACCAGATCACGATGAACAGCACGGCGCGCGAATTGCGCCAGAGCTGCCCCATCGGCTCGGCGGGGATGGCGCGCACCACCGCATCGTCGGCGAGCGAGCCGAAACGCAACCCCGGCGCGAAGACGAAGCGGATCGCCGCCGCCGTGGCGCCCGAGACGGCAGCCGACGCCCCCACCAGCGGCAGCACGTCGAGGTCGCGGGCAAACCAGTGCAGCAGGGCACCGCCGATAGTCGACAGCCCCATCAGGCTCAGGAAGCGCCCCGTGCCCAGCCGCCGCGCCACAGGGCTGCCGAAGGCGGCGAGCCAGACGAGATTGGTGATCAGATGCAGCCAGGAGCCGTGCAGCAGCCCGTAGCTCAGCACCGTCCAGAGCCTGGGCCCGCCATCGGCCAGCAGCAGCCGCACCAGTTGCAGCCGGTCCGCCAGATCGGCGCCCTGGCTCGCCATCGCCAGCGCGCTGACCACATCGTCGAGCCGGTCGGGCGCAAGCCAGAGGCTGAGCCGCGCCGGCACGAAGGCGAACCACGACATTAGGACGTAGTCGTCATAGGCGGGAAGCAGCGAACGGATGCCCTGGATCGCGGCCAGGACCACGATCAGCCAGACGATCGCGGTCGGCAGGTTGAGGATGGGCTCGCGCTGGGTCGGAGCGGGGTGGCCGGAAGGGATATGGGACATGCGCGATAACCCTTGCCGAAGCTGCCGCCGGAGGCAAGCCGCGCCTGGCCTGCCGCGACAAAAAGGGGAGCGGCCTTTCGGCGCTCCCCTTTTCCCGGCTGTGCGGGCGTTCCGCTTTGCAACGTCAACGCCGCGGCCACATCCCCGCCGGCCCCTTCGGAGCGGGCCGGAAGGCCCGCGGAATGAATGCAATTTGATAAGCATTTTAATGGGTTATCCACAATCGTAAGATCCGGTTAACCTTAACGCACCGTTTACCCGAACACCGAGCCACGCACATGGCAAGACGGCACGAGGCCTGCGTCCATCGCCGTCAGGAAGGTCGCTTCGTCCCTCCTCCTGACGCTTCTGCGCCATTGCGGGACGCAGCAGCGAAGCGTGATGACGGGCAGCACTTGGGTCATGGAATGAAAAATACGAGCACACGCCTTGTCTTCGACTACTGGGACTCCCTCAGGGGCGAACGGGCGGCGCCGGAGCGTGGCGAGATCGAGCCGGGCGCGCTGCGCCATGCGCTCGCCGACACCTTCGTCCTGGAGAATGAACCCATCGGACCTGTCTTCAGGCTTGCGGGAACACGGCTGTGCGCCCTGCTCGGCCATGAGCTGCGCGGCCGTGCCTTCACCGCGCTCTGGCCCGATGTCGAATCGCAGGGCGAAATGCGCCGCCTCGCCCAGACCGTCATGGACGAGACCGCCGGCGCCGTCGCGGGCCTCGCCGGCGAGACCACGACCGGCGCGCCGGTCTATCTCGAGCTGCTGCTGCTGCCGCTGCGCTACCGTGGCCGCACGCATGCGCGCATGCTCGGCTCGCTTTCGGCGGCCATCACGCCGGAATGGCTTGGCCTCGACACCCTCGAATCGATGCGGATGATCTCGCTGCGGATGCTCTGGCCGGGCGTCGGCCTGCGCCAGCAGCCCCAGCCGCCGGTGCGCTCGCAACCGCCGAAATTGATGGTCCTGCCGGGCGGAAGAGCCTGAAAGGCAAACCGACCGTTAACCAGAGCCCCTATAGGATCGGCCCCGAAATCAGGCTGACCTTTTGATGTTGAGCGCTCTCCAACCGCCCCGGACGGCTGCACGCACTGCCGAGCGCAGGCGGCATCATCGCATGAAGGTTGTCCTTCTGGGCCGCTACATGCTGCCCAACCGCATGGAATATCCCTGTCAGTCGATCGACATCTCGCCCGGCGGCGTCCATCTCGCCGCGCCGGCCCGCGCCAATCCGGGCGACCGCGTCATCGTCTATCTCGAACATCTCGGCCGCATCGAAGGCACCTGCGTGCGCACGACGATGGAAGGCTTCGCGATGACGATCACCGCGACTAGCCGCAAGCGCGAGAAGTTCACCGCCCAGTTGACTTGGCTGGCCAACCGCGAGGAACTCGGCCTGCCCGAGGACCGTCGCCACGAGCGCATCGTTCCGCGCAACCCCCGTGCGGTCGTCACGCTGGACGATGGCGCCGAGCATGTCGTGAGGCTGATCGACATCTCTCTGTCGGGCACGGCCTTCACGACCGATCTCGACCTGCCGATGAACACGCCGCTGCGCATCGGCTCGACGCCGGGCAAGATCGTGCGCCGGTTCGACGGCGGCTACGCCGCCGAGTTCCGCTTCCCACTCTCGGCCGATCTGCTCGACGAAAATCTCGAGCTCTGACCCCTGAACCCCGGTGAGCGCGGCGGGCCACACCGCTGCCAAAGGCTTGCGCCGGCTAACGGCAGCCGCCATAGCCAGCAGCGTGTGAAACGCCGCATAAGCCGGGCATGACCTACAAGCTGATCATCTTCGATTTCGACGGGACGCTGGCCGACACCTTCCCGTGGTTCACCGGCGTCCTCAACGACGTCGCGGAGCGCTATCGGTTTCGCCGGATCGAGGCCGACGAGGTCGAGGGTCTGCGCGGCCTGAGCGCGCGGCAACTGCTCGCCCATCTCGGCATTTCCCAGTGGAAGCTGCCCTTCATCGCCCGCCATATGCGCCGGCTGGCGACCGATGACGGCGATCCCGTTCCGGTTTTCGCAGGCGCGGAGGCGATGCTGCGGGAGCTGCGGGAGGCAGGGCTCACCCTCGCTATCGTCAGCTCCAACACCGAGCGCAACATCCGCCGGGCCTTCGGGCCCGACATGGCGGGGCTGTTCAGCCATTTCGCCTGCGGCGCGGGTCTGTTCGGCAAGGCCCCGAAATTCCGCCAAATTGCCCGGCGCGCCGGCGTCGAGCATGCGCAATGCCTGTGCATCGGCGACGAGATCCGGGACTTCGAGGCCGCCCGCGAGGCCGGCATGGCCTTCGGCGCGGTCGGCTGGGGCTTTACCAGCCCCGCCGCCCTGCAGGCGCTCGGCCCGGCCTTCCTGTTCGAGCATCCCCGGGACATCTGCACCGCGCTTCTCGCCGACGCCGCGCCGACGGTACCGGCAGGGTCCGCTTCCCGCGCGATGCGAACCGACAGGGTTAACCACACCTTGCGCACGAGCGGCGATGATTAACGCCGGCTGAATACAACGCCGCGATTCGCCACTGACCTGTTTTCGCGCGATTTATACTGACATCCATTGCCGGCGAAGTCTGGCGAACTCGCTACAATTGTTCGCTTTCATTTCAAACCAAATCCATGCGCTGACGGCATCGTCCACCCCAGGGACAGAAACGGGGACGACATGCTTTCAAAAAACCACACCTTCAGGGGACCTGCTCTCGCGCTGCTGCTCATCATCGGCGGCGCATCCTCCACTCAGGCCCAGCCGACGAGCGTCGGCGTTCCGGTCGCCAGCGCGCCGGCCAACGCCTCCGGTGATGCCAGGGCGCCCTATGCCTGGACGGATTTCTGCAAGCGCAGCCCGGCGGAATGCCGCGTCGACGTCAATGAGGCCGAGCGCGTCGAGATGACGCCGAAGCTCTGGAAGACGATGGTCGCGCTCAACAGCCGCATCAACCGCGACATCGAGGCGATCACGGACGAGGATCACTGGGGCGTGGTCGACCGCTGGGATTTGGCCGAGGACGGCAAGGGCGACTGCGAGGATTTCTCGCTGCTGAAGCGCAAGCGCCTCGCAGAGGCCGGCGTGCCGCGCCGCGCCATGCTGATGACGGTCGTCATCGACGAGGAGAATGCCGGCCACGCCGTGCTGATGGTCCGCACCGACCGGGGTGACTTCATCCTGGACAACAAGCGCAACGCCGTCCTGCCCTGGAACCAGACCGGCTACGTCTACGTCAAGCGCGAGTCGCAGCTCCGGACGGGCTGGACCTCGCTCGGCGGCGCACAGACATCGACCGTCGCCTCGGTTCGCTGAGGTCTCGGAAAGAACACGCCGCGCGCCCGGTTCAGGGCACGCGCGACGGCGAGAACGGAACGGGCCGACGCCCCTTCCCCACGGACGGCGAGGCTTGGTCACGTCCCCACCCACCCGTCCCCAGGCCGGGTTTCGCCACAGGGCCGGCTCCCTTCCCCAGGGGGCCGGCCCGCTGCGTTTCGGGGGCAGCCCGTCTCAGTCGAGCCGCACCAGCCCCGCGGCGAACTGCTTCCAGCGCGCGACATAGGCCGCGGCCGAGGCGGTGATGCCGGCGGCGGCGGCCTCGTCGAGCGTGCGGATGGCGCGCGCGGGCGAGCCGACGATCAGCGAATTGTCCGGAAATTCCTTGCCCTCGGTGACGAGCGCATTGGCGCCGACCAGGCTGTTGGCGCCGATCTTCGCCCCGTTCAGCACCGTCGCGCCCATGCCGATCAGGCTGTTGGTGCCGATGATGCAGCCATGCAGGATGGCGCGGTGGCCGATCGTGCAGCCAGACCCGACCACGAGCGGAAAGCCCATGTCGGTGTGCAGCACGCAGCCTTCCTGGATGTTGCTGCCGGCGCCGATGTCGATCCACTCGTTGTCGCCGCGCAGCACCGCGCCGAACCAGATCCCGACATCGACGCCGATGCGCACCTTGCCGATCAGATGCGCGTCCGGCGCCAGCCACCACGCACCCGCCGGCGGGGTCTCGGGCTTCAGGCCGTCGAGTGAATAGAGGGGCATCGCGGCTTCCTTCCGGCGCAAGCGGCGTGGGGCCTTCAGGAGTGGCCGTCGCGGGGCCGTGCCGTCAAGCCGGGGCGCGCGTCAGGCCAGCAGCATCTGCAGCAGGTCGAGCACCACCCGGCCCGAGGCGATGCTCCAGACCGAGGCGATCATGCTGGCCAGCATCACGAAGACGAAGGGCCGGCCCTCGATCCGCCGGCCGCGCGCCGTGTTGCGCAGGATCAGGAACGGCGCGCTGAAGATGACCACCGGCACGCTCGCCACAGCGAACAGCCCGCCGGCCTGGAGCAGCTTGAAGTCGGCCCGCTGCTCGGTGAACAGCTCGAAGGCGCTGGCGAGTAGTCCCGCGAAGGCGAAGCCGATGAACAGCGATTGAAGCGCCTCGAGCGCGGCGGGTTCGATGGTCAAGGGCTTCAGGCTCCGGCGCGCGGTGACGCCAGACCCTGCCGCATGGTTTACGAAGTGTGAAGACAAGCCTGAAGCAATGGTTAACGCCCACCCCTTAGGCAGGCGCGCGCTCCGACATGGTTTACGGCGCATTAACGCGCGGGTGCTTGAGTGCGGTGAGCATTCTCGCAAGGGCTCTCCCGTGACCGCATATGATCCCCAGGACATCGCTGCCGGGCCGGGCCTTCCGGCCCATCCCGCCGCCGGGCTCGCCGGGCTGGTGCGCGCGCGGCTGAAGCGCCCGCCCCCGCCTTTGCCCCGGGCCGACGGCGCCCTGTTCAAGGCAGCAGCCGCGATCATGCTCGCCGGCGCGCTGGCCTCCGGTCTCGCCCTGTATGTGACGCATCGCGAGGAGCCGCGCGAAGCAGTCGTGCAACCGGCCCGGATCGGCACGATCGCGTTAATGGTGCCGCAGGACCTGACGGGCGTGGAGCCCGACGATTCGAGCCGGCTCGTCGGCATGGTCCGCCTGCGGCTCGACTGGCCGAGCCTCGGCCCGGCCCAGCCGCAATCGCCCCTCCGCCAGCGGCTGCTGGTGACGCTGAGCCCGCCAGACAAAGTCAACGAGCCGCAGACGCAGCTCTCGGTCTATGCCCGCTTTTTGACGCCAACCGTCTGGTCGAATCCCGGCGGCCTCGTGGTGCGCGGCTTCCGCAAGGGCTCGCCCTATGAGGGCGAGGAGCTCTATGTCTCGGTGCCCGACGGGCGCGGTTTCGCCGCCCGATGCCCGCTCGACGGCATCAAGGCCGACCCCGCCAGGCCCGATCTCGACGAGCCCTGCCGGGTCACCTTCAAGCATCGCGGGATGGATGTGAACATCCGCTTCCCCCGCGCCATCATCGCCGACTGGGAGCTGATGCTCGGCGGCGTCCGCCGCACCATCGACGGCCTGATGCGCTGACAAGAGCCCGCGGCGCGCGGAACCACCCCGTCATCCCGGACAAGCGGCGAAGCCGCGCAGATCCGGGATCCATCGTCGGGCGAAACGAGGCCGGTGAAGACTCTCGTACATCCTTGAGGCCCTTGCCGGGCCGATGGACGACCCGAGGGTATGCGCCGCCTCGACGGCGCGAGCCCAGACCGCAGGATCAATCCTCCAGATCGACGTCCAGGATCGCCATCGTGAAGTTGAACGAGCGGTCGCCGTCCTCGTCGTCGACATGGATGATGCCGATGAACTCGTCGGCGAGATAGACCTCGGCCGAGTCGTTCTTCTTCATCCGCGCACGCACGCTGATGCCGTGATTGTTGAAGGTGCGCCGCAGATAGCCCTCGAGCTTGGCGAGTTCGGTCTTGTCCATGATATCGGTCCTCATCGGTTGGCGGGACCGATGCCATGACCGGGCCGGCAGGGCAAGCCGGCAAGCCGCTCCGTCCCCTTGCCGGAGAGGCGCGGGCGGCGCGACGGGGCACCGGGGCGGCGGGTTACCCGCGGATGTCGCGCGGCAGGATTCCGAGCGTGGCGCGCAGGGACCGCGACATCTGGGCGGCAGTCKCGAMGCCCGCGGCGGCSGCGGCTTCGCCGGCGGCTGATCCCGCTTTCAACGCCTCGACCGCG
>NNBT01000017.1_pt1 | contig 15859 bp, 11 predicted proteins | sample 1173831 | NCBI WGS metagenome assembly NNBT01 (sample SAMN07173936, study PRJNA388173) | plant metagenome | isolation source: symbiotic tissue sample KVJ10 | place: Norway: Troms, Kvaloya island | reverse complement strand
ATTTCTCCAACAGATTCAAAAGATTCCATAGGCACAGCTGTTTTAGGTGAAAAAACACCTATTCCTTCATGAAGAAATTCTGCATGAGAAGGATCAAAAGTACTTTCAACAGAGACGGTATAACCAACCGGAACTTCTGTCATCTGCCAGGAGGTGGAAGATATATCTAATTCTGATTCAGGGATGGTAGCTGGCTGCTTTGAGTTACAATCTTCAAAGGCTGTTGAACTATCATCTGGCCATACCCAAAGCAATTCTTGGATAACTTGTGTAGGATATGTTGTAACTCGTGACCTTAAACTATCACAAGCAGTTACTTCTGCTTGGCTACCAGCCAACATAGGAATTTTAGTACATTTCCCTTCACCGTTAAAACACCAACCGTGATGTCTACACATTAAGTTTCCATCTTCAGTAATGCTTCCCATAGATAGTCGCACCAACTTATGAGGACAAACATCATCCATTACTACCCACTTGAGATTTTTGTCTCTCCAAATCACCAGTTTTTTTCCCAGAAGAGTGATAGGAGTGGGATTCAAAATATCTAAGTAGTTTAAAGGAATAATAGGATACCACTGTTTAGTCCAAGAAAACTGAGTTGTCATAATAAGAGTTAGAAACCTAATTTATAAAACTATAACAGTAAGTTAATTTGACAATATAACGACTCACAGATTGGTATTAATTGCCGTTTGTGACAATAACTACACTATCGATTTTCAATTGACTATATTCCATATAAATGATGCGATCGGCTTTACGTTCTAAGAATAGCTGGAGAAAAGTAGAGTCAATGGCGATCGCATCACCATCGGCAGCAAAGTAGTACGATCTAAAAACATCACAATTTTGCAACTATCCGGTGCTGATTTAGACATAATTAACTATTTATGATCGAATGAATCTTTATTATTAAGGATAGTATCTTTCCCGCTAGTATGTTGTAAAAGTACAGTTAATTGATGTAAGTCGAACATGCGTTATACTTTAACATTTTTATATTGTGTAATGACTGTGTGAATTATCACTAAACCTCAAAAAGTATCAAAATTTATTTTGTAATATAATCTTATGTGTTTTTGATTAAATACAATTTATGCCTTATCGGAGAAATTTTTTAAGAAGAGCCGGATATACAACCCTTTCTGCTTTATTAACTATGGGGTTTTTACAAAAGGATAACCAAAAAGAAAATCAAGGTACGAATGCTATTACAGGAAATTATACAAGTAAAAATTTAAATTCTCCTCTTCGGCCTCTTCGGCAATTAGCTGCCGCCAAAGGAAAGCGTTATGGCGCAGCAATTTCTAGTGAATTTTTGCAAACAGAGAAAGATTACGCTAACCTGATGGCTCGTGAATGTTCCATTGTGACACCGAACGGTGAATTAAAATGGAACGCTACTGAACCACAGCCAGGACAATTTACCTTTGAATCAGCAGATGCGATCGCTGATTTCTGCCAAAAACATAAGATAGAATTGCACGGGCATACCCTTTTCTGGCACATGGGAAACCCAGACTGGGTTCCTTATCCACCTACACTTACGATGATCGAACGCCATGTTAAAGGAGTCATGGGGCATTATCGCAATAGTCCCGTTTTAAAATCTTGGGATATTGCCAATGAAATCATCGCTGATAGTGAAAATGAAACTGATAACGCTACCTATGGTTTGCGTAAAGGGGTAAAACCAGAATTGATTCGAGACTTGTTTTTAATTGCCGCTTCAGTTGATAGCAGCAAGAAATTTTACCTAAACGATTTTGGCATCGAAGGCACCACATGGAAATCAGAACGTTTCTTAAGAATGGTCGAATATCTGAAGAATAGTGGCGTTAAAATTGACGGGGCAGGTATCCAGTCACATCTATGGTTTTCTACTGCCTATGGTTTTGACGAGAAAGGATTTAATTCGGTCTTAAAACGGCTTAACGATCTTGAAGTGAAACCAATAATTACGGAATTAGATATTATCATTGATACCCCGCTACCCGATAGTATCAAAAGCTTAGACCAAATGGTAGCCGATAGTTACAAGCAATATCTTGATCTGTGTTTTGCAGCTAAAGTCGATACTGTGATTACATGGGGACTTAGCGATCGTCATACCTGGATACGTCATCCCGAATGGATGCCAAGAAAAACCTTTAGAAACAATCCAAGTCTCTGGAAATTTCTACGTCCGCTTCCCTTCGATGAGAACCTGCAATCTAAACCAGCTCGCAATGCTATAGCCCAGGCTTTTCAGGAATCAACTTAATACTCCGCCCAGGCGTAAATATAGCGTTTCCTTAGCAACTGAGGTACATAAAAATCTTGTTTACCAAGCTTAGTAGCTTTGAAAATGTACCTCACTATACCGGGAATTGCTATAAAATTTTTATTATTTTAAGCAAAATAGATGGAGATATTTTTAGTTATTCACGATTATGAAAGTTGAATAAGACTTACTGACTAATTAATCATTAAATCTTAGTACAACATTTCATAAATTCGTGACGAATTGAGCGACCTACTGCTAAGAGTCTGAGAGACTCGATCAAGCTACGAACTTTTGAAATTTCGTACTTATAAATACCAGAAGGTTATTTTTTTTTCGTTTACTTGAGATATTCCAAATTTCTTGTAAAAATAATGTGCCAACAAACCAAGGCTCAACTAAGTAACGTCTCCAAAGCCTCTTCGGTTCAGACAACAAGCGATACAACCATTCCAAACCCACCTTTCCCATCCACCGAGGAGGAGTAGGTATTGCTCCTGCTATATAGTCCATACAGGCTCCACTAGTCAAAATAGTATTGGCATGAATATATTCAAGATTTTCGTAAATCCAATATTCTTGGCGTGGCATACCCATTCCCACCATTAATATATGGGGTTTGTAAGCATTAATTGCAGCCACAGTGGCGAGATTTTCTTGACTATCTTTATCTATATCAATATAGCCATGAGCGCAAGCAATCTGTAAACCAGGAAATTTCTGGCATAAAATATTTGCTGCGTTTTCAGCAACTCCTGGCTTTGAACCTAAATAAAATACACGCCAGCCTTTAGTAGCAGCTTCTGCCATCAGAGGCCATACCCAGTCAGCATAGGTTACTCTTTGTTCGCGTTTAATTGGAAAACCCAACAGCTTTCCAATAAACACTAAAGGCATACTATCAATATGGGTATATTCTGCCTTGGAATAAAAAGCTTGCATTTTTAGATCATTATGTAAGAGATAAAGACTATGTAAGTTGTGGTTAGCAATAATCCATTTTTCATTCCGATCGATAGATTCTTCAATCAATAAATTTAAGTCAGGAATAGAGAGTGCATCCACTTGAGCACCAATAATTTTATAAGAAAATTGCTTTTTCATATTTTATTTTTCTTTTGACAAATATGAGATTTTATCTCAATTTAAAAGTGATTTTGTAAAACTAATTAGTAATATTCCAACACTGAATTACTGAAATATCCAAGTTTTTTAGTTAAAAATTATTATTTAAATATAACTAAAAAACACTTATTTTCATGAGGATGTCTGCGATATTCTGTGCTCTTGCATTCCAGGAATACTTTTCTGTAATTAAAGTATATGCTGTATCTACAAGTGATTGATATCTATCAATATTTGAAGCAGCATCCAGTATTGTATTAGCGACTTCTTCGCTAGAACATCCTGTTACTAACAGATGTTCTAAATGGCGAAATTCTTCTAAACCTCGTAATCCTTCTGGTGTTGATACAACTAATTTTCTACTAGCGAAATAATCTAATGCTTTATTGCGAGCGCCACCTGCTACTGCTTGTTTTGAAAATGGCAATAAAGCAATATCTGCATATTTCAGATGGGAGACAAAATCTTCTCTTTTAGGTAAAAAGCCTAAAAAAGAAATATTAGAGGGTATTGGTTCTGAAATATCATTACTATCCCTACCAATGACGACAAAATGTAGTTTTTGCTGATGACTTTCAAGGTATTTAGCAACCTCAATAGCCATTGATACAGACATATCATTAGTTGGAAATTGAAATGTTTTGGGAGCAATGATAACGACTATTTTAGCTGGTCTGAATGCCTGATAGGGGTCTTTATCTGGAAAAACTTCAGTATTGAGTAAGTCTTCAGTAACACCATTCCCGATAGAATAAATTTGCTCTGGAGTTTTTCCATACCATTGGGAAATTAGTTTAGGAATTGATTCACCTGCTGCAATAATTGGACTACCAGAAAATATTAAAATTCCCTGAGCAATATATGTCTTAATACATTGTGCAAACTCTTTGAAAGGATTGGCAACTGAAAACAAGCGCATCCAGTATTCATAAGGCGAAAATGTATGAAAATCTAAGACAAGAGAGGAGCTACTGTGTTTTCTAAGCTTTAGTGAAATTAAAGCAGCCAATCCAGGTAGTGTTTCTTGAGCATACACAATATCTGGACAAAACTCGTCGATGCACTTTTCTATGGATTGAATATATGACTTCAAGCTTCTTGAACCAATAGAAACAGAAGGTGCATAATCCACAGACGAACAATCTAAACCTAGTTGAAAAACATCAAAATGTTTAGTAAGATATTGCCCTAGATAAAAAGGTCTAGTAAATGCACCGAATGGCTGACTAGAATCGAGAGTTGAGACGATTAGTAAGCGTTTACCCATAGAATGATTTCTGATTATTATTTTATAATTTGAAATTGCATTTGTCAAATTCTTAAGATACGTTAGAACTTATCCAAATATTATCTAGCAATGACTCTCGTGCAAGTATTAGACTTCTGAGCCAGTTTGATTAATATCCTCAGCAAACGTAGGAGAGGTAGCCAAATCTTTGTAACCAATAATTGCTCTTATATAAGGTAAGAACCAGTAAAATATCCAGAATGGCCCAGAGTGTCTGCTACAAAATATAGTCCATGATTTCAATGGAAATGCTTTGATTTGTAGTACTTTTTTCAAACGTTCTAAGAGATTTAAATTGGTGTCTGCCCAACTATTGCGGATAGAGTTTTTAGTGCAAGTACCAATATACCCAGGAGCTACCCATATTTTACAACCCAATTTACGCGCTCTCAGGGCATAATCTAAATCTCCTAAACTATGGACAAAAACTGTATCAATATTGCCAACTTTGGCGGCAACACTTTTAGGAATTAGCACGCAGTTACCATACATAGCATCGCATTTTTGGATAACGGAGCTTGGTTCTAAAAATTCAAATTTATTAGAATACCAATTTTTAGATTTTACTGCTCCTCCATAGGTTGCTTTTCCTGTAATTGAGTCTTTAGTTGAACCAACTACAATTGAGTCTGGATAACCAAGTTCTGTTAAATTTTGATGAACCTGTAATAGTTTACTCACAGCATTGGCTTCCAAAAATGTGTCATCATTCAACCATAGATAATAATCATATTTATATTTTATTGCTTCACCAAAAGCGAGATGCATTCCTCCCACCCAAAATAAATTGCCATTACCTTGAAGAATTTGTACTTCTGGATATTCTGCTTTAATAGCCTCTGTAGTCCCATCAGAACTTCCATCATCGGTTAAATAAACATCACAATCATTTTTTTGCTGATATAAGGCATTTAGACAGGCAAGAGTTGTATTCCGTCTGTTATAACATGTCATAATTACAGCTAGATTCGCTTTATTCATCTCATTTGCCTCATAATAATATGTACAAAAATAGTTAATCCAAATAATAAATTTAGATATATTTTAGATGGATTTTATTTATAATCTCAATTCTCAAAGTTTTACCTTTCATATATCGTGATGTCAGTTTAAAACTTAACCTTGTTCTCTATCCATCCGCTGAAATTAATATCTAAGTTAAAGCTTTTTAGTTTTTGTTCCATTCTTCTGACTTCCAACAAATATCTATGCCAAACTGATACACGAGGCATATTAAACCTGACAACCTCTTTACATAACCATTGATATTTATCTGAATGAATATTAAACTTTTTCAAGCTTTTTATTTGTCCATACCAATCGTGATAAAAAAATAAGTTGAAATAATGAATGGATACAATATCATCCCAATGTTTAATTTGTATTTCTTTCGATAAACGGTTATGTAAAGGTAATGGATAACTATAATTAGAGGGAAGATGTTCAACGTTTTCTTCCAAGGCACATAAAGTTACAGACAAAACAGACTGCTCAACAAAATAAATACCCTGGGGAGGAGTAATATCCAAGCGCATTACTTTTTCAAAGTTCTCTTTCCAAGTTGTAAATATACCCGTACTCCTTCTGACAGCAATCAAACCAGAATTCCAGTAGGCTCTGATTCTCTTATTACCAATGGGTGTGTCAACAAATACCTCACGCTTTACTCCCAGTACTTCATATAGTTTTTGCCAATACCATTCTTGAGGATCTTGCAAACCTGTAGAACCAATTCCTTGACCATACTCAGGACGCATCCGTACATTACAATCTACGGGCAATAAAAATTCTTTTGGTTCAGAAAAAAAGCATTTGTCACTGTCTAAAAAAACCAATATTTCTGCATCGATATTTTGTTCTGCATAGGCACAAACTAGGGGTTTATTAGCTAAATAATATTCATGGAATTCTTGATTTATCGGGATTTGTTGATGAGTCACCTGCAAAGCTTCAAAGGCTTGTTGGGTTTCCTTTAAAATAGGTTCACCTACTCTAGGATGGAAACTATATATAGGTGTATTTTTCAATTCGCCGCAGAACTTACGAATACTTTCTGCAAGCATCAAAGATTGGCCTTCTAAACGACCAGGTTCTGTACAAATTATAAAAGCTATAGGTATTGACATATTATGAAGTATTGATTTACTAAGTTAATTACTCAATGAAGATTTCTTTGCTATATCAATATTTCCTGAAACAAGCCTGAATAACGACGTGCTTGAAGTTCCAGGGTAAATTCTTGCTCGGCTTTCTCACGAGCATAAAATGACATTTTTTGCAACCTCTGTTCATTTTCAAGAACCCAGGTAATTCCTTTGGCAAAATCCTCAACTTCATAAGGTTTAGCCAAATAGCCGTTCTGCTGATGATCGACAATATCTTTTAAGCCAGTAGAATTAAACGCTACAACTGGAGTACCACAAGCGAATGATTCCGAAGCTGTCTGTCCAAAAGATTCTTGAAGAGATGGTACAAGCATTACATCAGCAGCTGAGTAAACAGTTGCTAAAGATATAGCATCATGTAAGTGTCCCAAATAGTGGGTTTTGAAGCCTAAATCAGGTGGATTTTCGGGTTGAGATGCTCCAAAAATCACAACTTCCAAGTCATTCTTCCAGCCAGATTTACTCAATTCTTGTAAAGCTGGTTGCAACAAATGAAATCCTTTATTTCTGTCGCTTGTGGCTTCTATCGCTCCAAAGAGTATCAGTTTTTTATCTCGAGGTAGATTGAGTGCTTCTCGTGCAAAATGTTGATTAATCGGTCGATATTTTTGAGTATCTAATCCGTGGGGAATTACCTCAATTCGCAAATTCTGGAATAAAGAGCTAGAACGAGCACACTCTGCTAACCAAGAACTTGGTGAAACCAGAGTTAAATTTAAATTTTTCCAAGCTTTTACTTTGCGCTGCCATACCCAACGGGATAAATCCCATTCACTACCACTGTTGAGTTGAGGACAAGCCCCGCAGGATGCTTTGTAGCGATCGCATTCTCCAGTAACGTGACATCCTCCAGTAAACCCCCACATATCATGGAGAGTCCAAACTAGAGGACGCTTCAGTTTAGCAAAGGTTTCTATTTGCATAAAACCTCCGCTAATCCAATGCAGATTGATTATATCTGGATTAATCTGAGCAACTTTCGGAATAACTCTATCTGGCAACCATTGAGTAAAAAATGGAGTATTTTTCTTTTGACGATAAAGCTTTAATGGTAAACTTTCAACTGTCAACTTTGCCTTAGCGATGCCTTGAAATAGTCTAATTTTAGGTGCAATTACTGTTTTATCATTGCTATATTTTTCCTGAACTAACATTTGTGACTGTAGTCCTATATCCTGTAAACCTGTGTGTAAACGATATGCAGCCCTCGCCGCACCGCCATTAATATCATAGGTACTAATATGTAAAATTTTCATTTTTATTAACTTAATAATCACTAAAATTATTTCTGACTGCCACAAAAACTAATTGACTAAAATATTTTTACGATTTCTTTGATATTCAACAGTTAAAGATAATGAAGTGGTGACATACATTAACCAATTCCAGCTAGGAGTTAATAATCTTGCTTCTGAAAAATTAACTATGACTATGATAATTAGCATCTGCATTGGCCAATAATCTTCCGGTTTTTTAGCGACAGAAATAATTCGAGTCAATGCCATTGCAAAAAAGCGGACAAACCCTGCTGCAAAAGTCAAAAAACCTAAAAATCCCAACTCTAACAATAATTCTAAAAAACCATTATGGGCATTACTTGCCCAATCATAAGTAGCTCTTAATTTAGATGCAGCATTACTAGTCCAAAATCCCGAAAATCCATAACCTAACCAAGGTCTTTCCAATATCTTGGAAATTACTAGATCCCAGAGGTCAGAGCGTCCATTGAAGGTAAGGTCTTTACCAGAAGTACCAACTACAGTTTCGGCATTATTGAGAAGTAATATTGAAGAAATCATCAGGAACATCAAAGTTGAAGTAATCATAATAACTTGTAATTTATAATTAGTTTTCTTCAAGGATCTGTAGAAAGGTAAAAGTAATACCATTGTCAATAAGATCGTTAAAGATGTTGTTGAACGTGAGAGAATAATTAGACATATAGAGATCCCACATAATCCCCACATCAACCAGCGATATCGATGACCACTAAGAGCTAGGTGCAAAAAAACTCCTGCACTCCAAGCCATCATGTAACCTAATTCATTTTTATGACCATAAATTCCACTCCACATACCTAGTAATTCAGGTGATTCGTGAATATAACCTGGTAGGAATGCAGAAAATATTATAGATAATGATGCAGCTACACCAAGTGCCCAAGCTATCAGTCTCATTTGTTCCCTAAGGGAATAACGCATTGCTAAATAGATTGCAAGAAAATATATGCGGATTAGACCTCTTAGATAAGTAAGACTAGAACTTAGGTCTTCTGACCATAAAAGAGAAAATATAACTATTGCTAGTAGAAAAAACTGTAATGGACTTCTAGTAATTACATAAAGAAAACCTTTCCAGTATAAAATTAGGAAATAAAATAGAATTAAATATGAAACTATATTGAACAAAGTATCTAGCTTATCGCCTCCAAGGGTAGACATGGAAACTTCTTGTGCAGGGTGTATTGTTAATGCCCCTACAGCAATGAGTAATAGCAAGATAGTTAATATTTTTTCTGTTAATTTTACTTTCATTTGGGATATTTAATTAATTTATTATTTTATCGCTGAGTAATTCAATCTTTTCTTCACTTCCTCTTTAAAAATGTCCAATGCAGTTGCTTTATAGACTGTTTTCTGTGTAAAATTATCTGCTTCTACATTCCTGACAATAAATGGTGGATGTTGTAAGGGAAATTCCATTGCTTGCATCGGCATATTGATGAACGAAAATTCTTGATTGGAAGTGAAGTGAGTTGCGTCTGCACCAACACCAACATTAGAGATTAAATTGACATTGGGAATAATACTTAAGCTTCCCTGCATCCAACAAGCAAATGTCCATTGGTAATCCCAGGTTATACCGGTAGGATTGTCATAAACAGATTGAAATATTCGTTGCCAAGAATTTACCGCTTTTTGGTCTAGAAGAATGTCATATAAAAGGTTTTCTGCTTGTACCTCTTTCCAGAGTTTGATGGTCAAATCATAATGTTGCCAAGCACGTCTCCAACTTGCCCAACCCCAACAGTGGTTGTAACGAGAAAAATAGTAACTATAATTTGTACGTTTTCGTCCAAGTTGAAGATTTTGAGCAGAAATTGTGGCGATTCTGGTATCATTTCTATATTTTTCCAGCAGTTCTTCGCTAAACCTGAAAAAAGTTGGATGAGGGATACAATCATCTTCTAAAATAATTGTCTCCTCAACATTATTAAATACCCAATCTAAACCACTTGATACCCGTTTTGCACAACCTAAGTTGATATCAGAATAATTCTTGATTACTTCACAATCCCAATCAACTCTCTCAATAATTGCCCTAGTAGCTTCGCATTTTTCTACCTCACCTTCGCGGTCAGTGCGGGGGCCGTCTGCAATTACAAAAAGTTTTGTTGGCTTTGCTTGGCGAATAGCTTCAAAAACTTTCTCTGTTGTTTGTGGACGTTTAAAAATAATAAAAGTTATGGGTGTTTGCATAATAATAAAATTTAAGTAGCAACAATTAGTATTTGTAAAAATGAATAAGCGATCGCACCTGAATTTTAAATAGCTTTTGTGTTCTTGAATCAAATGCATTGCATATAAAAGCAGCAGCAGCTTGAGATATTATTGTTGCGATCGCAGCCCCAAGTCCTGAATATTTAGGAATAAGTAATAAATTGAGAATAATGTTTAGTATCGCTCCAAATAAAGTTTTACCTAAAGAAACGTGGTTCAAACCTTCAGCAATAAACCAAGGTGATGTTGCAAGACCCATAAATACAAACAAAGAAGTCCAAATATGAACTGCTAATATTGCTCCTGCATCTGCATATCCACTTCCAAACATCACCATAATTATCTTGTCAGATAAAAAGGACATTGGAAGAGCAATTGCTAAAGATATACAAGTCATGAGACTGAGTAATTGTCCTATTCGCTGATAGTAAAGACTTTCTGATTTTTCCTTGGCGGCATAAATTGCTGGAGCAACAGAAGAAACAATCGCCCCCGGAATAAAATACCAAATTTCAGAAACACGTACAGCCGCAGAATAAATACCAACCTCACTATCTCCGATCATTTGACCTAACATCACCTGATCTATTCTCATAAAAATCATGATGGCGAACCCCGAAAAAATTAGAGGTAAGCTCTCTTTCAGAAGAGTTTTGGCAGCTGCAACGCTCCAACGCCATAACCACAATGAAGACCCTTTGACTTGGTAAACAATTAGTAAGCCAATTGCACTCATTGCAAATTCTGCTAATGTTACCAAAGCAAAAGCTAGCAACGGTGCTTTTGTTAAAATAAGTACGATTTTGATGAGAGTATTTAGCAGAAACGCTATGTTTTTAGCGATTACAGTATATTTTGACTGCACCTGTGATTGAAACCACAGTTCAATAGTATCAGATGCCCTAAAAACTCCTGCTATTCCTAAAATTGCAACTAGCCATATCTTTAGTGTTTCATGCTCACCTAAGAAAAACATCGTGCTAACTGCCAATAAAACAGAAGCAATTCCACCCAAAAATTTTAGCCAAAAAGTAGTTCCTAAAATTTCCTCTTTGTTTGATGATTGACGAACAAGATGGCGAACTACTACGTCATCTAGTCCGAGAGTAAAAACTGGGCTGAATAAGGCAACAAAAGCTAAAGCATAGTTAAATAGACCATACTGTTTTACGCCTAAATAACGTGCTACCCATACTCCTACAACCAAGCTTGCACCCATACGTAGAATGCGATCGGCAAATAACCAACCTGTATTAGCAACAATTGCACGCAGCCCAGAACGAGATTTAAATTTCGATAAGTTTTTAATTTTTAATTTGCTTAACATTATTTTTGTGAATTAATCACATACGATTATTTATATTTATCAATCTTGCTCATACAATTTTTTCATTTTTTCAAATACAAAATAAAGTGTATTTATTTAGTAACTCACATTAACGATCGCTTAGATAATTTTTAATTTGCCACTAATCAAAATTTTCAAAAAATAGCTAAATAAGAAAACAATGCCCTTGATTTTCCAATACAAACTATGCTCAAATAAAAATATTATTTTCAAATAAGTAACAAAATCGTTATATTTGGGGCATGGTATTGTTTGTAGCTCCCTGATAGATGTAAAGGCTAATAATAATGGAGAGCTAAAATTGTTTTTTTGCAGAATGTAATTAAACAGGGAATTGCGTTTCCAGAATCTTTTGTATTCATAGTTTTTGTCTACATCTAAAAAATTCTTATTATGATACTGGTTATTGTCATGTATTCTATACATCACTAAAGGTTTAGACATATAAAACTTTTTAGCCCCCACCAAAGAAGCTCCCCATACCAAACAGTCATCAGCCCTTACACGCCAATCTTCTAAATTTGGAATAGGTAAAAATTTTCTGACTATTTCTCTACGTATTGATAATGTTGAAGTTATGGAACCAATCCATTCGCCATTATATAAAGTTCTAATTACTGAATAACCCAAATCTAAATCAACTGCATCATCTTGAAATATCCCTTCTACTGCTCCAAATTTTTTATACGCACAAAATAAAAAATCACATTCACTGCGTCTATTGTAAAAGTTTAGGACATTTTCTAAATACTGAGGTTCATAAATATCATCAGCATCTAAAAAAAATATAATGTCACCAGTAGCAGCTAAAAAACCTTCATTAAAAGATGATAATTGCCCTTGATTTTGTTCTTTAAAGATAGATTTAACATTAGCAAATTGAGTTAATTTATTGATAACTTCCGCAGAATTATCTGTAGATGCATCATCAACAATGATAATCTCATCAAATTTAACTGTCTGATTTAAAGCGCTATCAATTGCTTCAGAGATAAATTCAGCATAATTGTAATTATTAATTAAACAAGAAGTTTTGATTTTAGTTTTATCCATTATTCCTATAGTCACAAAATTGGGTTTAGATGGTTGTAGTGATAGTAGCTTTCACAATTTCTAAGATAACTTAACGCTCTTGGCGAAATTTAGTTAAGCTGCTAGATACTAAATCTTGTTCAATTTGTCGTTTTTTAGTGTCATAAAAATAATTATTAGGTTCATTTTTAGTATTCACACCATTGATGACTATCCCTAATACCTTCTGACCTGACTGAGTTAAAAACTCTTTAGCTGCATTTGCACTGTTCAAGTCAACCACTCCAGGACGAACGACTAATAATATACCGTCAGTCAAGGTGCTTAAAACAGCAGCATCTGCTATTCCTGACAATGGGGGAGTATCAAAAATTACAAGATCGTAATCTCTCCCAAAGCTACTAATTAATGTAGCCATACGTTGAGAATCTAGCATTGCCACCGGATTGGGAGGTAAAACTCCAGAAGTAAGAACTTCCAGATTAGGCATGACTTCCTGAACAACTGTATCTAAAGAAGCTTGATTAATTATTATATTACTTAGTCCCATTGTATTTGTTAGTCCCCAGATATGATGCTGTATGGGATGACGCATATCTGCATCCACCAACAACACCCTACGCCCCGCCTGAGCCATAGTCACAGCTAAATTTGCAGATACGTCAGACTTTCCTTCTTTGGCAACGGAACTTGTAATTACAATGCTTTTGAGCGGTTTATCAGAACAGAGGAACTTCAAATTCACTTGTAGTATTTGATATGCATTACCAACAGGGAAGTAAGGAATATCTCTGCCAATAATTTTGGGAATAGCTCTATCAAGTCCTGGTATAGAAGAATGATCTTTAGCATTTCTACCTTGTGTAGGAATGACTCCCAAAACACTGTATCTCAAGACTTCTTTGGCTTCTTTGACGGTCTTCACCGAGCGGTCTATCAAGTCTAAAGTAAAGGCGACAATGATACCTAAGAAAAAACCAACTCCTGCTCCACCAACGATAAACAGCATTTTCCGAGGTCCTTCTGCTTTATCAGGGATTAAAGCATAGGAAATGACACGAGCATTTGGAATTTTTTGGTTCTGTGCAATATCAATCTCTTGGCGTTTCTTTAAGAGTGTTTCGTAAGTTGTTTGAGCTGCTTGCAGTTTCCGTTCTAGCTCTCGTTGACTTTGTTCTAGCCTTGGCAAATTATTTGCTCGTTTGATATAGGCATTTTGCTGTTGTTTGAGTGTGGCAATTTGTCTCTCTAGACCAACGCGTTCTGCCTGGGCACGTGTAATATCTGCAATTAGGCTTTGCCGCAGTTGTCCAACCTGTAAACTTCCCTGTGTTATCTGCGCTCCACCAGCTACTTGTCCTGTCCGCTCTTTTAGCAAGTTCTTAAGAGCTACGACTTTTTCTTCTAAGTTAGTAATTGTAGGGTGTTCAGGTGCAAAACGAGTCCGCTCTATTGCTAGTTTGCTTTCTGTTTCTTGGAGTTCAGCAAGCACTTTCTGAACTCCAGGTGCTTGACTCAATTCAGATTCAATTACACCTTGCCGTGAATCTACCTGAGCTTCACTGCTTAACTGTTCTAGACGACCCTTCACATCATCTAGTTGAGCTAAAGCTTGAGAAATTTGGTTTCCTAACTTAGAAATTGTATCGACTGCTGCGGCTGCTTCTTGGTCTAGGACAACAACTTTATTCGTTTCTTTAAATACTCGCAGTTTTGATTCGGCTCTTCTGACAACTTCCTCAGCTTTAGGTACTTCCGTTACAAGAACCTGTTTGGCTGTCCGCGCTTCATTCTGATTAGCCTTGATATTTAGATCGATATAACTGTCAATAACTTCATTGACGATTTTAGCAGCTAGTTTCGGATCGCCGCCTTTATAAGAAAGTTGTACAACATCAGTGCCTTTGATTCCTTCTATTTTTATTTGTTTTGCCAAGTCTGGAATCGAGAGCAGTTTACCTCGGCTATCTTTGAGATTGAGAGAATTAATCGTTTTCTCAATTACTGGATTCGATCCGATAACTCTCACCTGAGTTTCCAGGGGATTGTCGTTCACATTCAAAGCTTCTAGGCGTCCTATGTCATCCGGTAAGCCCGTGAGTGAAGAAGAGCGATTTGTTTTAATCATCAAACTTCCTTCTGCCTTGTATGAAGGTTTTAGTGAAAATGCATACAAGCATCCAAGGCTAACAGATATGGCGAAAATTCCAACTAGAGGTAGCCAACGCCGTTGAAGAACTTCTAGGTATTTCTGAATATTTACTTCTTCAAAATTTGGTAAAGATTCCATCGTCATAATATTATGTAAAATTTTATAAAAAGGCTATTTACTTACAGCAAATATTATCAACATTTTTGACTACAATAGTGCTGTAGTCTATTTTGCACTATTAATATTTGCGTTGATTGTTAGCTAATACCTTGTTGCTGAGGTTCTTCAATATCTGAAGTTAACTATTAGCTTTGCAAGTTGCAATTTTAACTTAGATTGATATTTTATTGATTGAGAGCAAAAACAAGATGAGTCACAATTTTATTCCTGATTTCGTCGCTTTTCATTTTTGGAGCTTAATGTTGGTTAACTTCGTTTTGTATTACTACTAATGCAAATATTGATTAGTAAACTAACAATCACTATCATATTATGTAAGAACACTGAATTTGATAACTTTACAAAAAATTCATAGAATATACTAATACATTCACTCTCGGTTTGCTGATTTTGAAAAGACAAGAAGAGTTAATTCCTTCAGGGTAAGGAATAGAACAATTGTGCCAGCCTATAAGCAATGTAAGCACTTCAGAGATAGGCTATAGACAGTGAAAACAGATGCCTATAAAGACTGGATGAATCTTTACGTAAGCTACTTCAAAACTTTAAAGAACAACTAATTCTTGCTCTGAATAATAGTTAATTTTGGGAATAATACGGGACTGGCAATCATAAAATTGCATGATTTTAGTATTGAACCTATAAGCACTCGCAATCAGTTTAATTCGCCTTTATGTATATTTATACTACGATATGTAGTATAAATATCTGCATGTTAACACGCATGAAATATAAACGGCTAGTAAGTAAATTGGTACCAGCTTCAATTTAACGTAGCCCAGCAAAGGAGTATCAAATAACAG
>NNBT01002361.1_pt1 | contig 15864 bp, 20 predicted proteins | sample 1173831 | NCBI WGS metagenome assembly NNBT01 (sample SAMN07173936, study PRJNA388173) | plant metagenome | isolation source: symbiotic tissue sample KVJ10 | place: Norway: Troms, Kvaloya island | reverse complement strand
AGGCGATCAGGGCGATGGAATGGAAGCAGGGCTGAAATCAGATGATTGCAGCCGAGCCATTGCCAGCGGAGATCTGGAAGATGTCTGCACCGGCGCCGCCAACCAGAACGTCGCTGCCGGCCTTGCCGTCGAGCGTTGCGCCAGTCGCACCAGCGATGATGATATTGTCGAGAGCGTTACCAGTTGCAGAATACGAGCCAGCCGGGGCCAGCACCAGGTTCTCGACATTGGCCGCCAATGTCACCGGGCCGCCGAACTTCACGTAGGCCGTGTCGTTGCCCTCGCCCACCTTCTCGATAACCTGAGAGGCGGCGTCCCACAGCGTGTAACTATCATCCCCAAGGCCGCCGATCAGCGTGTCGCCACCGGCGCCATGGAAATTGTCATTCCGAACTGTCCCGACCTGCGTCTCCTTCACAGAGCTCGCGGTAACGTAGCTCGTCGGCGCCTTTGAGAGAAATAATGCGCTGCCATTGCCATTGACGAAATTCATAAACGTTGTCCCCGCTCCCCCGAGGACAACAAGAACCCATCCAGAATAAGTTTAGGCCAAACTTCATTATGAAATTTGCGAGAACGCTGAAACCAATAATTTACGCTGAGGGCACCAGCCCTACCGTTTCACTCCACAAGGCCAGATCACATACCGTCGATAAAAGCGTGTGGTCATTCGATGACCGGAGCACACTCGGCCATGTCGAGGCAAACCAGGTGGACGTTCAGATCGCCGGCCAGATCATGCCGCTTTTCCGAATTGGATGGTGCGCGAGCATGTGATGGGAACAGTCACGTTGACGCCGCCCGTGCTGTTCTTGTGGAAGTAGTTCTTGTTGCGGCACTGGCCGTCCTTTGGATCAATCGGCGGATGGTACTAACTTGACGCTTTGGGTTTGTGTCATGACCGTGGCGGTCATTGGTCTTAGCGTCCGGGCCTCAGTCTACTGGCGGCGCGAGGTGCGACACCGTCGTGAAGTGCGTGCCAAAGCGGAGGCATCGGCATAAGCCTCTAGTGCGAGTGGTGTAGGCAGATCCCGTATACGATAGTTGATCAGCTGCATTGGCCTTCAGATTGCACGCCTTCGATCGGAGCCAACAATGGTGCGAGATGACCCCACGCAAGATTATAGGCCATTTGCCGCCGAGAAGTGTGATTACCGCTGCACAGCCATCGGTAGAAATAGATCTCATCGCGGCGGGTGGCGAAGCTGTCTCGCTCTCCTTCGCCGACTTGCAAGATCTGGATGGCCTCATCGGGATGTTGGATGCGGCACGTCGATTATCACAAGCCAGAACCAACGCTCTGCCTGGCCAGCGGGTTAACGTCGGTCTGCAGGCGCGTGGCGTGCACTTGGCAAAACTGAAGGACGTTGAGGGCGCAGTTCTGATACTGACCGTTTCGGACGTGGTCGCTTACACTGTTGGCTTGAGCCAGGCTGCCTTAAGCGAACTGCGTCTGAATCTAGACCGGATCATTGCCAGCAACGTCCATTTTGGCGACCTTGGCAAACACTGAGGCGAGCCGATCGCCCCTTCCGGCAGGGTGGGTATGCGGTGACGGCCTTAACCTTCGAGGTGGATGCGGGCCTATTTTACCTAACTTGAGCTATCTGATTCAGCGTCTGTTCAGCCACCATGGGCGATACTGGCACCTGGAGGTACCTATGGCGCGATCCTCGATCATCGACAGAATTTTCCTAGGTTCGATGGCCGCTGCCGGCGTATGCCTTTTGGTGACTCCCTTCGTGTTCATTGCAATGCTGATCGCGCAGTTCACTTAACACCAGGCTGATTATCCGGTGTTGCCCCTCTCAGGATTCTGATGGGCGGCATCAGCGGAGGCGGCCTTCCCGATGGAACGCCGCCTGGCCAGCTCTGCGATGGTGGACATTGGCGCGGATCGACGCTGTCCTCGCTCCGAAGGAAAAATGGGCCGTGCTGGTCCGCATCGACGTCGATCGCGAGTTGAAGAGCCGCGAGCGCCGGGCCGGCAAGGCCGACAAGGCTGAGGGCTGAACTTACCACTCGTATCGTGGGTGGTAGCGACAGATTGCCGGGATAACCCTAACTGCGGCTCTTGATTGCGCGATCGAATGACCTAGCGTTATTGCCTCCGCGTTAGCACGAGGTTGCGTGATGTCCAAAGCGAAGACGATTTTCTCACCAGGTATCCGATCGGTGTGGCTGCGCGCCCTGGCTGTTCTGGCGATTGGCGCCGTGCTCATCACCCCCTTGCTGGTCGACTGAGAGACACCCTTTCACGCGCAGCGCGCATCTGGCGCGATGATTGCGCTGCTCTCGCTAACCGCAGCGGGATGTATCGCAATGACACATGTTCTCGAACCCAATGGTTTCGTGCACTCTGAAGACGAGCCGGGAGCGCTTCAACCCAAGACTGTCGAGCGTTTGTTCCTGCTTTGCCTCGCGATGATAACGGCCGCCTGGTTTTCGTTATTATCGTGGTGCGTCTACAAGATCGCTGTCCTCGCGCTTTTTTGAGATGACATGCTTTGGCTTTGCATCATGACCGCAGCGTTTATCGGTCTGAGCGTCCGGGCAGCGGTCTGCTGGCGCCGCGAGGTGCGACACCATCGTCAAGAGCGTGCCAGAGCAGAAGCATAGGTATAGCCCCCCTTGCTGCGGGGGGGGGCGGGGTTTCAGGCGGCAACATCCTTTAATCGAAGGATGCGACCGATCGACCCCTCAGGCCGTTATGGGCTGGGGCGTGTTCCTGGCCCTGAGCCGCAGATATGGGCCCGCCCGGCGGCACTGGCTATCGCGTCGCCGGGCGCTCGTCATGCGGCCGGTGAAATCAGTCGGGCGGTGCCTGCGCTAACCCCATCTAAGAGCTACAGTAGAACATATGATAAATGTGACGGAAACATGCCCCGGTTGCGTTCTGTAAATGAGTGCCGGAGTTTAAAATGAGCGCAGGAGGCGACAAGGCAGACGCGGCAAAACTGATTGCCGATGTCGGAGGCGAACCTCTGGCGAAGCAAAGGACAGAGACCTCACGCGCAATTCTGCTATTCTACATTTTTGTGAACGCGGTAGTCATGCCCGCTTGGCTCGCACTGATTGGCTACCTGCTTTTCAAATTGATTTTTTCGCTCATTCGATAATTGGCGCCCGCTCAGCCAGATCAAGAAAGACCGCGAAACAAGCCAAGAAGCAGACCCCAATAGTCATCATGAGTTGCCCCCCAAAGGCGATTCGTGTCCCACCTTGACACCAATTTATTGCTGCGTTGCCGCAATTCGTTGCTGCGACGCCACCAACGGCGCCTTGCTACGGGTGGATCCGCTAAGGTCGCGAACGAAACTTCTCAACGGCACGATGCGTCAGGTCGTCTTCGTCGTCAGCAGCTAAAGCCATCGCCGCAACAATGTAAGCTAGGCGCTCTCGCTCCGACGCCTCATATCCAACGCGGACCGTCTGCTTAACGATGTCCCAGGCGCGATCGAGCGCTGCATGCGCTCGCGCAACGTCGGCGGGATCTCTCAATGTCGAGAATGGCATGCGCTCCCCCAGCGGCTGCCCGTCAGTCATGATCCTAAATGCTCTGCCTCACAAGTAGGCAGGCCCAGTCCCCGAGCTGCGGTGGTAACTTGGCGCGTGATTTGCTCTACCCTTGGCCAACGGCGGCGGAGCGATTGAGTTGAGTGGCATATGCGTTGGGACAGCGATCGTAATCGCCATCGCCGCTACGGTGGCCATTCCTGCGATCCTCTGGTGCTAGTACCCCCTAACGATGCCCAGGGCGACGAGTCATACCCCCCGTTCTTGATAATTTCCTCAGTCAGGGAGGCGATTCTAGAAGCAGCTTCTCGCGCCACTGCATTTTCCCGAAAGATCGACTGTCCATCTAATCAGGCGGACGGAGCGTTCCAGTGTTTCTTTAAACAGACTGGGTTTACTTAGGCCGTCGACTCATTCGGCGTAGCCAGATTCTGACGCATGCGAGCTTGAGGCTTGCGAGGAAGTTCTCCGCTAGCTTGTCGTAGCGTATGGCAGCACGGCGGAACTGTTTGATCTTGTTGAAGAATCGCTCGATCAGGTTCCTGTCCCTGGAAAGGCGCCGGCTGAAGCAGAACGGTCCTTCCAATTGCTCTTGGGCGGGATGTTGGCCCAGGCGCCGCGTTCGCCGACGAGGGCGCGCAAGCGTTGGCGTCGTAGCCCTTGTTGGCCATCAGCATCGCGCCGGGAGCGAGATGGCCAATCCAGGTCAGCAGGGCTGGCGATGTCGCTAGCTTGCCCGCCGTCAGCTTAAGCTGGATCGGGTGCCCTTGGGCATCGACGAGGTCATGGACTTTGGTGGTGAGCCCGCCGCGCGAGCGACCAAGACAACGATCTCGCCTCCCTTTTTTCCGGTCGCACCTTGTTGATGAACTCGCACGACCGAGATGTCGATCATCTGGACGTCGCCGTCGTAAGCCTTTGTGATCGCCTCTATCAGCCGATCCCTGACGCCGGCTTTGCGCAGCGGTTGAAGCGATTGTAAATTGTTGTCGATGGACCATAGCGGGCGGGAATATCCGCCCAGGGCGCTCCCGAGAGGAGCACCCAGAAGATACCGTTCAGGACGCGCCGCGGCACGCCGCGCGGCTTGTCGGGAAGATGCGGCTCGATCGCCGTCCATTCGAAATCGCTGAGTTCATAGCGTGCCATTGCCAAGCTCCTCTTTCGGAGTTTGAATCACGAATTCGCCGCCGCTGGAATCAACCTCTCGCGTTTACGGGTTTAGGCCTAGTCTTGATCGATTGCCGACCGAACCGACTGCGGCCCAACTTTTGCGATGAGCCTGACGATGCTAGGGACGGCTATCAATGGATAGGCGGCATGCTGCAAGACATACAAAATTGGCTCGATACCCGGCGCATTGCGATTGTTGCGCGCCTGGCGGGAGACGATCCCGGCAAGCACCTCCGGTTGTACGCAGCCGCGATTTTTGCCTCCGGCGTCGCTTTCGGCTGCGTTCTCATGCTGCTGGCAAGGCCGGCCGGGCTCTTTGTCACCATCCTTCTTGGAGCGGTGATCGGCTACAGCATACGCGCGGTCATTTCCTACCGCCGCCGCAACGCAGCCCGCGCGAGGCATTTCGTCGACGGACGTTGAATCGGGAACGCGTCCAGCGACCGGCGAAGTGAATGATGGGACATAGAACGCCCCTCCCCTCAGGCCGGGGTTGAGCATGATCAGTTGGTAGCGGGAGAGGGACTCGAACCCCCGATCGCATAGGCGGGGCTGGGATGGCGCCAGAGATCGGACTTGGGCGTTGGAAGGGGGGTCTGCGTGAAAGGCGACGCCATTTGTTGATTCGATGTCGCCGCATACACAAGCAGTGCGTCTACGCGGGCCGCGGCGACGAGATATATGCGCCCTCGATCTGGAATCCTCCCAGGTCCTTGATGGTATCGAGCATAAACCCTGATTGACGCAGAGGGTGCCGAGCCGACGCGCTCCAGGTCCAAGCCCTCAAGAGATCGCTGCATCTTTCACGCTCGCCGCAGATACGGATTGAATCGCGGCATGCGAGGCACATATCAAGTGCATGCGCTTCTTTATTGTTCTCGCACTGCTAATGGCCGCTGTCCCCGCCGTCTCCCGAGACCGCGAGGCTGATCGCATCATCCGCGAGCGGCAGCTTGAGCGACAATACCAGCGCCGCAACCAACCGTACGACCCTAGTGGGACGCGCATCTTCGGCGGGCAGCCGCAGCATCAACGCGCAGTGCCGCCGTCTGGACCAGGCTCGGCCGTCGTACCCAATCGATAAGTGGCCTGCCCCATCAGGTGGACCCGGTTTTTATTTTCATGCATTGTGGGCTTATCCGCGACGGTTGAGGCGGCCGGCGAAGCCGGTTTGGCTCGCGCAGCAGGCCATACCAGTGCGGGGGGCGCTGGCGGCCGGTATCCGAGCGAGGAGTGTGGGCGCCGGGTATTGTAGTGGTGACGCCAGCCCTCGATGACAATGCGCGCCTTAGCGAGGCTGTAGAACAGCTTGCCATTCAGCAGCTCGTCGCGAAGTTTGGTGTTGAAGCTCTCACAGTAGCCGTTCTCCCAAGGACTGCCAGGCTCGATGAACGCCGCCTTTGCGCCGACCGCCGCGATCCACTCCCGCACCGCCTTGGCGACGAACTCGAGACCGCTGTCTGAACGAACATGTCCTGGCACGCCGCGTAGGATAAAGAGGTCGGCCAGAACGTCGATGACGTCGGTGGATCTCAACTTCCTGTCGTTCCGGATCGCGATACGTTCCCGGGTTAACTCGTTGACGTTACCACCAGTTTTTATCCAGCGCTGAGTTCGTTTCCGGCGGTTGTGGAGCCCGTTCGGGCTGGTGAAGCGACGAGCTCTGGCGCTGTGCTTGTCGCGTAGCGCGGCGCCAGGGCCCGTCGCGGGGTGAAGGGCGAGGCGAAGACAGAGGGCGTCTGCCACCCGAGCTGAGAGTGAGGGCGTTCGGTGTTGTAGTCTGAACGCCAGTTGGCCAAGGCGGTCCGGGCCTGTGCCAGGGACGAGAACAGCGTTTCGTTCAACAGTTCGTCGCGGAGGCGGCCGTTGAAGCTTTCGATGAAGCCGTTCTGCATCGGCTTGCCATGGGCGATATAGTGCCATTCGACGCGGGCCTGATCTGCCCATGCCAGGATCGCATTTCTGGTGAACTCGCTGCCATTGTCACTGACGATCATCGTCGGCCACGCGCTGCGATCACACGATCGAGTTCGCGCGCGACCCGAAGGCCAGACAGCGAGGTGTCGGCGACCAGCGCCAGGTTCTCCCGCGTGCAGTCATCCACGATGGCCAGGATCCGGAAGCGGCGGCCATCGGTGAACTGATCGGAGACGAAGTCGAGAGACCAGCGCTCGTTGGGCCTGAGCGGAACCAGCATCGGCGCTCTGGTGCCGATGGCCCTTTTACGCCCGCCACGCCGGCGCACCGCCAACTTCTCCTCCCAATAAAGCCGGAGGAGCGACTATCTGTCTGCTCTCTGCGATTGCAGCCAACGCTACGGGCCGCGTTACGGCGAAACGGCTTTGCCTATCCAGCACGACCACTTTTTGCGACGCTGCGAGGAGCAGCAGTAGAGCTATCTCTTTGTGGTCTCTGGTGTTAGGTGTCTGCGATCCAAAGCCATATGTGCATCACGGCCTCATCAGGACGCTAACTGCGAACCCGTACATTTTCTCAGCCAAAGGGACCTCCTATTTGCGCGTCCGCCCGGCCCGTTCTTTGCAAAGCATTCGACGCCGTCATGGATGACCCGATGTTCCCCAAGCCGCTGCCCGAGCTGTTTCCCAACACCTTCGCCTATGAATCCCTGCCGATGGTGAAGCCCACCGGCTTTCGCGAATACGATGCGCGCTGGTTCTTCGGTCAGGAACTCAACCTGATGGGCGTGCAGGCCGTCGGCATGGGGCTGGGCACGCTGATCCGGCGCATGGGCATCGCGCCGGAGATCGTCACCGGCCATGATTTCCGCAGCTATTCCTCCGCGATCAAGATGGCGCTGGTGACGGGGCTGATGGCGGCCGGCTGCAAGGTCCATGACATCGGGCTGGCGATGTCGCCGATGGCCTATTTCGCCCAGTTCGCTCTGGATGTGCCCTGCGTTGCGATGGTCACCGCGTCGCACAACGACAATGGCTGGACCGGGATCAAGATGGGCGCCCAGCGCCCGGTCACCTTCGGTCCGGAGGAGATGGGCCGGCTGCGCGACATCGTGCTGGCGGGCGACTTCGATCTGGTCGGGGGCGGCTCCTATGCCTTCGTTCCCGATTTCCCGGCCCTCTATATGAAGGACCTGACCTCCCGCCCGAAGATCACCCGCAAGCTCAAGGTCATCGCCGCCTGCGGCAATGGTACGGCGGGCGCCTTCGCGCCGCAGATCCTCGAGGCACTTGGCTGCGAGGTCATCCCGATGGATGCCGAACTCGACCATTCCTTCCCGCGCTACAATCCCAACCCCGAAGACATGAAGATGCTGCACGCCATGGCCGACGCCGTGAAGGCGCACGGCGCCGACATCGCCTTGGGATTCGACGGCGACGGCGACCGCTGCGGCGTCGTCGACAACCAGGGCGAGGAGATCTTCGCTGACAAGATCGGCGTCATGCTCGCGCGCGACCTCGGCAAGCTGCATCCGGGCGCGCAATTCGTCGTCGATGTGAAATCGACGGGGCTGTTCGACACGGATCCGGAACTGCGCGCGCTCGGCGTCAGGACCGATTACTGGAAGACCGGCCATTCCCACATCAAGCGCCGCGTTCAGGACCTGAACGCGCTGGCGGGCTTCGAGAAGTCCGGCCATTTCTTCTTCAACGCGCCGGTCGGTCGCGGCTATGACGACGGCGTCGTCACGGCGATCGCGATCATCGACATGCTCGACCGCAATCCGGATCAGTCGATGGCGCAGCTCTATGCCGCCGTGCCCAAGACCTGGGGCACGCCGACCATGGCGGCCAAATGCGCCGACGAGATCAAATACGATGTCAGCGACCGCGTCACCACGGCGGTGCAGGCGATGCAGACCGGGGGCAAGAGATTCGCCGGTCAGCCGATCCGCGACGTCGTGACGGTGAATGGCGTGCGCGTCACGACGCGGGACGGAAGCTGGGCGCTGGTCCGGGCTTCTTCCAACAAGCCGGAGCTCGTGGTGGTCTGCGAGAGCCCCGTTTCCGAGGCGCGGATGCGCGAGATGTTCGCCGCCATCGACGCCCTGCTGCGCAAAAACCCGGAAGTCGGCGCCTACAACCAGACGATCTGAGGTAGGCTGACCGTGCTGAGGCGGCGGCAATCTGCTAACTGTCATTCGAAAACACGCTTGGAAACGGAATGACCATGACAACGATTGTTCCTCTGATCATGGCCGGCGGTGCTGGAACACGGCTTTGGCCTGTCTCGCGCGATTCGATGCCAAAGCAGCTGATAGCGTTGCTGGACGACGGGCTGTCGAGCTTCCAGGCGACGCTCTTGCGCGTGAAGGCGGAAGGATTTGATCGACCTATCGTCGTGACGAGCGATGATTTTCGCTTTGTCATAGCCGAGCAGATGCGCGCCATTGGCGTCGCCGGGGATATCGTGCTGGAGCCGGAGCGCCGCGATTCCGCGGCGGCCGTAGCGGTGGGGGCGCTGATAGCCTCGACGCGATCGGAAGGCGCGATATGTGTCGCGCTTGCCGCAGATCACGTTATCCGCGACGTCGCTGGTTTTCGTCAGGACTGCGCCAAGGCGAGTGCGCTCGCTGCCAGTGGCCTGATCATGACGTTCGGCATCGTGCCGACCTACCCCGCTACAGGATATGGCTACGTTGAACCGGGGGCGGCGCTTAATGTCCCCGGCGCAAACCGCCTCAAGCGCTTCGTTGAGAAGCCGGATGCAGCAACCGCACAGCTCTATCTCGAGCAGGGCTTCCTTTGGAACAGCGGCAACTTCGTCTTCTCAGCGGCACGGATGCTGGATCAGTTGGGTCTACACGCGCCTGAGGTTCTGGGCGGGGCACGGGCTGCTGTGGCGGCCGCCAAAAGCGATCTCGATTTCCTGCGACTGGACGCTGCTGGCTTTTCACAGGCACGCAAAGTCTCGATCGACTACGCGGTTATGGAGAAGACCAGCCATGCCGGTGTCATTGCCGCGAGCTTCGACTGGTCAGACATCGGTTCCTGGGATTCAATCCATGACATCAAGCCGAAAGATGACAACGGCAATGTGCTCGAAGGGCCGGTTTTGGCGCTGGCGACCACGGGCTCGCTCGTGCGCAGCGAGGAGATCCTGACGACGGTGATCGGGCTCGACAACGCGGTTGTGGTCTCTACGCGGGACGCTGTGTTAGTAACGACCATGGCGCACGCGGCGAAGGTTAAGACACTGGTCGAGACCATGAAGCGCGATGGCCGGCGCGAAGCCAGCGAGCACCTTCGCATGTACCGGCCATGGGGCTCCTATGAGCGAATTGATCTAGGGTCTCGCTTCCAGGTAAAGCGGATCACCGTCAAACCGGGGGGCATCCTGAGCCTCCAGAAGCATTTCCACCGCGCGGAACATTGGATCGTAGTGACGGGCACGGCCGAAGTCACGCTGGACGGCACAGTGTCCCATGTTCACGAAAATGAATCAATTTACCTGCCGATCGGCTGCACCCACCGGCTGGCAAATCCAGGCAAGATCGCGCTTGAGCTGATTGAAGTGCAGGTCGGATCCTACACGGGTGAGGACGATATCGTGCGTATTGAGGACGCTTACGCCAGAGTTTAAATCGCCGTCACAGCGAAAGTGTCGAACAGTGGACAATGATGGCTCTGACTCATATCTGGAGCGGCCCGACATGCAAGGTGCTTGTGAAGGTCTGATTCATCCGGAACCGCGCAGTCATGTATCCGGCCTTTAGGTTCTGTCATTCGACTGATGGTGATTATGCATTTCGCGGTAGATCGGTCGCCTCATAAATTTCTCGCGCTCATGCGCAGTGAGTCAGACGGCGTATCCTCTACCGGGATCGTGCCCCTGAGGTTTATCACCCCTTTTGTACCTTTTGCGGCGTGCCGCGACTGATGCCGGAGCTCTTGATCAGATGGCGTCGTCGATCTGTGCCGACCGTCTGTAAACGCCACCCTTGGAACGCAGTGCTCAGATAATGCGCGTCGTCTTGTTGGCGAGCGCCACGGCAACAGGCTCGTACGGCTTTTTACCCATACAAGCCGGCAGGCCTGTCACACCGCGCGCAGTATTAGGTCTGACTCAGTTTAGCTGCAGGTAGCGATGCTCTGCCGCTGGTTTCCATGAGGAATCCGCATGTTGAAGCGGCGATTTCGGCCCGCCGGCTTGGTTCCCGCAGGATTGATGGTCGACGGGATCGCGATCGAAGGCGATCGTATAGTTGTCCGGACTCGGGCGGCCGGCAGAGCCAGTCCTTCTCCTGGTGGTGGGGCGATCTCGCAACAAGCGGATCCAAAGCCCGTACTACCAGCGAGCACAGGACCTTCCGCTCCGCGGCCGACGCGTCGAGCTCCAGATCCACGTCCGGCGCTTCAGGTGCGATGCGGTCCTCTTGGGCGGCCGACCGGGAGCAAGCTTCGCGCAGCGGCTGATGCTGCCGGTCAGCAACGATACGCTGCTGTCCGTGGTTCGGCAGCGTGCGCGGGTGCCGAGCGAGCCGTTGCGCGTGATCGGCATCGACGACTTCGCCGGCGGCGCAATCGTCTGCGACCTCGAACGCCGCCGACCGGTCGTCCTGCTTCCTGACCGGGAGACAGCGACATCGGAAGCCTGGCTCCGCCATCAGCAACCGGCCTATACAGTCGCCGGTGACCGTGGCGGTGGCTACGGAGAGGCGGTGACTCGGGCCTTGCCGCAGGCCATCCAAGTCGCCGACCGCTGGCACCTGATTGTGAATGCCAGCCGCGCTTTCCTTGACGCCGTGCGCAAGTCCATGCGCCAGATCCGTGCTGTCATCGGCGCCACCGTCGTCGATCTCGCGCTCCCGACGGCGGCCGAACACTGCAATATGACGGATATCTGGGGCGAGAGGGACGAAAACGACCGTCCTCGCGCTCTGGAAGGAGGGCGTGCTGATCAAACAGATCGTTCGTTGCACGGGCCATCACCGCCAGACCGTCAGGCGGGTCGTCCGTGGCGAGCGGAGCGACGTCTTCCGACCTCGCCAAAGATCCTTGGACGCGCATCTCCCCTAGCTTGATGCCCAATGGAATGCCGGGCCCCGCAATGCACCAGCCCTTTGGCGCACGATGCGCAAGGACGGCTTCCGAGGAAGCTTCAAGGTAGTCTCTGAAAGGGCAACACGCCGACGGCGAGCGGTTAAAACGGACGCAAGCAGCCTCGCGTGCGTCTCGTCGGCGCGGACCATCGCAACGATGATGACCACCGCCCGCAACCATTTCACGAAGGCCGAAATTTTTCCGATCGCGGCGATTGAGAACGGCGTCCCGGCCTTGGTGGAACCTCGCGAGATTATCGCCGACTCTCATGCCATGATGAGGGAGGCGGCCCGAGCCCTTGGCATCCTCGATCGAGCGCGCCTCCCAAATACTGGCCACCTCATTGGCGAATGGCGTCCCACGAGATGAGACCGCGGCGCGAGCCGCAATCCTCTCGACCTGTCAAACGGTCAAACCGAGGGCCAGATCACCGTCCCAAGCTCGTCAAACGCCAAATGTACGGTCGCGGGAAGGTCGAACTCCTCCAAGAGCGTCTGGTCGGTGCGCTATGATCCAAATGTCAGCGAGATTACGTCAGACTCAAACGGGTACGCCGAAACACACCCGAACACGACGAGAGCCGATCCGGCCTCTGAACGCGCAGGGTGCTGATCCGCAAGATTATCGCCTAAGGCGCCCTGGCCTTCTTCTCGACCGGGTGCCGAGCCGGAACAGACATCGCCACGCTGGTCAATGTCAAAGGTCATCGCTGGGCGATCGAGGACGGGTTTGAATCCATGCGTGCCATTGCCAATGACATGATGCGGGTTGCCTTCAACTGTTGAGGGCGCGCTGGCGTGCCGATCAGATCACAGTGAAGTACCATTCGTTCAAAACGGAGTTTCCGCTTAGCGTTGCGAAGTGAAACGCACTCGAACCGGTGCCCGACCCATCGGCGTCGATGAACAACTCGCCATTGGCGCTGTTGTATATGATCCGATGCTCGGCGCTCGTCGCCGCGGTGCCAACATGAAACGCTGAGGCGCTCAGTTTGCCATCCGTGAGGCCGAAGAGGTCGCTATCGAGTTCGATCTTGTCGTCGTTCGCCGAAAAATCGGTGATCCGCGCATAGCCTTTGCTAAGCGTGCTGTCGAACCGGAAGATATCCTGTCCCGCGCCGCCGGTCAGCGTATCGAAACCGCCCCCGCCATGGATGATATCGGCATGGACGCCGCCGATCAGTGTATTGGCCTGCGCGGAGCCGGTTAAATTAACGCCGCCAGTTGCACGAGAGGCATCGACGTTCTCGAAACCGGTGACATAGGCGCCGCCGGTCACCTGGCTGCTGGAGAAGCGTCCGAGATCGACGACCGCGCCGGCCTTCAGCACGAGCGTGTCCAGTCCGGCACCGCCATCGATCACAGAGTCGGCCTTGTCGTAGACGATGCGATCATTGCCGTCGTCGCCGAAGAGCTGATCGCGGCCGGCACCGCCGTCGACGACGTCGTTGCCGCCACCTCCATGGATAACATCGGCATGGACGCCGCCGATCAGTGTATTGGCCTGCGCGGAGCCGGTCAGCTTGACGCCGCCAGTCGCGCTAGAGGCATCGACGCTTTCGAAACCAGTGATCTTCGTGGCGCCCGCTACGCCCAGCGTGAGATCGACGCTCGCAGCCTTTTTGAGCACCAGCGTGTCATGGCCACTTCCGCCATCGATGAGCGCCTTTGTGGCATCGTAGATCATGCGATCGTCGCCGCTGTTATTGGCGACGAGGGTCTTGGTCGTACCCGTGCCATCGACGTGGGAGACGATAGTGAAGCCGTCAGCGCCACGTTGGACGGCGGAGATATCGAGATTGTTGATCTTCAGCGAACCGGCGCCCGAGACCACCTCGGCGCCGAGCTCGATCGAGGCGAGATATTCACTCGCCGACATCATGCCCATGCTCTGCAGCGTCGTGACCATTTTGCCGATGTCGAGCTGACCCTTCGGCAGATCCTTATCCAGCACGATCGCGATGTAATTGCCGCCGCTATCGAGATTGGAATAGATCTTGCCGGAGATCGAGCCATCCTTGTAGGTGCCGACCTCTTTGCCATAAGCGGTGACATCGCCCTGGTGGACCCAGACCATCAGTTCGGTCGTGATCGTGGAGGCGCCGCCATTGGGTGTGTCGGTGAACCAGATGTCATAGGCGACGTTGAAGCCGCTAGTATTACCTTGGAAGGAGACGTCGTGATCGACGACGAGGCTCAGCAGCGCATCCAGCCGGATCGGGAACACCCCGGCCGTGTCGCTCGCCTTGCCGCCGCCGCTCATCGGCGCCGGCCCGAAGATGACCTCGGGATAGGCCCTGATCGTAGGGAAAGCCTCAGTGACGAGTGGGAATGACCAGTTGAAGGTTGTTGCGCCAGTCACGTCATGCCGGTCGTAGGACCCGTCGATGGTGTAGTTTATGCCGTATTTCAGCGTACCGGGATTGTAAACGTTGTTGAAGATATACCAGCCATCGACGGTGTGACAACGGCCGGCACCCTCCAGCAAAGTATTGCCCGCTTCATGGGCCAGGGGCGCCTTCATTCCGAAATCATAGGCTGTCAATTCAGACAGGCTCACATCCCGGATCACGAGCTTCTCGCCATTGGCAAACCTCAGCGCGACGTCAGACTGGTCCTGATAGGCGACCTTCAGGAGTTGGTCGAAACTGCCGATGCCGTAGCCCTGCAGCACGATGGCATCGCTGCCGGGATTGAAGTTCACGATCGCGTCCGAGCCGTTTCCGGCAGAAATCTTGAACACGTCCGCTCGCGCGCCGCCGACGAGAACGTCGTTGCCGGCCTTGCCGTCCAGCGTCGCGCCGACAGAGCCCGCCATCACGATGTTGTCGAGGGCGTTGCCTATGCCGGCAGTCGAGCCGGGGCCGGCGAGAGTGAGATTCTCGACATTGCTGGAGAGCGTCGCCGCGCCCCAGAACCGCGCCACGGCGGTGTCAATCCCCTCCCCGGCGCGTTCCGTGACCGTTGAGACGCTGTCCCACAGGTTATAAGTGTCGTCCCCCAACCCGCCTACTAGGCTGTCGCCACCCGAACCTTGGAAGACGTCGTTCACACTCGTGCCGATCTGAGTCTGCTTCGCGGAACTCGCAGCAACACTGTTTACCGAAGCCTTGGAAAGATATAGCTCTCGATCAATGCCATTCAGATAAGCCATTTCGATCCCTCTCGAGGCAGGCAAAAAAGCTATGCTTGCAAAATAGCCTTGTTACGTGACAAAGCCGTGTAATTAGCCGGCGTAATCTTATTCGTCGAATGTCGCGCAATTTTCCGCAGGCACAATCTGTTATCTGCGGGGCTACAATCGCGCACCGTATGGAAATACATACGGCCGATCGAGACTGCCTACCAACGATATCCGCTTCCAGAACCGCGGCACACGACGTAGGCCGTCAAGTGTGGCAGAATGCACGTTTCAGGCCAGCATTATCCAGGGACGGACTGATGGCCTGACGCAATCATCATCGCGCCAGGCCATCAGCGATCTCCGCACTTGAACCGCGCCGGGTTTCCCGGAGGCCATTGCGTTTGAGTCACGCCGCAATGGCTGGCTCGTCCAGCATGGCATAGTAGCGCTCCTCGGCCTCGGCCGGCGGGATTTTGCCGATCGGCTTCAGCATCCGGCGGTTGTGGAACCAGTCCAACCAGGTCATCGTGGCAATCTCGACGGCCTCTAAGCTCCGCCGTGGTCCGCGCGGTGGATGAACTCCGCCTTTTAAAAGCCCATTGATCGTCTCGGCGAGGGCGTTGTCGTAGCTATCGCCAACGCTGCCTACAGAGTGCTCAATACCGGCCTCTGCGAAGCGCTCGGCGTATCGAATACTGATGTATTGGGCTCCCCACTCGTTCGGCGTTTGCGCCATGCAGCCGATCTCGCCCGTGATCGACATGATCGCCGCCCAGCGGGACGGATGCTCACTCTCGTCGTTCAGCACCATCCGCACCACGGGACCCGCACCTCAAGCCAAAACTTGGTTGTCGTCTTGCTCGTCGTGGCTCAGCCTTCAGGAGTTCGGGCCTCCGACAAACCCGGCGCCGTTCAGTGCGTCGGGTGAGGACCATGGCGGTGGCTCCGCAGAGGAATGCGGTCGAGGATGCGATTGACACCTCTGCATTCTTCCAGAGCCGCCGATTTTGGTTGAACTAGGTCGTGTGGACGA
>NNBT01000201.1_pt1 | contig 15876 bp, 8 predicted proteins | sample 1173831 | NCBI WGS metagenome assembly NNBT01 (sample SAMN07173936, study PRJNA388173) | plant metagenome | isolation source: symbiotic tissue sample KVJ10 | place: Norway: Troms, Kvaloya island | reverse complement strand
TACAAGCTTTAAATTTATTTCTAAATTTTCGTGAGTTTGCGTTAGCGTAGATCAACTCAATCATTTTTCCAACATCATTGAACGAAGAATCCTACACTTAAAAAGTGTGAAATATTCAAGTAATAATGTTAACTTTGCCAGTGTCAATATCGTAACAAGCGCCAACAATTTTTAGTTTACCTTCACCGATCAATTTAGCTAAAATAGTTGAGCTTTCTTGCAATTTTTCAGTCTGATACTGAATGTTGGCTATAACTGCATCTTGCATATGATCGCCAGTTCTGAACTTTATCCTTTCTACAGATGGTTTGATACCCTCAATAATCAAACCAATTCTGCCAGGAAGTGGTTCGTTTTTGATTGCTTCTGCTACTGCACCACATCTTCTATGACCCAAAACCATAATCAACTGCGAACCCAATACTGCTGTAGAATATTCCAGACTACCTATAACCGTGTCACTGACAACATTACCAGCAACTCGCACAACAAATAAATCTCCAAGTCCTCGATCGAAGACAATTTCCGCAGGTACTCTAGAATCTGCACAGCCTAAAATGGCAGCAAAGGGATACTGAGCTTTCGCAACTAATCGTAAGCGTTCTAGTGATTGATCGGGATATTGACGTTTTTGATGGATAAATCTTTGATTACCATCAAGCAATCGTTTGATGGCTTCATTCGGACTGATTGAATTAGGGTTAATTGGGTGAATATCAGCAACAGCAGTTTGCTCTGTATTCCAAAAGCTATCACCAAAAGTAGTAGCTGCAATACCTACGACACCGGCGAATTTCAAGAAATTACGTCGCCCGACAAATCCATTAATTCGACTCATCAATCTACCTGACAACAATAAAGCTGTTCTCAAGAAGATATCAGACTTAACTAAAATGCAAGAGTACTTAATTACACGGTTTAAGAGTCATTTAATATTCGCGTGATTTAGAGTGATTATAATCTAGTCTCCCTTAGCGATGAAAGCAGATTAATAAGCGATACAAGATAGTCGTTGAAGCCGCTTTATCACTCCTTGTCTAAATTCTAATAATCAATAAGATCGTAATTTTTTAAGTCTTTCTGTGGATAAATTTTAGATAGGTAGAATTCATAATCCATGAGTTAAAATGGGCTTATGCCTCGTTGTGGCAACAGAAGCACAACAGTCTTTATAGTTGGTTTTAAGACTTAGATTGTGTATTTAACTCACTTCAAATATTCTGTAAATATAGGAATATTATCTTTTAATCTATTAGTCAGTATTGAGACGATACATCTAGCTATTTTAGAGGATGTTTGAAAAGTATTGGGCGAATAGGATTCGGTAATACACAAACTCTCTTCCACTTCCGTAGACTAATACAAAAAAGGGTTTTGCCTGTGTAGCCGATATTTCCAATTGCCAGTTAATAATAAATTAGACTTTTCAAACAACCTCTAAAAGCGTAAGCGTAGCTCGTTTAGTGTTTGCTTCTTGATTCACTCAGGCACAAAGCTCTGTTCTGACGTTCATTTTCAAAAGTTTGTGGTTGACTGAAATTGGTTCTCTGGCTAATAATGTGTTTTTTCTAGTCAAATTTAAAGTACTTCTATCTAAACTCAGGTTAGGCATCTCTTGCCAACAGTGCCGGCAGAACCAGTAGGTTTCTTGTAAACGAATGTGACGAAGCATTTGGTTGGAACAGCAAGGGCAGTTTGTCATAGTATTGTTGTTTTATTAAAAAAGTTAAACACAAATAAGTAGTTTGCTCTTGGCTTAACTACCAACAGCTTTAATTTATAAACAGAAAATAAAGAACTAATAAAGAAATGACGGTAGTTAAAAAACTTTAGAAAATATTAACAATTACTTGATTAGCGTAGCCTAGCAAGAACCGCAGGTATCGCTCACTCTCTAAGACAGTCTATTTATACAAGAACGATTACGCCCATTTGCTTTGGCTTGATAAAGGGCTCGATCTGCTGCCTGAATCAAATCCAAAGGAACCATATTAGATGTGGGAATCACTGTGGCAATTCCGATACTCAAAGTGACGTGGTGTTTCACAGGCGATGCCGCATGGGGAATATTTAGCTGTTGGATAGCTTGATGAATTTCTTGGGCAACGTGAAAAGCCCCATCACTAGCAGTGTTAGGCAAGATGACAACAAACTCTTCTCCGCCATAACGAGCAGCTAAATCTCTAGAACGTTTGACACTTTGTTTGAAAGCTTGGGCAATAAAGCGCAAACAATCATCTCCGGTTGCATGACCATAAGTATCGTTATATTGTTTAAAATAATCAATGTCGCATAAAAGTAGTGAGACAAAACCTTGTTCTCGTAAAAGATATTGCCAGACAGAATTAAGCTTAATATCAAAACATCGGCGATTGGCGATTTGAGTTAATTCATCCACCATTACCATATTTTCAAGCTGCTGGTTGGCACGCTGCAATTGTTGATAAAGTTCTGATTGCTGAATAGCGATCGCTACCTGTGTTGCCAATTGCTGAAGCAGTTCGCTTGCCCAAGGTTGCCACTGACGCGGGGCGCTGCAATGATGAGCAACCAAAAGACCCCAAAGGCGATCGCCTTGTAAAATTGGTACAACTAGCTTGGCTCTGACTTGCAACCTTTCCAATAACTCTACATGACAAGGGGCAAGTCCGGCGGTGTAGATGTCTGGAGTAACTCTGAGCGTACTTTCTTGATAAGACTGTCCCTGTATTTTGACAAAATAGTTGTCTGTAATTTCCATATTCAAAATCGATTGCCAACCTGCTGCTACAGACTCCGTGACAATCACACCACTCCAATCACGGTTAAAGCGATAGATGATGACGCGATCGGTTTGCAAAAAATGTCGAACTTCAGCAACAGTGGTGTTTAAGATTTCATTCAAGTCTAAAGACCTACGGATATGTTGAGCAATCGCATAGACCATGCGTTCCCGTTCTGTTTGCTGTTGCAGGGCAATTTGTGCCTGTTTGCGGTCTGTGATATCTGTAAATGATGTCACCACCGCAGATGGTTTTGATTCATCGGATTCAAATAGTGGCTGAGAATTGATTGAAATCCAAGTCAAACTGCCATCAGGTTTATGAACTCCCATAATCACATGAAATTGAGGTTTTCCGGTGCGTAAGGTGACAATGGCGGGGTGAGTTTCGCCTGGAAAAGAAGTACCATCTTCATGAATCGCTCGCCATAGCAAAGCGATGGAAGTTCGCCCCATCATTTGATCGGCTCTTAACCCTAAAATTCTTTCGGCACTGTCATTACAGGCGGTGATTCTCCCATCGGATTGCTGTAGGACAATACCTTCTGCCATCGCTGTAATTACGGAACGATAGCGTTGTTCGCTTTCTCGCAGCGCTTCTTCCATACGCTTGCGTTCAGTAATATCAGTATGAGTTCCTAGCATCCGTAGGGGAAAACCATTCTTGGCGCGACTCGAAACTTGACCCCGATCTAGAATCCACTTGTAAGTTCCATCTTTGCACTTAATCCGATATTCACTGACATATTGTTGGGTTTCACCGGACAAATGCTTGCTAATCTCCTCGTAAACCCTCGCTTTATCATCTAAGTAAACCCGCTGTTCCCATTCACTGAGGGTATTTCCAATTTCATGCTCTGCAAACCCTAACATTTCTTTCCATTGTCGGGAAAAAAAGACTTCGTTAGTTTCAGCATTTAAATCCCAAACTCCATCACCATTTCCTTCCAAGGCATACTGCCATCTTTCTTCACTGGTTTTGAGTGCGGCTTCGATTTCTTTACGTGGGGTGATGTCTTCAAAAATATACAACCGCCCAAAATATCGATCCTGAATATCCCGAATTTGACTGGAAAAGCGGCGAATCGTTCGCCCATCGACAAATAAAATTTCATCCTCAATCGTGCAACGATTTTCTTCAGACTGCAACGGTTTATAGGATTCGACAAATGCCGATACATCGACAATTGAAGATATGCAATCAGGAATGATGTCATTATTTTTTAAAGCACCCAAATGCATTTGGTCTTCTAGATGTTCGATGCCCCAAATTTTACAGAATTGGTGATTGAAATAGAGGATTTCGTCGGTGTGATTGTCAACAACAAAGAATCCTAGCAAAGAAGTGTCGGTCATGGAACGCAGTAAAGCTTCCCGCCAGCGCAATTCTGATTCTGCACGCTGGTGTTCTTGTAGTGCAGCTTGTTGCTTGGTAATATTCTTTTCGTTGACGAGGATGATGGAGTTACCCGTTACGGGATCGCGAGTGCATCGTATATCCATCCCATGCCATTGAATCCCCTCAGTAGTAAACACCTGAGCCTCTATACTAAACGCCTCACCGACATTAATCGCTTTCATCGCTTGTTGTCCAACACTCTTGTCAACAAAGTGACTCAGGAAAATATTCTCAGCTGACGAGTTAGGGTACAGGGTATCCCGATAACAGCGCAGGGCTGCCGGGTTTTGCATCAAAGGTACACCATCCATCGTGTAAAGCGAGATCATTACTGTGGTGTGACGTAGGGCTTCAATCGATCTGAGTGTTTCTCGATCGATCTGATTGATAATTTCTGTCGATCCTTCAACCAGCATCGCCATTCGCCCTTCTTCAATTTGAATTCCAGAAAAGATGCAGCCCAGAGAAACAGGTTTTCCTTCTGGGTAAAATGTCCAGTTTTCAGTGATGGTTTTCCCTTGCTGAAATTCTTGCAAATAGCTTTGCATTTGAGTGTGAGTAAACTGAGAAACATCACTGAAGTTGCGACTGAGCAATTCTTCTCGACTTTCAGCATTCCAAATATGCAGAGCGGATTGATTCGCCCACCACATCTGCAAGTTTTGAATATCATAAATCCAAACTGGAGTTTGTAATCGGTCAAATGCAATCAAGTCTGCAACTGATATATTCTTTGGCAATGCTGTTTTTGTGATAATGGAACCTCTAAAATTCTGATACAGAGTTCTTTTAATTGACTTCAACTTTGGCTGAACTGTCAAATTTTTCAGGTTTTGATTGAGTTGCAGCGTTAGTTTTTGGCAGGATGTAGCCCTTTGCTGATGGCGTTCTGCTTCCCCAAGAGCGATTCCTAGCTCTGCGGCTATCAGTTGGAAATACTCAATTTCTAAAGAACTCCATTGACGCGAGCCACTGCACTGGTGGGCAATTACTAAGCCCCACAAATGAGGATATGTACTAGAAACTCCATCAAGTTCTTGATTGTTTACTAAAATTGGCACTACTAAATTAGCTCGAATCTGCAAGTCCGTTAATAGTTTTTTGTAACAAGGGTCAAGGATTGTAGTATGAATGTCTTCAATGACACCAACGCTTCCATCTCGATATCGTTCTACCCATGTCGCATTGAAGCAAGGATCGGAAATTAATTGCCCTAGAATCGGTTTCCATCCATTACTTACAGACTCTTCTGCGATAACTCCATCTCCATCGGAAAAAAAGCGATAGATAATGGCGCGATCGCTTTCTAATGTTGTTCTAACTTCGCTGACAATAATCTTGAGAATTTCACTCACTTCAAGTGACTGATGAATTTGATCGGCCAGCATCCTAATTCGATCGAGGATTTGCTTTAAATCAATTTCAGAACCCGATAGACGATTGAAGAGCATAGTAATAATCTATGTATATGCACTTAGCTAGATGTAAAATTTTCCTCTAGTATTTAATTTTATTCCAAATTACCTAAAACGTTAAGTTAAATTTAAGCTTAAACTTGATATACAGCAGAATTCAGAATTCAGGAGTCAGAATGGGCTGCGCCCCGCTGCGCTAACAGAAGTAAAACAGGCTTTATACATGGCTTTGAGACTTAGCTTGTGTACTTCACTTTCCTTGAAATTCGCTGTAGCAATCCAAATTGAAAAGTGATAAAATGTATAGGCAGAAAATAAGTATCTATAAGTGTTTCAGCGATTTTCTTTATTACTAATAATTTAAGATTGCTATTATTGGTAATAACTTCAAAATCCAACCAATTGCTCAAAATTTAATTATATGTGAAATTGTTGAAATGATTATATAGCAGATACTTCATGTGTATATATCACTACAATGTAGTTCATAAAATTCATTAAATTTTATTAAACACCATAAAACTAGCGGAAGAACCGATTTTATTAAACTTATTAAGTTTAGGTATTAAAGTCTTCTTAATTTTGACTTCTGGATTCTGGATTCTGGATTCTGAATTCTTACGGATGTTTTACCCATTCTTGTTTAATCTTTTAGTCAAGTAAAATCCCAACCCAGCAATTGAGCAACTTGAGCTGGGAGGGTAACTGGATTAAAGGGTTTGAGAATTACACCTGCAACTTGATACTGTCGCAAAATTTGCGAATCCAACCATCGCGCTTTCGCACTGAGAAACACTACAGGAATAGCTTGAGTTTCTGGATGATTTCTTAGTTTATTCATAAACTCAAAACTAGCCAGATCGCGGATTGAGATATCTAATACAATCGCATCAGGAACATGGTGTACTGCATTCTGCAATCCTTCTAATGGAGAATCTGCTGTCACCACATTCCAACCAGCTAAATCTTGGAGGCAAAATTTTACTATCTCACGGACATGCAGTTCATCATCAATGAGCAATATCGTTTTGCCGATTATATTTACCTCCTTTAGCATGTTCATTTGATTTCATATACCTTTCTTAGTTACAGATAAAAGGTTTTCATCTGTAATCAAAAAAAATACATTACAAAAATAAAAAACTAATAAAGATATAGATTTTGTTACCAAACTTAACTATTAATCGTCCCACCCCAGAATCTCACTAACTTCGTTGCAAATAGAGGTGGGTTCAAAAGGTTTGGTGATAATCCCGGCAATTCCCATTTGGGCAAAACGGGCGCGATCGCTCCCTTGGACTTTCGCTGTTAATAGAATCACTGGAATCCCTTGAGTTGCTGAATTTGCCTGAAGTTTTTCGTAGACTGCAAAGCCGTCCATGTCAGGCATAGAGACATCAAGTAGAATGGCATCAATAGGTTCTGTCTGGGCGATTTTTAGTCCTTCTGACCCCGATACAGCAGTCAGGGTGTCCCATCCTCCCAAGTCTTCTAAACAAGCTTGTACTAATTCGCGGATTCGTTCTTCATCATCCACAATTAACAATTTTTTAGTCATTTGTCATTTGTCATTTGTCATTTATTATTCTCCCCTGCTCCCTGCTCCCTGCTCCCTGCTCCCTGCTCCCTGCTCCCTGCTCCCCCCTCGTTCACTGAGCGTAGCCGAAGTGCTGCTCCCCTGCTCCCTGCCTAATTTCCCGGCATTGGCAGAGTGAAGAAAAACGTGCTGCCAACACCAAGAGTACTTTCAGCCCAGATTTGCCCACCATGCCGATCAATAATACTACGACAGATTGCCAATCCCAAGCCTGTGCCGCCTTTGGTGCGAGAATCAGAGGCATCTACTTGCTGAAATCTTCCAAAGATTGCTTCTAACTTATCTCCTGGAATACCTCGGCCTCGATCCGTTATTTGGAATAGTACGCGGTCTGTTTGCTGTTGGACACTGAGAGTAATAGTAGAATCGGCAGGCGAGAATTTAATCGCATTACCTAACAAATTGGTGAGTGTTTGCACAATGGCATCAGCCGCCGCCCAAACTTGAGCATTGGTAGGGTGGATCTCAAAAGTAATATTTTGCTGATTGGCGATCGCTTGCACTACGGCTACTGCTTGTTGAATTAAATCAGCCGCATTACAGGTGGTTTTTTCTAAGACAGCTCGATCCGATTCTAAGCGTTCCAAATCGAGAATATCGTTGACAAGACGCACTAAGCGATCGCTGTCGATGGCTGCAATCTCAATCATCCGCTTAAATTTGTCTGGTTTTTTGTCGTAGATACCAGTTTGTAGTAAGCCTAGTGCTGCGCGAATTGCAGTTAAGGGAGTGCGGAGTTCGTGACTCACAATGCCAATAAACTCACTCTTGATCAGATTAATTTGCTCTAATTCAGTAATGTCTTCCGCAATCCCAGCAATCCGAACTAACTCGCCTAGTTCATTTTTGATCGGAAATGCGCGATCGCGAACCCAACGGATTGAACCATCAGCGCGAATAATGCGATATTTGTTATCATAGTGCCCTGTTCTGAACTTTTCAATGAATTCAATTTCGACGCGCTGACGATCTTCTGGGTGAATTGCATCTAACCAATTTGAATGGTTATGATACAAGTCCTCACAACTTCTTTGCCAGATGGTTTCATAAGCGTTGCTCACATATAGAACTTGTTGATTGCGAATATCTTTGATCCAAAATATTGCTTGGATGTTTTCTGCCATCTGACGAAACTTTTCTTGGCTCTCGCGTAAAGCTTCTTCGATGCCTTTGCGCTCAGTGATATCTTGGTGAACCGCAACCAGAACGTCGCCGTAGTCGGGATGCCTGAATACAGAAGCCGTAACACTACACCAAAATGGCGTACCATCTTTTTTAAGATTCTGGACTTCGTAGGTGGCTTCAGTATTTTGTAAGATGGCAGACAGAGTGGCTTGATTTACATTTTGAGTAGTTACCGATTTGGTGACACAGTTCACAATCGAAACGTGTTGACCGTTGAGTTCACCAGAGTCATAGCCAAACATCTGCTCAAATTTCGGATTGGCATAGACAATGATTGCATTATCAATTCTCACTAAGCAAATGCCTTCCCCCATATTTCGGGTAATTACAGCCTGAAGTTCCAGCATTTGCGACTGTTCTAAAAGTGTGAGTTGGATTTGTTGCTGCTGTATAACTGTTTTTTGTAGGCGATCGTTCGTCTCTGTCAGTTGTGCAGTGCGTTCTTGCACCCGTTGCTCAAGTTCGGTATTCAGTTGTTGTAGGTCAATTTCTGCCTGTTTGCGCTCTGTTAGTTCTGTCTGTAACTGTTTGAACAAATCTGCTTGCTGAATAGCAATGCTTACCTGCGCTCCTAACTGCCGCAACAGAGCAATTTCTGAAGATTGCCACTCACGAGGAGCCTTACATTGATGAGCTGCCAGTAATCCCCACAATTCATCTCCCAAAGAAACGGGAACGACCAGATTTGCCCTCACCTGGAGACTTTCTAAAAATGCAACGTGACAGGGACTAATTCCAGCAGTATAAATATCAGTTTTGGCAGTGACTAAGCCTTTTTTAAAGGGTTCGACGTTCTCTTCACCAATGCAAGGGTCATGAATCTGGAGTGGTAAAATCGGCATCCATTCCGGTGCAACAGACTCAACAATCGTAGTTCCTCCCCAACCTGGATAAAATTGGAAGATAGTGACGCGATCGCACTCCAGAAATTGCCGCACTTCATCGACAGTAGTTTGCAAGATATCTTGTAAATTTAGCGATCGCCGGATACGCTGGGTCATCTCCATCACTAAGCGCTGTTGCTCAAATTGCTGTTGCAGCGTTTCTTGTGCTTGTTTGCGATCGTCAAGAGCCATCCGCAGTTGTTCGGCATTTTCTTGAGACAATTGTTGGTTGAGTTGTTGAATCTTCCGTCTGCTGTACTGAAGATTGCTAGTGATTAGGTTAATCACCAAGGCAACCAGTAAAAAGATACTTAGCCGCAATAATTTTTCTGGTTGATCGAGCCAGAATTGGTATCGCGGAGGCATGAATAAATAATCAATTGCTAGTGTCGAAAGGACAAGTGTAACGATCCCTGGTCGAAAGCCACCATACCAAGTACTTACAATAATAGCTATATAGAAAAAAGCACCAATGGTTCGGGAAATAAGCGGTTCTAGCCAGAGTGACAGCAGCAGGGCGATCGCAGCTGAACCAATAGCCACACTGTAGGCTAATAATTGCTGATAATTTCTCATCATGCTTTACTTCTCCCTGCCTGAGAGCGCCAACGCGTTCTTTGAATGCGGCTCAGTACCCGTGTCACAAGTTCTGGCCCTAGCACTGGCTTGCTGATAAAATCATCGGCTCCGGCAGCAAAAGCTTGCTGAAGAAATTCTGCTTCGGTATGGGCTGTAACTACTAAAATCGGTAAATCTCCCCACTGCGCATCCTGGCGCACGACTTTGCACAACTCTAATCCGTTCACTATCGGCATTTCTAAATCTAGCACCACTAAATCAGGAGATGTTGCAATCAGCACCTTCCAAAATTGTTGTGATTGAGAGAGGGTGATTACTTCCAGCCCCCAAGGAGTTAACAACGCCGATAATCCAGCCAGTATTACAGGGTCATCGTCTACGATTAAAACTTTGGCTTCGGAAGTTTGAGGTTGAGGTAAGACACGAGCGATCGCCTGAAAAATCTCCTCGGTTGTCGCCGGTTTATGCAAAAATTGTCTAGCTCCTAAACGCGATACTTTCAGTCGATCTGCTAGGGTATCTCGTCCGGTAAAAACAATTACTGGGATATTTGGCGATCGCTCTACTATCTCGCTCAATAATACTAATCCGTCTTCCTCTGTTGTAGTAAAACTTAAATCCAGTAAAACTGCGTCAGGAGTTTTTAAGGAAAAAAGCGATCGGGCGGTTGCTAAATTTGGTGCAACCTTCATCCTAATTCCCCATGAATCGGCTTCTGCTTGCAACTGCTCCGTCAGCATAGTATCATCATCGATTACTAACAGCCGATGAGTTTGCCTCATCGGAACGCTTGGAGCAGTGGAAGTGACAGCAGGCTTAGTTAACTCTTGCTGTAATGCTGTTACCAGTTGCGAGAAATTAGAGATTTGCTCTGGAGATAGCGAGGAATCTTCAAGCAGCAAATGTTCTATTTTTCGTCCGAGCCGAGAACCCTCTGGATAACCAAATGACCCCATTGAACCTGCTAGCTTATGGGCTTCACGCAATGCATTCTGCTGTAAATCTTCATTTAAATTTCCTGCCAAGAGTGCGGTTTTTGCTTGCTCCAGCACTGCAACCTGTCCAACAAAGGAATTACGAAATCGCTCCAGCACCCGATTTACAGAAGTCATATCTTTGGGGCCGGGTTTTTTCTTGCCATCTTGATTTTTTTCCCCAACAGAGATGGGGCGATTAGGTGCAGGCTTGAGGCGATAGCCCATGCCATATACTGTTTCTAGAAGTTCTTCTGCTATACCTGCTGTTTTCAGTTTCTTGCGCAAGTCTTTAATATGAGTCGTAACTGCATTTTCAGTCGGTGCATCCCCAAATCCCCAAAGCCGATCTAGAATCACTGCACGACTAAAGATCCGGTCTGGGTTTTGCAAAAACAACTCCAGCAGTTTGTATTCTGTGGCTGTGAGGAGAATTTCCTGCTCATTACAAGTTACTCTGCCGGCACTTGGATCTAAACAGAGATTTCCCCAGGTTAAGATAGATGATGAGATCGCCCCATTACGTCGTAATAAAGAGCGAATTCTGGCTAGTAATGCTTCTGGGTCAAAGGGTTTGATGACGTAATCATCTGCTCCGGCATCTAACCCCGCCACAATATCTGCATTAGAGTTTTTCCCGGTTAACAACAGAATAGATTTACGGTAGCCTTGCTTTCGCAGTTGCCGACACAAGGTAATCCCATCCAGTTTCGGAATTAGCCAGTCTAGCAAAATCAACTCATATTCAGTCGATAGCGCTAGTTCTAATCCAGCTTGTCCATTGCTTGCAATGTCGATAGTATAACGATTTGCACTCAACAACTCGAAGAGTGCTGTACTCAGTAATACGTCATCCTCTACCAACAAAATTTTCATAAGTTGTATCAAAAGAGATGCTTATGGCATCTTCGCGATCGCAGGACACACCCTCTGCGCAGTCAAACTTTTGTATAATTTTAATATATTGTTACAAACAACACAACAAGTTAATTTATATTTTGCAATGTGACATATTTATTTGCAAACCTTAATAAAAAAAGTAGTATTTCCCTTTACTTTGATTATGAGAAATTTATCTAATTATTTTTTCTGTAAAAAATTAGAATCCTCATTAAATCTTTAGATTTATAGATTATTTTTTGAAAGTCTCAATTCTGCTCTATAAATTATGCAATACCTATACTATCTGGCAAATGCTAGTCTGACACTGCGGGTTGTGGAATATTTTAGTAGGAATGACTTTTCTGTGGAATTTATTACTGTAATTAATCAATTTCATGGTTGGGTAATCAACGTCAAAATCAAATCTTTTGTACCGGAACAAAAAGATAAAGATATTAAAGCTTTCTTGAGCGAAGTGGGAATTATTTACTCACCACCCGAATTTATTAGTAATGTTCTGAGCAGTTTGGCAGATGGAGAATCAGCAATTAATGTTATGGAACGCTATAAAGTAGCCGTAGTTTCTCATGGTAGACCGCAACCTAATGAAATTGAAATATTCCGACAAAGTTATATCCGTGGATTGGGCTACTGTCCGCAACACTTAGCTTGACATAAACTTAGACAACTACAGAATCAAGCACTGCCATCCCCGACTTACAATCTGTGCCAGTGTATTTGTACTATATATTTTCTGTTTGATTGCTAGCCAGTTGTAGTGTTCGTGCAGCGTCTCGTAGAGAAGCGGTGACGCTTGTGCTGCATCCACCTTAAGGTGGTTGGGAGAGCGTGAACGTCAACAACTGGCCATTGGGTGGGATTTTGAGACGGGAATTGATCCCTTGTAGAATTTTCTCAATGTCCCTGTAACCCTGTTGATATATAAATTAAAACTGCAACAGAAAAACTTTGGATGCCAAATTGCCAAAAGCGCTCAACACAATAGAATTCTTGCAAAAGTAACAAATGCCAAGATGTTGGGGAAAGGTTAAAGGTTAAAGGGGAAAGGTTAAAGGGGAAAGGTTAAAGGGGAAAGGTTAAAGGTTAAAGGTTAAAGGTTAAAGGGGAAAAATTCCATACCTTTACCCTTTACCCCTTACCCTTTTCCCCACAATGCCAAGAAGTCTAATAGACTTACATAAACGCTATATATATTTAGAAGGATCGGCTAGATTTGCAATCATACCTTGTATGGTAGTTCTGCACCCACTTTCAGATTTCATCGACTGCGATTTTGCGATCGCTGACTCATCTTGTAGCTATTGGTACGAAGGGCGTTGTCCGCAAAGTGGCAATCGCCTAAAATTACCCCGCACCTCAATGTCCGAAGCGATCGCTCACGGACTAATGCAATATCTTGCCAAGAATGACTATTATTCTCGTGAAGGAAAGATGTATGGAATCCTATTGGTTGAACTGCTTAATGGCGAACAACGGGTACTAAAAGCCTTTTCCGGTCTTTTGAATGGTTGCAGTGTGGTTGAGGGCTGGGTGCCGCCAATTCCGGGACGAGATGAGGTTGCTTTTGAGGAAAGCCGTACTTTGGCTGAGTTGGACGCGATTAAGCAAGAAATTATTACCTTGAAGCAACTAACCGAACGCCAGCAGTATGAAATCCTGTCTAATGACTTTGAGCAGCAGTTGCAAGCAATGAGCGATCGCCATCGCCATTGCAAACATCAACGACAGGAAAAACGTCAGCAAATCTGCAATACACTCACTCCCGAAGCGCTTACTATTGCCCTTGAACAACTTGACGAAGAGAGTCGTCAGCAGGGAATTGAGCGACGACAACTTAAACGCCAGCAAAATGCCGTATTACAGCCCCTACAACAGGTAATTGCAGCGACAGATGCCCGAATTAGCGAACTGAAACAACGGCGCAAAGCACTTTCTGGTCAATTGCAAGCTCAAATGCACGCTAGCTACAGCCTAACTAATTTTTCCGGGCGATCGCAATCATTGCAACAATTGATGCCAGGAGGTTCTCCCACTGGCACAGGAGACTGTTGTGCCCCAAAGCTGCTTCATTATGCGGCAACACATAATCTCAAACCCCTAGCAATGGCAGAATTTTGGTGGGGTGAGTCTTCCGTAAATCAGGATAAAATTCCGGGAGAGTTTTATGGAGCCTGTGCCGAGCGATGTCAGCCATTAATGGGGTTTTTACTCTCAGGGTTAAGACCTAACCCCCCAATCAGGGAAGAGGGAGTAAGAAGCTCCTCCCCTATCAGGGAAGAGGTTTGGGGAGAGGTCACTTTACCGATTATTTATGAAGATGAATGGCTGATTGCTGTAAATAAACCTGCTGGATTACTTTCGGTACCCGGTCGTTATCGCGATCGCCAAGATAGTGTCTTGAGTCGCTTACGTCATTTGTTACCTGATGGTATGGCGCTTATATCTGTGCATCGCCTAGATCGAGAAACTTCCGGGATTTTGTTATTGGCACGCGATCGCCAAACCCATCGGCAACTCAGCCAGCAGTTTCAGCAACGCCAGGTTCACAAGGTTTATGAAGCTATACTTTCCGGTGTTTTGACAATTGAGCAAGGTGTGATTGAACTGCCATTATGGGGAGATCCTGAAAATCGCCCCTATCAAAAAGTTGATTGGCAGCACGGTAAACCCAGCTTGACACACTTCCAAATAATGGTGAGAGAAGGAGACTACACCCGCGTAGAATTTACGCCACTAACAGGACGCACTCATCAGTTGAGGGTTCATGCAGCTGATGCAGGAGGACTTGGGGTAACTATTTTAGGCGATCGCCTTTATGGATGCCGTGCAGTTACCAGTCGCTTACACCTGCACGCCAGAGAACTTCGCTTCGAGCATCCACAGTTAGAAAAAACCCTGCATTTACAAGTAGTTACACCATTTTGAAGCTCAATGAAGAGGACGTGGGGACAAGGAGAATTAGGGACAAGGGAAAAGACTTATTGAAATTACTCATACCACTATTTCACGAAAGAATTGATACAAATTTTTTTGCCTCCCCTGCCTCCTCTGCCTCCCCTGCCCCCCCTGCCTATAAAGCTACGGTGTATACACAAGTCTTTGAGAGTTGCCTCACAGCGTTTAGATCCCCCCTAACCCCCCTTAAAAAAGCAGGGCTGTTTCATTCCCTAAAAGGCGTTGATTTACAAGCGTTTCAACCAAAAAAAACAGGTGACTAAAAAATCTGATTGGGCAAGAAAATGGTGAACGCACTTAAATTTGCTGGTTGAGGTGGTAATTTTTCTTTATCCCACTCAAGCAAATTTCTGACTCATACTCTTGACAAAATCCCTAAGAGATCGAATGAAACAGCCCTGCCTTAAAAAAGGGGGAACCAGAGTCAAAGTCCCCCAATTTATCGGGGGATTTAGGGGGATCTTCAACGATTTTGGTTTTATACAAAGATGTGTGTACACCGTAGGTCTATAAAGGTGGAGCTGGAAGTGGCTTTGCTGCAACTGCAAAAGGTGAGCGTCCACCCTGTCCCACTTCAAACTGATTCATCATATCGTGGTCTTCGTGAACCGCATTGTGGCAGTGTGACATATATTTACCTGTATTAGGGCCAAACTTACCAATGACTCGTATAGTTTCGTTTTCCCCAACATAAAAAACATCTTTCAACCCACGCTCGTAAGCAAAAGGTGGTTTACCATTACGATCGAGCATTAGGCAATCAATTAGGTGAAGGTGGATAGGATGAAACGCACGACCTGATGGGTTAGACAATTTCCAGATTTCAACATCGCCTAATTTAGGGTTAGCATCAATTCGGGTGTTATTCCAGGTTTTGCCATTGATCACCCAAAGATTATTAGAGCGGTCATACTTAAATTCTCTGGTTCGCACTGCTGAAGATTCTGGGATAGGCTGGATTGTACGTAACCTGGAGGGAATAGAGCTATTATCTGGTTCACGCCGCACAACATCAAAGCGCATAATTTGATTCGTACCGTCGTAATTCGTGTTGTTAGGAAGTCCGAGATTTCGTAGCACTACCTGAGAGCCGACTGGGTATTTAGAAAAGTCAATAATAAATTCGTAACGTTCTGCTGGCGCCAACCGGAAATTTTTGACTTTAACTGGTGCGCTCATTAATCCGGCATCAGTGCCAATCATAATAAAATCATCGCCATTGCT
>NNBT01003720.1_pt1 | contig 15880 bp, 12 predicted proteins | sample 1173831 | NCBI WGS metagenome assembly NNBT01 (sample SAMN07173936, study PRJNA388173) | plant metagenome | isolation source: symbiotic tissue sample KVJ10 | place: Norway: Troms, Kvaloya island | reverse complement strand
GGCCTTGGGGTCCTGCTTGGCGCGCAGCGCGCCGGGGTCGATGTTCTCGAAGCCCTTGGACTGGTTGATCTTGCTCTCCTCGACGAGGCCGAGCTGGACCATGATGTCGGCCATATGGACCGACGGCCAGACGAGATCATAACCGGTGGCGCCGGCCTGGATCTTGGCCAGCATCTCCTCATTGGTCGAGTAGGTGTCGAGCGACACCTTCACATCATATTCCTTGGAGAACTTGTCGATGATCTCGGGGTTTATATAGTCGCCCCAGTTGTAGAGATGGAGCTCGCCGGCGGCCTGCGCCGGACCGGCCGCCAGCGCCATCAATGCGGCGCCCGTCAATGCGATGTTCTTCAGCCACTTCATCACTTCCTCCTCTTTCTTTCTAGTTTCTACGCGATCTGAAATAGAGGCCGGCGCTCGCCACGACGAAGGAGAACATGATCAGCAGCACGGCCAAGGCATTGATCTGTGGTCTTATCCCGCGCCGGACCATGGCGAGGATGAAAAGCGGCAAGGTCTGGGTGTCGACGCCGGCGATGAAATAGGTGATGACGACGTCATCGAGCGAGATGATGAAGGCGAGCAGGAAGCCGCCGATCACGCCCGGCATGATCAATGGCAAGGTCACGCGCCTGAAAGTCGTCACCGGCCCGGCACCCAGATCGGCAGAGGCCACCTCGAGCGTATTGTCCATGCCGGCCAGGCGTGCCGCCACGATGATATAGACATAACTCGACAGGAAGGTGCAGTGGCCGATGATGATGGTGGCGAGACTCAGCTTGAAGCCGACGCCGACGAAGAAGATCAGAAGCGCGATGCCGAGCACGATGTCGGGCATGATCATCGGCATGAACAGCAAGGCCTGATAGATGCGCTTGCCGATGAAGTCATAACGCGCGGTGGCGAGCGCGGTCGCGGTTCCGATGACGGTCGAGATGGCGCTGGCCGACAGAGCGACGATCAGGCTGTTTTGCAGGACGCCGAAAATGCGGTCGGGATTTTCGGTGAAGGCGGCATCGAAAGCGGCACCCGCCGGCTGCATGCCGAACAAGGTGCGGTACCAGTCGAAGGTGAAGCCGGTCCACACCGCCATGTTGAGGGCGTTGGAGTTGAAGGAATAGACGGTGATCAGCGCCAAGGGCGCATAGAGGAAGATAAGGAAGGCCGCGCCATAGATATGGAGCGCGGTCCAGCCCGAGGAGAAACGGCGCTTAGACATGGCCGGCCCCCGCGAGGCGTTCATTGTTGGCGGCGCGACGCATCCATAAGGTGTAGGCCAGGACCAGAAGCAGGACGCTCGCCATCACGATCATCGCCAGCGTCGAGCCGAAGGGCCAGTTGCGCGCCTGGAGGAACTGACGCTCGATGACATTGCCGGTCATCTGCACCTTGGAACCGCCGAGGAAGGATGGCACGATGAAATTGCCGAGCGCTGGGATGAAGACGATGACGCAGCCGCCAGCGATGCCGGGCGCGGTCAAAGGCAGGATCACGCGCCGGAAAGTCTGGAAAGGCGTGGCGCCCAGATCCTGCGAGGCCTGCACCAGCGACCAGTCGAGGCGTTCGACGCTCGCATAGATGGGCAGGAACATGAAGGGGGTGAGCACATAGACAAGGCCGATAATCACCGCGAATTCGGTAAAGATCATGTTGAGCGGCTGGTCGATGACCCCAAGCGACATAAGGGCCGTATTGACGGCGCCGGTCGGCCGCAGCAGCAGCAGCCAGGCATAGATGCGCACCAGCAGATTGGCGAAGAAGGGCAGCGTGATAGCGAAGAGCACGATGTTCTTGGCCATCGGCCCCATGCGGCTCACCCAGAAGGCCACCGGATAACAGACCACCAGCGTGACGATGACGGTGAGGGCGGCGTAATAAAGCGAGTTCAGGATGATCTGGATGTAAAGCGGCTCGAATTCCTCGCCGCCGCCCAGAGGCCAGCCGAAGATGCGGCCGTAATTATAGGGATAGAAGGACCAGACAACACCGCCATAGAGGCCGGGCTCGAGGAAGCTGTAGACCACCATGATGCCGAGCGGGATCAGGAAGAAGGCGCCGAGCAGAAGGGTGATGGGGGTGAGGAGGACGAAAAGCGCCTTCCGCCGCTGGCTGCTGATGGTGCCGCGCTCCGTCATCGGGCCGCCTCGCTCTTCATGAGATGCGGCGCGGTCGCCTGATAATGCAGTGTGACCGTCTGGCCGGGCGCCAGCGACAAAGCGCCGGCGCCGCGGGCATGACGTTCGAGGGCCACCACCGGCAGCCCATTGGCGAGGCGGCCATGCAGATGCAGATCGGTGCCGACGAAGACGATGTTCTCGATCACCGCGTCGAGGCTGCCGCCGGCGCCGTTCCGGCCCTCATGAAGCGCAAAATGCTCGGGCCGCAGCATGACGTCGACTTTGTCGCCCGCGGCGAAACCCTCCGCCGTCACGACAATGGCCGGGCCGCCGTCGATGGCGACGCGGGAGGCAGCGCCCTCCTTCACCAGCGTGCCCGTAAAGATGTTGCTGGTGCCGATGAAGCCGGCGACGAAGCGGTTCTTCGGCGTGTCGTAGATTTCCGCCGGTGTGCCGAGCTGGAGGATGCGGCCCTTGTCCATGACCGCGATGCGGTCGGACATGGTGAGCGCCTCTTCCTGGTCATGGGTGACGAAGATGAAGGTGATGCCGACGGTGTTCTGCAGATTTTTCAGCTCGATCTGCATCGACTGGCGCAGCTTCCGGTCGAGCGCCGACAAGGATTCATCGAGGAGCAGGACCCGCGGCCGGTTGATCAGCGCCCGCGCCAGGGCCACACGCTGCTGCTGGCCGCCCGACAGCTGCGCCGGCTTACGGCGCTCGAGCCCGCTCAAGCCCACGAGGCGCAACACTTCGGTGACCCGCGCCGTCTCCTCGGCCCGCTTCACGCCCGCCACCTGCAGGCCATAACCGACATTGCCGGCGACTGTCATATGCGGGAACAGCGCATAATTCTGGAACACGGTGTTGAAGGGCCGGCGATGCGCCGGCACGGCGCTCATGGCGCGGCCTTCGAGAAAGATCTCGCCTTCGTCCAGCTCCTCGAAGCCGGCGATGGTCTTGAGCAAGGTCGTCTTGCCGCAGCCCGACGGCCCGAGCAGCGTCAGAAACTCGTTGTTGCGGATCGACAAGGTGATGCCGTCGAGCGGCGTCACCACGCCGCTTTCCGGCGTGCGAAAGGACTTGCGCGCGCCATCGACGCGCAGCACTTCTTGGTCGGAGACCTGCCTCATCCCGCGGCGCCACTCCCTGTTTGCATTTAAATGCTTCTAACGGCATTTCCTTGCGATACAGATATGCTATAATGTCTTTTGAACTATGTAAAGTACATAAATGGAAAATACTAAGAAGCTCAAAAGCGAGCTGCAGACCGAGCTCGTGAGCCGGATCAGCGAATGGGTCCGCAACCAGGATCCGGGCGACAAGATCCGGGTCCGCGAAGCGGTGCTGTCGCGCGAGCTCGGCGTGTCGCGCACGCCCATCCGCGCCGCCCTCCAGCATCTGGTGAGTGAAGGCGTCCTCCATCCGCATGAGCTCGGCGGCTATACGGTGCTGCAGATGCCGCCCGCCGCCGCCGACACGCCCGGCGAAGAAGCGGCTGGCCTCTATGGCCTTCTGCTGCGCGACATCATCCTGAACGAGGTCCCCGCTCCCGCCACCGAAAGCGCGCTGATACGCCATTACCAGGCCGGGCGCGGCGAAGTCCTGCAAGTGCTGCGCCGGCTGATGCGCGAAGGCCTCGCCGAACCCTTGCCCGGCAAAGGCTGGACGATGCTCGAATTCAACAGCGACCAGATGCTGAAGAGCTATCACCTGCGCGGCATCATCGAGCCGGCGCTGCTCATCGATCGCCTTTACGCCATCGACCGCCCGGCGCTTGAAAGGCTGAGGGCCGATCATCAGACCGCGCTCGCCGCCCTCTCGGAAGATTCGTCCTGGCGCGAGATCTTCGAGTTCGACGCGACCTTCCACGAGGTAGTGGCGCGCGGCAGCCGCAACGATCTGATCGTCGACATCATCAGGCGGCAGAACCGGCTCCGCCGCCTCGCCGAATTCTTCAGCTATTCCCGCATCGAACGCATCCGGGCCTCGATGCTGGAGCATGTCGCCATTCTCGACGCGCTGCTCGCCGGCGACCAGGCCTGGGCCTCGGCTTTGATGCGCCAGCATCTGATGGTGTCGCGGGCCGAGACCGAGGAACATTTCGCGCGCGACCTCGAAGCGGTGCGCCAGGCCGCCAGCGGCATCGAAAGACTGAGGTGAAGTTGCGCCGGGCAGCCTGGTTCGCTAGACCTTAATTATGTCAGACCAAGTGCCGACCAAAGCTCCGCCCAAGCTCGAACCCGGTGTCGTCGCCGCGGGCGTCTATGCCAAGGGCAAACGCGTCACCGACATCGAGATCGACGCGGCCGGTCAATGGCGCAAGAAGGCCGGCCATGTCGTGTGGATCGGCCTGTTCGAGCCGAGCGGCGACCTGCTCGCCCGGGTGAGCGCCCAGCTCAATCTGCACCCCCTCGCTATCGAGGACGCCGAAAAGGCGCATCAGCATCCCAAGATCGAGGAATATGGCGACGCGCTGTTCATCGTGGCGCGCACGGCACAGATGGTCGAGGGCAAGATCGCCTTCGGTGAAACGCATCTTTTCGTCGGGCGCGGTTATATCGTGTCGGTGCGCCATGGCGCATCGGTGAGCTATTCCACCGTCCGCGCGCATTGCGAATCCTGCCCGAAGATGCTGTCGCATGGCGAGGACTACATCCTTTATCGAATCCTGGATTTCGTCGTCGACAACTACATGCCGGTGCTGGAGACGATCCGTCACGAGATCGAAGGGCTGGAAGACAAGGTCCTGCATGAGTCGATCAGCACCGAACAGGTGCGCCGGCTCTATTCGCTGCGCCGCGATCTCTTGAAGCTGCGCAATGCCGTCGTGCCGCTGGTCGATATCTGCCGAAGGCTCGAACATGCCGAATTGCTGCCGATCGATGCCGACATGCGGCCGCATTTCCGCGATGTCACCGACCACGTCGAGCGCATCCGCGAAGCCGTCGATTCCCTGCGCGAGGTGCTGGCCTTCGCTTTCGAAGCGAGCCTGATGATGGGCCAGGCGCAACAGGGCGCCATCACCCGCAAGCTCGCCGCCTGGGCCGCCATCCTCGCGGTGCCGACGGCGATTGCCGGCATCTACGGCATGAATTTCGACCATATGCCCGAGCTCAAATGGCAATATGGCTATTTCGCCGTGATCGGCGTCATCGTCATGCTGTGCGGCTTTCTCTATTACCGCTTCCGCAAGAACAAGTGGCTGTAGACAGCGCTACTTGACCGCGCCGGCGGCCATGCCGCCGACCAGATAACGCTGCAGCCACATGAACAGCGCCGTGACCGGCAGTGTCGCGACCAGTACGGCGGCCATGATGTGGTGCCATTTGAGCTCATAGAGATTGGAGGCCAGAGCATGCACCTCGAGCGGCAGGGTGAAATGCTCCGAGCTTCTGACCAGGGTCAAGGTGATCACGAATTCGTTCCACACTTCGACGAAGGTGAACATCGCCGTGACACTTAAGGCCGGCAGTGCCAGCGGCAGGAAGATGCGGATGAGCGACGTCGTGGCGCTGGCACCGTCGATCCAGGCCGCCTCCTCGATGTCGCGCGGGATGGTCGAGAAATAGTTGAACAGCATCATTACCGAGAAAGCGAGATTGAAGGCCGCGACGACGATCGCCACCGGATCGAGAGAGTCGATCCAGCCGAGCCAGACGAACAGCCGGAACAGGCCGAGCGCCAGAACGATGGGCGACACCATCTGGGTGATGAGCAGGAAGAGCTGATATTTGCGTTTCCAGCGGAAATCGTAGCGCGACAAGGCATAGGCCGACGGGATGCCGACAAGCAGAACCAGCGCCACTGACGCTACGGCGACATAAAGACTGTTCAGCACCGCCGCACCGTAGTCGACGCTCGTCCACATGTCGGTGAAATTCTCAAATGCGAACCGGGACGGCAGCCAGCGCTGCGGGTTGATGAAAATTTCGTCGCGCGGGCGCAAGGCGGTCGACAACATCACCGCGAAGGGGAAGAGATTGAGCGCGATCAGCGGCGCCAGCAGCAGCCAGCACAGAAGGCTGCGGATGGCGCGGGAGCGCGAGAACATGATCAGGCCTCCTCGCGGCGCATCTGCAAAGCCGCATAGACGATGGTGAAGATGAGGAGCACGGCGAACATCATCAGCGAGACGACGGAAGCCTTGCCGAGCTGCCCGAACTTGAAGGCGAGCTTGTAGAGATAGGTCACCAGGATATCGGTGCCGTCGGCTGGCCCGCCCTGGGTCAGGACCCAGATGATCGGGAAGGAGTTGAAGACATAGATCACGTTCAGCACGATCGCGATGTTCACGAAGGGCTTGAGCAGCGGCAAGGTAATGTGGCGGAAGCTCTTCCAGCCGGTCGCCCCGTCGACGGCACCTGCCTCATAGACGTCACCGGCGATCGAGGACAAGCCGCCCAGAAGCAAAGTGACGGTGAAGGGGATCGATACCAGAATGGCGATGGCGATCTGCACGGTGAAAGCCAAGGGCGCGGTGCCGAGCCATTCGACCGGCGTAGCGATGATGCCCAGCTGCAGCAGCAGATGGTTGAACAGGCCCGACTGGCCATTGAGCGCCCAGCGCCAGACCACCGCCGTCATGGTGAGGGAGACCGACCAGGGCAACAGGATCAGGAGCCGGGCGAAGCCGCGGCCGGCGAAATCCTCATTGAGGATGAGCGCCACCGGCAGCGACAGCAGCAGCGTTCCAAGAACCACCGCCGCGGTCCAGACGATGGTGCGGAGCAACGCGGCATAGAAAAGCGGGTCGGCGAAGACATCGGCGAAGTTGGCAAAGCCGTTGAAGGAGAGCAGGACGCCGAAACGGCTCACTTCGTGGAAGGCGGTCCAGATCAGGATCAGGATCGGCAGACCGATGACCAGAGCGGTCAACAGGAGGCCGGGCAGGATCAACCAGAAGGCGCGGCTCATGCGGAACATGCCGAATATGCCCCTGGCGACCCCTTCTCCCGCCAACGGGAGAAGGGGCTCACGCGAGAGAGCCGTGCTCATTTCTTCCGCAGCATGTCGATCTCGGCGGCGGCCCGGTTGAGCGCGACTTCGGACGTCTCCTCGCCCAGATAGACCCGCTGCAGCGCACGCACCGTGATGTCGGCGATCTGATCGAAATTGGGGATCAGCGGCGCGAAATGGGCGACCGGCAGAAGCGCGGTGAAGGCCTTCATATCCGGGTCCTTCTGGTAATAGTCGGACGCCGCCACCGCCTTGGTCACCGGCAACAGACCTTCGCGCTCATCGAAAGCGGCGCGATATTTGTCCTGATAGAGGAACTCGATCACCTTCCAGGCTTCATCCTTCGACTTGGCGCCGGAAAACATCATCAGCGTGTCGGTGATGCCATAGGTCGCCGAGGTCGATTTCACCGGAATGGGCAGCACCTCATATTTGAGATTGGGCGCCTCCTTCTTGATCTGCGGGATCAGCATCGGGAAGGAGAACACCATGCCGACCTTGCCTTGCTTGAACAAAGCGAAGGTCTCGGCCTCGCCGTAGCTCGTCGGCGTCGGCTGGGTGGCGCCGTCATCGATCAGCTGCTTGTAGGACTGCGCGGCGGCGACCGCTTCCGGCGCATTGAGGGCGCTCATGCCGTCGTCCTTCAGGATGCGGCCGCCGAAAGACAGAAGCGCATAGAAATAATAGGCATCGACCTCGACGCCCTGTCCCTGCAGACCGAAACCATAGGTGCCCGGCAGCTTGGAAATTTGGCGGGCCGCGCCCATGAACTCGTCCCAGGTCGCGGGCGGCTTGGCGCCGGCCTTCTCGAACAGCTCCTTGTTGACGATCATCGCACGGGCCGAAGCGGCGAAAGGCAGGCCCATGAGCTTGCCGTCGATCATCGAGGGCGAAAAGAAGGACTCGATGAACGCATCCTTGAAAGCCTGAGCCATATAGGCGTCGAGCGGCTCGGCAACACCTTGCGCGGCGTAGTCGGTGAGCGAACGTGTGCCGATCAAAGCGAGATCGGGCGGCGAGCCCGCGGCAATATCCGTGGTGAGCTTCTGGTTCAGCGTCTCCCAGGAGGTGAATTCGAGAATGAGATTGATGTCGGGATTGGCGGCCTCGAAATCCTTCTCCACATCCTTGAAGAAAGGCTCGGTCTCGCTCGAATAGGGCGGGACGACGAAACGGACATCGCCGGCATGGGCCGTTCCGGCATACAGGGCGGTGGCCAATAGAATAGACGACAGGCACTTTCTCGACATGCTTTCCTCCTTGGGATTGTCACGCGGCCGCTTGGATGCGGCCTTTCGTTTACGTCGCCAGCGATCTCGCGGCGCAGATGTCGTAAGTCCGGGCCCAGGGCCGCGCCCGTTCGAAGGCGGCGCTTGCGGCGAACACATCCTCATCGGCGAAGCGACGCCCGGCGATCTGCATGCCGACCGGCAAATTGCCCGCGGCGAGCCCGGCCGGCACGGTCGCCGCCGGGTGGCCGGTGTAGTTCTGGATATACGTGCAGCACCAGCCGATCAGCGGATCGACCGTCTCGCCATTGATCTCGCGGGGACCAACCGTGTTGCCGTTCGTGGCGTTGTCGACCGGCAGAGCGGCGAGTGTCGGGGTGACGAGGAAGTCATACTGCGCCATCACCGCCTCGATCGCCTCATAGACGCCGGTGCGTTTGTGATGATCATTGAGCCAATCCTGCGCCGACTGGCGCCTGGCGATATCGAGCCAGTGATGCAGCTCGGGCGGCAGGCCGGCGCTATCCTTGCCTTCGAGATCGACGCCCAGGGTCTTGAAATAAGCGATAGCCTGGAGCGCATTGTGGGCCGAGAAACGGCACCAGAGGTCGCTCAGTTCCTTCTGCACATAAGGTATGGCGAGCTTCACCTCTTCGACATGAGCACCAAGTTCGGCGAAGGCCTTCACCGCCTCGTCCACCACCTGGCGCACACGCGGATCGATCGGGAAGATGCCGTAGTCGGGACTGTAAGCGATCCTGCGGCCACGAATACCGCGCCTGAGCGCGCCCAGATAATCGACTGAACCATAGAGGCTGTTGGGATCGCGGGCGTCGTAGCCGCCGAGCACGGCCATGCCCAAGGCCGCGTCCTCGACCGTGCGGGTGATCGGGCCCTCATAAATATAAGGCGAGGTCGTTGCGAAGGCATTGGGCCGGGTGACATTGGGCACACGGCCGAACGAGGCCTTGTAACCATAGACGCCGCACCACGAGGCGGGGATGCGGATCGAGCCGCCGCCATCGGTGCCCTCCGCCAGCGGCACCAGGCCGTCGGCGACCGCGGCCCCGCTGCCGCCCGACGAGCCGCCGGAATTCTTGGCGGTATTGAACGGATTGCGCGTCGGTCCGAACAGGTAATTGTCGCAGGTGCCGCGAAAGCCGAGCGCCGGGCTGTTGGTCTTGCCGACGATGATGGCGCCGGCGCGCTCCATCCGTTCGGCAAAGTTGCAATAGTTGCTCGCGACATAATCTTTAAGCGCCGGCACACCGCCAAAGGTGTTCACCCAGCCGGGCTTGAAGTCGAAACAGTCCTTCATGGCGACTGGGACGCCGTGGAGAGGACCGAGCGGCTCGCCTAGCATCACCGCCGCTTCCGCCTCCCGAGCCTTCCTGCGTGCCTCGTCGAAACCCGAAATGACGATCGCATTGAGGCTCGGATTGCGGGTTTCGATCGCCTGGATGGCCGTCTCGACGAGATCGACCGGCGAGAGCTCACGCTTGCCGACGAGCAACGCCATTCGCGCCGCGCCAAGGCGTGCATAGTCTTCAAACGCAATCATCAGGCGAGTCCCCGCTCCTTCGCGACCTCGGTGATCGCGCGGGCGCAGACCTCGACTGTCCGGTCGAGATGCTCCTTGCCGACGACGAGCGGTGGGGCGATCTCCAAGGCCGAGCCGATGGCGCTGGCGACGACACCCAGATCGCGCATGCGACGCACTACCGCCTTCACCGTATCGTCGGCAAAGGCCTCCTTCGTCTTCTTGTCGCGGGTGAAGTCGACCGCATGCCAGAACCCTAAGCCCCGCACATCGCCGACGATCGGGTGATGGGCGACGGCTTCGGCGAGATTGGCGCCGAATTCGGCGCCGAGCTCGGCCGCCCGCGGAACGAGACCCTCGCGCTCCTTGATGGCGATGACCGCATTGGCGGCGGCGCAGGCAACCGCGTGGCCGGCAAAGGTGTGGACATGGCGGAAGACCGGCAACGCATCGGCGATCTCGTCGCGCGTCATGACGGCGCCAATCGGCGCATAACCGGCGCTCATCGCCTTGGCCATGGTCATGATGTCGGGCTCAATGCCGAAATACTCGCTGGCGAACCAGCGCCCGGTACGGCCGAAACCGGTGATGACCTCATCGATGATGAGCAATACGCCATAACGCGTGCAGATTTCGCGCACTTTCTGCAGATAGTTCTTGGTCGGAATCTGCACGCCATTCGCCTGCATGATCGGCTCGGCGATGAAGGCGGCCACCAGGTCGGGCCCCTCGAGCTGGATCTGGCGCTCGAGATGGCTGGCGCAGTGATCGGCATAGTCCTCTTCGCTCATCCCATAGGGATTGCGATACCGCATCGGATTGGCGACGAAGCTGTGACCCACCGCGCGCGGATCCGGAATATCGCGCACGCTCAGCCAGTCGGTGACCGAAAGCGCGCCCAGCGTCGCGCCGTGATAGGCGTTCCAGCGCGAGATGATCTTGAAGGCGCGCGGCTTGGCCGTGTTCTGCTGATATTGCCGGGCGAGCTTGATGGCGGTTTCGGTCGCCTCCGAGCCGCCGCTGACGAAGCAGACCTTCGACAAGCGTCCCGGCGCCAGCTCGGCGAGCTTGGCGGCGAGCAGCACGGTGGGCTCGCTCAGGAAACGCGTCGTACCCGAATAATGCATGCGCAGTGCCTGCTCATACATGGCGCGGGCGATCTCCTCATTGCCGTAGCCCAGCGAATTGGCGCGCGACGTCGAGCTCATCATGTCGAGCAGTTGCCGGCCCTCATGATCGGTGACATGGACGCCCTTGCCCTCGACATAGATACACGGCCCGTCGCTCTGCACCTCGCTCTGCGGCACCAGCGAGAACAGAGTATGCTGATAGGCCAAGCTCGCCAGATCGCGTGAATTGCGGTTGTCGTTCGTCTTCGCCGGCGGCATGACGATCACTCCCTTTCGTCTCGTTGTGAAAGAGCCTATGGTCAATCTGGTCTTACAAAAAGAACCAGCTCTATGCGAAAATCTGGAACCACTTCAGGACCCTCCGTCCTTCTCGACCTCATCTCGCTCGACGGCAAGGAGAGTGGCCCGCAATATCAGCAGCTCTACCGGCAGATGCATGCCCTCATCCTCAAGCGCATCATGAAGCCGGGCGCGAGCCTGCCCTCGACGCGGGCGCTGGCGGCCGATCTCGGCATCGCGCGCAACACGGTCATTGCGGTCTATGAGCAGCTCGAGACGGAAGGTTATATCGAAACGCGGCACGGCGCGCGCGCCCGGGTGGCCGATCTGCCGGTCGGCGAGAAGCCGAGAAACGCGGCGCGCCTGCCTGGCATGGCGGACAGCCTGTCGGCGCGCGGGCGGGCGCTGCTCGACCAGACACATCGCCAGAGCCCGGTGCGGCAGACCCTGTTCCAGCCGGGCCTTCCGGATGTGAAGCACTTCCCGTTCGCGACCTGGCGCCGCCTTCTCCTGCGCCGGCTGCATCCCAGCGCCGACGACGTCTTCGGCTATCACAGCTTCACCGGCTACGCCCCGCTGCGCACAGCCATCGCGAATTATCTCGAAGCGGCGCGCGGCGTGCGCTGCACGCCCGAGCAGGTCTTCATCACCACCGGCGCACAAGGCGCGCTCGATCTTCTCGCCCGCTTGTTCCTCGATCCGGGCGATGAGGTGCTGCTCGAGGAGCCAGGCTATACCGGCGCCCAGGGCGCTTTCCTCGCCGCCGGAGCCAGGCTGCTGCCGCTCCTTGTCGATGAAAGCGGCTGGCATGTGCCGGACAGCCTCAAGAGGCGGCCGCGGCTCATCTATCTCACCCCGTCATGCCAGTTCCCGCTCGGCCTCACCATGCGCATGGAGCAGCGCCTCAAGCTGATCGAGCTCGCCGAGGCCAACAGTGCCTGGATCATCGAGGATGATTTCGATAGCGAATACCGCTTCACCAACAAGCCGGTGCCGGCGATGCAGGGCGCCGACCGGAATGATCGCACGATCTATGTCGGCACCTTCGCCAAGACTTTGTTTCCCTCACTGCGCATCGGCTTCATGGTGCTGCCGCGCCCGCTCGATGAGCGGATGAACAAAGCGCTCTTCCTCACCGCCAAGACAGCGCCCCTTATCCTCCAGGCGGCATTGGCCGACTTCATCGAGCAAGGCCATTTCGCCAAACATCTGCGGCGCATGAAACGCATCTATGGTGCAAGGCGGGCCAGCTTCGTCGCCCTGGTCGAAGACCGGCTCGGCGAATGGCTGACGCCGATCGACGGCAGATCCGGTCTGCAGACCGTGTGGAAGCTGCGCCAGGGCCGCAAGGACAAACTCATCGCGGATCTTGCCGCCGAAGCCTCCTTCGGCGTGACGCCGCTGTCGGAGCATTATCATCATGGCGCCGGCCTGCAGGGTCTCATTCTCGGTTATGCGGCGGTCGAAACAGAAGCGGTGCCGCGTGGCCTGGCGCGGCTCAAAGCGGTGCTGCGCAAAGCAGGCTGATCACCGCCCTCAGATTGGTTTCGATTGGTGCCGGAAAATTTCACAACTCCGCCGCCGCCAGCTTGTTCGGCCGGACCATCGGGACTATTCCCGACGTAGCAACTCGGAATTTTACGGAAGACCTCGTACACGCCATGCAGGCAGGGGATGGGCCCGACTGGCTTTCCGCCATTCGCCACGACAATTCAGGCAGCGCGGTTCAATTTCCGGGCGGGCGCACGCTCACCTATGGCGACCTCGCCCGCCGGGCCGCCGACTTTTCACGCCATCTCGGTCCGGCCAAGAGGCTGATCGCGCTCGAAGCGCAAAACTCTGAACATGCCATCATCGCCTATCTGGCGGCGCTCAAGGCCGGCCACGCGGTGGCGCTGCTGCCGCCCGGGCGCGCCCAAATGCTGGCGGAATTCCTCACATCCTTCGATCCGCATTTCGTCTATCGGCAAATTGGCGAACGCTGGCGTCTCGAAAACAGAGAGCTGGCGAAGCCGGAGCTGCATCCCGATCTGTCGGTGCTGCTCGCGACCTCGGGCAGCGAGGGCCGGGCCAAGTGGGTGAGGCTCTCGGCCCGCAATCTCGCGGCCAATGCACAATCGATCCGCGCCTATCTGGAGCTGAAGGAAAGCGATGTCGCGGCCCTTGGCCTGCCGATCCATTATTCCTACGGTCTCTCGGTCCTCAACTCGCATCTCGCCACGGGCGCCTCGGTCCGCGTCATCTCCAAAAGCATCATCGATCCGGGCTGGCTCGAGGAGGTGACGGGCGGCGGCTGCACGAATTTCGCCGGCGTGCCTTATTCCTACGAGCTTCTCGAGCAGATCCGGTTCCGCCAATGCGTCAATCCCTTTCGCTTCATGACCTGCGCCGGCGGCAAGCTCGCGCCCGATCTGGTCCGGCTTTATGCCGGCCATCTGAAAGAGACCGGCGGGCAACTCTTCGTCATGTATGGGCAGACGGAAGCGACCGCGCGCATCGCCTATCTGCCGCCAGATCTCGCTTCGGTGTCTCCCGATTGCATCGGCATCGCCATCCCGGATGGCGCGCTGCATCTCGCCGACGACAAGAACCAGCCAATCACGGAAATCGGCCGCGTCGGCGAGTTGGTCTATAGCGGTCCCAATGTGATGATGGGTTATGCCCATGATGTGCATGACCTGCGGCGCGGCAGCGAACTCGCCGCGCTGCGCACCGGTGATCTGGCGATACGTACGGAAGTGGGGCTCTATCGCATCACCGGCCGGCTGACGCGTTTCTCGAAAATCGCCGGCATCCGCATCGACCATGCGGCGCTCGAAGATATATGCCGGAAAGCCGGCATCGAAGCGGCGGTGTTCGGAGAGGATTCACGTCTCTGCGCGTTCCATACTTTCTCGCGGCGCGACGAGGCGGTGGCGGCGCTCCTGGCCGAGGCGACGAAATTGCCGGCCAGCCATTTCGACATCCGGTTCATCGCGCAATTGCCGAGATCCGCTGCGGGCAAGATCGATTATCCGGCACTCAAGGCGATGCCAAGAATGGCGAACAAAGCTGTCGCCGACCGCTCGGTGCTCGACATCTTCCAGCGCCTGTTTCATCCGACGCAGGTGAAGCCTTCCGACACGTTCCGATCGCTTGGCGGCGACTCCCTGCTTTATGTGCAGGCCGCCTTGGCGATCGAGGAAACAAACGGACGACTGCCTCCCGACTGGGACCGCAAAACCATCGCCGAGCTCTCGACGCGGCCTGCGGAAGCGGGACCACGCAAGATCGAGACGTCAATTCTCCTGCGCGGGCTCGCGATCCTGATGGTGGTCATCCATCACGCCACTTTATGGCCGCTGCCCGCCGGCGCGCCGATCCTCCTGATGCTGGCCGGCCACGGGCTTGGACGTTTCCACGCGACGAGCCTGTTCACCGGCGACAGTTTCGGCTTCCTCAAATCCGTCCTCGGCAAGCTCGCGCCCTATTATCTGATCCTGCTCGGCTTCGCGCTGGCCTGGAAGCAAGTGCCTTGGGCTTCGGTATTCCTGGTCGGCAATCTCGGCTTCGGCCATCCGGAGAGCCGCACGCTCCTGCCCTTCCTATACTGGTTCGTCGAAACCTATGTGCAGCTCATGCTGCTGGTGGCACTTGTCTTCGCCATTCCTCGCATCAGAGGCGCGGCGGCGCGACGGCCATTCGAAGCGGGTCTCATCTGTCTCGCCGTCTGCCTGGCTTTGCGCATCGCGGTCCCCATGGCCTTCGATCTCGGCGACCGCGCCGGCTTCAACCCGACCTGGCTGATGTTCCTGCTGCCGCTCGGCTGGTGCGCCTATTTCGCCGATACGGCGAAGAAGAAGGCGCTGCTCGCCGCAATCGCGATAACAGCGACGGCAATTGCCGCCATTCATGGCGGAAACTGGCACGGTTCCTGGATCAGATATGGGCTGACCGTGGCCGGACTTGTGCTCCTGCTCTATCGGCCGGAGATCAGATTCCCGCGGCGCCTGATCTGGCCGGCCCTGACCGTGTCGGCGGCGAGCTTCCACATCTATCTCGTCCACCGGCTCCTGCCCGAAGCCTTCGGCTATGAGACGTCAGGCGGCGGCGTGGTGGCGATCCTGATCGGGCTCGCCACCGGCATCGGCGCCTTCTATCTCCACAAGGCCGGCCAGCTTTGGAGACGGCGCCCCAAGCCGGTTCTGATCGAGGCGCGGGGCTAAAGCGTCACCACCTGCCCTTCATGGATGGAACGGTCGGCGGCGACAACGATCTTCAAGCTCTTCACGCCGTCATTCATGTGGTCGGTGAGGTCGATATTCTCTTCGATCGCCTTCAGGAGATAACGCTGCTCGCGCTCGCACAGGCCGTCATGATCGGGCTCGTCGGTCATGTCGATGCGTTCGTCGGGCTTCGACATGTCGGCATGATGCCAGAGGATCTGGTTGGTCTTGGTATGGGCGTTGATGTCGTCGGACTTCAYCGCGCCGGCGGTCTCGGCAATCACGATCGACACCGAGCCCTTGGGGCCGATCACGTCCTTCACGAAAAAGGCCGGCTCGCTCACCATCGGGCCCCAGCCCGCCTCATACCAGCCGACCGTACCGTCATCCCACTCTCCATTACTCACCTCCCCGACCCCAC
>NNBT01000395.1_pt1 | contig 15961 bp, 13 predicted proteins | sample 1173831 | NCBI WGS metagenome assembly NNBT01 (sample SAMN07173936, study PRJNA388173) | plant metagenome | isolation source: symbiotic tissue sample KVJ10 | place: Norway: Troms, Kvaloya island | reverse complement strand
AAACATTTTGTTACCTCGGAAGAAAAATTTGATAATGATTTGCTCAAATCTAGAATTGCACATATACTTTTTTCCATTAAGGTAGATAATCCCTGTCTCGAAATTATTGCTCAAAGGGAATCCTAACTTTTTTTGGGTCAAAAAAGAGAGTCTTGCAACTTGTGACTCAAACTCATCTTGACTTTTTAAGTGTTAATACGCTCTAAAAAGTATAATTTTCCTTTTATTACGGAGAAAATAATTTAGCGATCGCTTGTTTTTTACCGGATCTGACAAAACCGCATAGCTCCCAGCTTACATGAGTCTTAAGTTGTCACCAATATACTCTGCATAGGAACGAGGGAATCTAAAAGCTATTTCTAGACTTGCTTTCACGTTAAGTTGACACCAATGATTGCAGACAAACCTATTTACAATTCTGAGAGTTGATAAATCTCTTTGGATTGCTGTAGATTGTATAATCCGAATTCGTCTCTCAATGATTGATTTAATAATTTACGATTAAAAATGCTAAATCTTAATCTTTTTGAATTTTCAAAAAGATTTTCTCCTGTTGCCAAAATATAAACCGCACCTGGAAATGGTAATGATTTAATGGATTTTCCTTTGTTCTTTAAAATCTCTCTAACTTTAGCGTGGTCTATATAATATTTATAGTATCCGTAACCACGATTATATTCTGCGGTTTCTGGCAAATCATTCAAATCATATCGAAGAATATTACAAGTACCGCACATTTTATAAAAATTGCTTCTCTTGATATAGATGTAATTATTGCCTTCTTGATATTTATAACCTTTATTTATAAACCATCCATTAGAATCAGGGTGTTGTTGAACAAATTTCGCTAACTTTCCACTCACACAATCGTCAGCATCAACTGTCATAGTGTGAGTGGGATAAAATTGACGAGCATACATCAATCCTTTTAAGATTTTACGCCCTTTGTCTGTGTCTCCTTTGGCTACAGGGGTAGGCTCGTTTGGAGGGGAAAAATCAACTGTAATGTATGTAATATGAGGATGAGTAAATTCTATTTTGGGCTTTTCGTGACAAACAACAATAACGTGAAAGTTTGGTGAGGTTTGATTGCAAACTGATTTAATACATCTTTCAAATAATTGCGTAACACGCTCCCAGGAATTGGAAACTTGTGCACTTTTGAGTGGGATAACAAAAACAAGCACTGTATTTTATCAGAACAAACAGCTAGGAATCTCGAAGCAAATAATAACACGTTAAGACTGACGCTAAGACCAAATGTCAGTAGATCGAAATAGACAAGAGGCAGAGCCTCTTTTAAATATATTCCCAGCCTCCAGGCTGGGAACAAGAAGACACAAGCCTTTGGGCTTTTCTTAGTGCCATTCGGTTCAAAATGCAAAATCCGAGTAGTATTGGCTTGCGCCTACGCTTGCAATGCACCCTTAAACCATCAACAACGCTCGTTCCTTGAAAAGCAGACTCTAACAAGATTGCGGCAAATTGTGTTCCTAGAGTCTAATCAACGGCTGGTAAGGATTCTGGAAAACTTTTCGGTCTACTGACAGTATACAGAGGCCAATTACCCGATTTCACCCAATTTGAGTTACTTGCTGATTCACACGAGGACGGCCAAAGCGTTCCCAAGCACTCCCTCCTCGCAGAAATAGCTCTAAAAAGCGCAATGGTTCTCCTGAATCGCCTCTTGACCAACCGGAACTACCAGGAGCAAAGGCTAAAGTTCCTTCAGACACCTTGAAACTGCCATCAGAATACACTGCATCGCTGACCACATCTCCAATTCGGATGACGATCTTGCTTTGAGGCTCCAAGTTAACTGTATGCGCCTCAATAGTTGTTTTAATGTTGCCGTAGCCATCAATCCAGGCAATGCGATCTGATGGAACATCTGGAATTTGCTCGCTCTTGAGGCTATCTCCCAAAAGGCTAAAATCTTCATTCATAATCGCAGCCGCAGCCGGAGGAAATACATCTCGCGAGCGAAACTGCGAACCACCACGGGAAACGTTGACCACTCGCAACTCCTTTGTATGGTCTTTGATAAAGGAGAGGGTGTAGCCTGCATTCACACCCACTACTTTTACACCATTGGATAGAAGGGCATAAGTTAGCCCTTCACCTTCATTATCGCGACGAGCTTCAGGATCGTCCTGACGAGGCGCACAGTTGTGATAAATTAGGCGATCGCTAGGGCCAGGGTTAAGTCCAAGTTGGGCAATCCAGAATCCCGTTGCTAAGGTACTGAATGCTGGAACCGAAAGCAAATGAATTTGGGCATGGGGAAAAGTCATCAGCAGACGTTGTGTGACTTCAGTAAATGCCGGATCTCCTGTACCGTAGTCTGCAATGACGCAGATAAACATTCTGCTCCTCCTTTTGATGGGGTAATTTGCAATCAACCTAATTCATAATTAGTAATTATGAATTATTTCGTCATTATCTGATTACAAGGTGAAATGAAAAAACGAGTATTCATTTCACTCCTAATTAATAACGTTAAAGTCTTAGTCAACGCAATGAAAACAATCACTTCACTTTTTAGCGAAGAACGCAACCAACTCCAGATAGATATTGATAATACAATCGGCATTGAGCAAATAGTTAAACTGGTTCAAAACCGACTCGATAATCTCGAAAGAATTTACATTGAAAAGCTTAATTTGGCTCAAGTTCGTCTGGCTTCTTTTTTCCTGGATACGCTGCGGCAGTCCATCGCCACTCTGGCTGCGGCTAACTATCTTCAAGTTGCTCCAACAGAGCAAAGGCAAATTACTAATACAGGGACAAAGTTGTTTAGCAGCAGATTCATCCTGAAACTGCTAAAGGGACTAATTTATATAGGTATCTTAGGTTCGTTGTTCTCCTTAACTAAAACTACCGCAGGTGCTTGGATGGCTATCTTATTAACCTCTCTACTTATAGGATTAGAAATTGTACTTCAACTCGAATCAAACAAACAGCAAAATAATTCTATATCTGAAGGAGTATTGGAATTACCTCAACCGATTCTCCGGATTGATAGCAAAGTATTTCTAGATCATCTTGGCGATGCTCTCAACACTATCGACCTAGCAGTGGCTAGATTAGAAGAATCAAATAAACACGAAGGCGATTTAGCAATAGAAGAACTGCCAGAGTTATTGAATTTTCTCCAAAGACTAATGGGCGCATCCAAACTTGATAAACCCCAAATGGCTTATGAACTGGCGAAACTTCTGCCACAGATTTTAATGTCTCAGGGAATTAACGCTCAAATTTACCGATCGAATAGCGATCGCAATTATTTTGACTTTGAGCCAAGTATCGACCCCGATACCAAAGAACACGTGACTCTAACGCCGGCTTTGTTAAAAGGCGATCGCTTAATTAGACGCGGTAGGGTAATTGAACCAGCATATTCCTCTGCTAGAGAATAATAGACAATAAGGGTATGGAAATTTTAGAAACAATCGGTTTTGATTTAGGGCACGGTGAGACGGCTGTTGCGAAAGCGATCGTGGAAAGCATCGAACCTCCCCAGATGTTGGAGATTAATAACAAGAAGAACCAAATTACAGCCCTTGGTTGGCATCCCAAACTCGGTTATCTTGTCGGCGAACAAGCATTAATTCAAGCTGGTGTTACCCAACTGACAATCTCTTTCAAGCAAAAACCCAACAACGATCCCAAATATCGGGAAACAATTAGCACTTTTGTGGCAACCTACTACCGCCTTTTGCAAGAAAGTAAACAACTTGCAGGTGGAGAAAGTAGCTATTTTTACATTGGTTGCCCTTCAGGATGGTCAGTTAGCGATCGCACCGAATACCAAAAGCTACTTCAAGAAGCCGGCATTCTCCAACTCAATGTTGTACCCGAATCGCGGGCTGCTTTCATGCAAGCCAAGGAAGCCGGGAAGTTGGAGTATGACAAACTTCTGGCATCGGTGCTAATTGTCGATATTGGTTCTTCAACCACAGATTTTACTCTGGTTAAAAGCTTAGAAGAAATCCCGATAGATTTCGGGAGTAATACTTTAGGTGCATCCCTAATTGATAAAGCTATTTTTGCCCGGACTCTCGCCAACCACGAACAAAAAGCATTACTCGAAAAAGTATTTCAGGAATATCCGCATCACCAAGCTCGTTGTGAACTTGCTTGCCGCAAAGCTAAAGAAGATTACTTTTCTAATGAACAGTTATACAGCGATCCTGAATCCTTTGCGCGTGGGTTCGAGTCAATCAACGAACAGATTTATTTTATTCCCCAAGTGAACAAATTGATGATGGAGGAAATTTTAAATCAACCCTTACCGGAACTGGAAAATTATAGTTGGATTAAATCATTTCGCAACTCTTTAAAGGAGGCAAAAGAAAAGCTGGAAAAACTTGGAATCGTGCCGAAACTTTTGTTGATGACTGGCGGTGCATCTCGCATGAAGTTCACGCACGTTCTTTGTCAGGAAATGTTTCCCCAACCAGAAACGCTGCTTCGCCCCGATCCAGAACCGGAACGTTGCATTGCAATGGGTTTAGCACGAGTCGGAAGATGGGATCTGCGTGCTGCTGCTTTTAAGCAAGAAGTGAACAAACTATTTACCTCGAACCAGCTTAAAAGTTTGATTGAAAGGCATATTCCAGAGTTAATCGCATCACTAACTAAGCCTTTGGCGGATGGCTTGATTGTCAACGCAGTTAAACCTGGTTTAAAAGATTGGCAAAAAAACAAAATACGGACTTTAGCCGATTTAGAAACAGCTTTAATCGGTCGGGCAGAACAGTGGCTCAAAAGCGAGCGCGCCGTGCAGATAATTAATCATCAATCCGCTTCTTGGTTTAGCAATAAAATTCAACCCGATTTAGCCGCACAAACCGATCCAATCTGTCGAAAGTTTCAGATACCTAGAAGCAGCTTAAGGTTCGAGGATAGTATTGACCCAACTTTTGTTAACCCAGAATTACAAATTGGAGATGCTATTCTGGCTGAGACAGTAGCATTTATCGTCAATGTCGTAATTGGTGGAGGCGCTGTGGCTAGCATCATCACTCTCATCCTAACTGGGCATTTAACCTGGCCGATTGCACTAGTATATGGGGCTTCGTTGATGGCAGCAGGAATGGAGCTAAATCGTAAGAGTGTTCAAGAAGTAATTAAGACAAATGTAGATGTACCTAGTTGGATGCGTTCTAATTTTTTGAGCGACAAAAAAATTGAAGATATGTGTGAGCAAATAAAGCCGGAGTTAGAGAAAGTTCTTCAAGAACAACTAACAGCAAATCAAGAAGCTTTTGATAAACTGATTTTCAAAGTTGAGCAAGGACTTCAAAACAGTCTTTCTAGCAAGGTTCAATCTTGCATAATTCTGATTCAATAGGGGTGATCTATGCCAGGAAATATAGTTTTTATAAATTGCGATCGCATTGCCTAAGTATTTTAAATTGTTAATTCCAAAATTTTCTCAAAATCAAAGTTATTTACTAACTGCGTTAAACCATTCGCTAAATGAGCATGTGATGGGGGAATTTGATTAATTAATTGCAGAATTTGCTGGCCATGAACTTTAGTTGCACAGTCACGTAATTGTGCTATCCATGCAGCTGGCATAACTACTAAATCTTGGGGTGTAAGGTGGTAATTGTTGATGCTACTACTTGATTCGGCTGCATAAAGATAACGTACTCCTAAATGCAGTGCCATTTTTGCAAAAACTTCTTCTGTGTGGAAAGGTTTACGCACAAAGTCATCACAACCAGTTGATAATGCTGTTTGGCGGTCTTCTTCAAAAGCACTACCACTTAGTGCAATTACAATTGTTGCGGGAGTCCCAGATGCTTTGATTTGTTTTGTCGCTTCATAGCCATTGAGTACAGGCATTCTCATATCCATCCAAATTAAATGCGGTTGCCAACTTTGCCACAAGTTAATTGCTTCTTGTCCATTGGTGGCACAACGCACTTCAAAGCCTACAGGTGTCAACAATTCTATTAGTAATTGCCGATTTTCTGGCTTGTCTTCAGCTACAAGAATTCGATAGGTTGGTTGTCCAGCTATTAATCCTATAACTTGCTGGCTGGGTGTTGGTATCTCAATTTGTGCAGTCACAACCGTATGAATCTGAATAGTGAATTGAAAAATTGAGCCAACTCCCACTTGACTGCTAACAGTAATATCTCCACCCATCAACTGTACAAAACTACGACTAATTGCTAATCCTAATCCTGTACCTTCTTGGGATTTGCGGCCGCTTTCGCTTTGTACAAAAGGTTCAAATAGGTTTTCTAGTTCGGTTGGTGAAATGCCAAGACCAGTATCTTCTACCGCGAAATTTAGTGTAAGTGGTTCTTGATTCACTACTGACACCTGCAACGTTACCTTACCTTTGGGTGTGAACTTAATCGCATTTCCTAACAGATTAACTAAAATTTGACGTAACTTACTTTCGTCTGTGTAGATATATTGGGGTAAATTAGCTGCTAAAGCAAAAATTAGCTCTATATTTTTTGATTGGGCTTTAAATTGAAATACTTGTTGTAGCCAGTCTAATAGAGCCGCAAGATTAAAATTAGTTTCGTTCAGAGTGGTGCGACCAGCTTCAATTTTGGACATTTCCAACACATCATTAATTAAAGTCAGCAGGTGTTCGCCACTGCGCCTGATAGTGTCTAAATAATTTTGCTGTTGGGAATTGAGAGAACCACTACGCATCATCAACTGGACAAAACCCGACATCACATTTAGGGGAGTTCGCAGTTCATGACTCATGTTGGAAAGAAACAAGCTTTTGGTTTTGTTAGCAGCTTCTGCTTTCGCCCTGGCTGTTTCCGCTTCTTTAATACTTGCTGCTAATTCGGTGGTGCGGAGTTTGACTAATTGTGTGAGGTTTTGTTCGCGGGCGGCTACTTCATGCGCCATATATTGAAACGTGCGTGCTAGTTGTCCTGGTTCGTCAGCCCGTTGCGCTACTTTGATAATTTCCGGGGAGTCAAAGCCTTCTACTTGCTCAACTGTGATTGTACCAGCACCAACTTTTTGCGCGATCGCAGTTAGTTGCTTGAGTGGTTGAATGACTGTCCCCTTCAAAAACCGATTGATTAACCACACACCCAACGCAAACACAGCCACAACAATACTCATCACTAACGTCAGGGTATGACGCACACGCATAAAGACTTCATCGGCTGGGACATAAATTGTTTGTGCTGCGACTATTTCATCCAACTTCCAACCAAACCCACCTTGTGTTCCGTAAGTTTGAATCATGCTTTTGGGGGCTGATGCTGGCTGTCCATGACACACTAAACAGTTTTGCTGAGTTACTTTTAGCGGTTGGGCAATGTAAAACAGGGTTTCTCCATAAATAGGTCGATAACCAGAAAGTGTAGTCGTCTGTGGTTGTTGGCGAAATTGTTCCACCAAATTGGTTTCAAAGTTATCCGCTTGATCGCGGGGATTTGTTGGGTTGAGTGTCGCTTCTTTATAGAGAAAGCTTTTATATTCGGGGTGGGTGCGAAATTGTTCAAATACCTGTCTGGCTGCATACCCAGGAACGGTTTCGGGGATAAATGCTGGCGCAGTTAGTAGTTGATTTGCTAAAAGGGGATCGATGGTGTTATCGGTGTAGTTCCTTACAGAATTCATCGTCTGGACTAAAATTTCTGCCTTAGTACTGACATCTTCTTCTGCTAAGTGTTGCATTGCTGAAGCCAGAATCATCCCACTTAAGCAAATCCCACCCAGAAATACTAGTGTTAGTAGTAAGGTAAACTTTGTTCCCAGTTTTAGCTTTCTGAGCATTTTCACCCCTTTGCTCATGTACGTGTGTTCAAAAGTATATAATTTGAACTATGTTTTTGGGGTGTAGATTTTTGCCTCACGCAGAGGCGTAAAGTAAAGATTTGAAAATTGAGATTTTTACAAAAAGTCTCCTAGTAGTCTGTCAAGATAATAATAATGAAGAGTTTGTAGTAAGCACTTTAGTGCTTAGGCTATAAGGACTGAAGTCCTTACTACGAACTTGCTTACCCATCAATTTCAACTTGAAAAACCACTAGTGGTCTATCGCAAAAGTTTTAAGAGGTCAGTGCTGTTCAGATCCCCGACTTCTTCAAGAAGTCGGGGATCTAGCAGCCCCGCAAAATTAATGCGATGAACCACTAGTTCAAGACAGTTGTTCGCGAAAAAATGTATTTCCCATAGACCTCTGTCCCCTGTCTCCTATGAATAGTAATGATTCCCCTAAAGGTGACATCCTGATTGTTGATGACACATTGGATAATTTGCGCCTGTTGTCAACAATGTTAATGCAGCAGGGGTATGAAGTTCGCAGCGTGACTAATGGTCAAACAGCATTGATGGGGACAAAAGCCCAACCTCCTGACCTGATTTTGCTTGATATTCAGATGCCGGGGATGAATGGCTATGAGGTTTGTCAGCAATTAAAAGCTCATCCTCAGACTGAAAGAATACCAGTCATTTTTATTAGTGCTTTAAATGAAGTGTTTGATAAGGTGAAAGCGTTTGCGGCTGGGGGAGCAGATTATATTACTAAGCCGTTTCAAGTTGAGGAAGTTTTGGCGCGGGTGGAGAATCAGTTAACGATTTGTAGATTGCAAGGACAGTTACTCAAAGCTTTGACACATGAAAAGGAACTCAACCAACGCATAGAAGCAATGGCGACGGTGGAAGAACGCAATCGCATCGCCCGTGATATTCATGATTCTCTAGGACACGCTCTAGTAGCACTCAACATTCAAATGGAAACTGCCCTGACTTTATGGCAAACTGACCCAACACAAGCCTACGAATTTTTAAAAGAGGCGAAAAAACTCGGTTCTGATGCTCTGAAAGCTGTGCGTCAGTCGGTATCAGAAATTCGTTCCGATCCATTGCAAGGGAAGCTTTTGGAAAATGCGATCGCTACTCTCGCCCAAGAATTCTATCGCACTACTGGCATCCTCCCCCAATGTCAAATCGATTTATCTTACCCCTTATCCAATCAAGTCAATACAGTCGTCTACAGAATTATCCAGGAAGGCTTGACAAATATCTGTAAATATGCAAATGCAACTCATGTGCAGATTCAGATTCACACTACTGCTGAAGGTTTATTGTTAGTCCTGCAAGATAATGGCACAGGAATGTCAATTGATATGTCTGCTAACGGTTTTGGACTGCAAGGAATGCGGGAACGGACAACGGCTGTCGGTGGGCAATTAGAAATTCACAGTCAACCTGGGGCTGGTTGGCGAATTACCGCAAGATTTCCGAGGCTGGTAGCATGATTCGAGTATTAATTGCAGAAGATCAAGAGATTGTTCGGCGAGGTTTGAAAACCTTGTTAACGACTAAGCCAGATTTACAAGTTGTTGGCGAAGCAGAGAATGGCGAAAGGGCAATTCAACTAATAGAGGGTTTACAAGCGCAATTTCTCCCGCCGGATGTGGTACTCATGGATATTCGGATGCCTGTGATGGATGGAGTGGAAGCCACAAGGCTAATTTGCCAAAAGTTTCCCGGTACGAAGATTTTAATTCTCACCACCTTTGATGATGCTAAGTATGTGGCTGAGGCGTTGCGCTTTGGTGCTAAGGGCTACTTGTTAAAAGATACACCTGCGGAGGAATTAGCAGAAGCCATTCGCTCAATTTATAAAGGTTACACCCAATTTGGGCCGGGAATTGTCGAAAAGATGATGGCGAATGTGTCAGTTATCGAAACAGACAAGCCGCAGGAGTTACCCCCAGGAATGACAGAACTGACTGTGAGAGAACGAGAAATTTTAAGGATGATTGCCAATGGTGCTAGTAACCGCGAAATTGCCCAAGCAGTCTTTCTTTCCGAAGGGACAGTGAGAAATCACATCAGCAATATCTTAGCGCGGTTAAATTTACGCGATCGCACCCAAGCAGCTATAGTTGCGAATTCGTTCATGTCTTGGTTGGAGAAGTAGCGAACAGGGGGAAAATTCCTCTCCTCTGCCTCTTATCAATGCCCAATGACAAATGTCATGTCAGGTACATGACATTTATTCGATGTGGGCAACCTTGATTGCCGGATATCTTAAAGCTATCGAAACGAGGACAACGGTTGGTGAGTTAACCAACCTACCTCAATCGCTAGAGATAAGTCTAACAGGGTTTAGTAAAAGTCAAATATACGGCGTTGCTGAATCAAAGGATGATTCTTGTAGGGTGGGCGTCTCGCCCGCCCTGAAATACAAGGGACGGGCAAGATGCCCATCCCACAAAACTAGCAAAATCATCCCGCAAATATGCAACGCCAAATATACTTTTGCTCTCCCAAAAAATTTTAGTCAGACTCAATCTTTCCCTTTGCTAACGCCGATGGTTGCAATTACTGCACATCATCTTGGCGGATGCGTGTTTACACAAATTAATTTTTACTCGATAAACAATTAGGAGCTTCCATCATGTCTATTACCAAAAACACCAAACTCAACAAGTCCCTGTTACAAGTAGTTGCACTCATTAGCACAAGTCTTCCTCTACTCACTATGACTTTTGGGAAACCTGCAATGGCAGAGTCAGCAAGCAACCGTCATTGTATAGATGTGGCAAATGTGGGGGTTTGTGCGGAAGAGAAAGGCGCAGGCTACGAATTTTATGCACAGTTTGGGCCAGTCACTAGTCAAAAACAATACATTGGTCGTGATGGCGGTTGTGCAACTTTCGGCACAATTAGTGTTGCTGGTTCTCATGCCCAGGTAAAAGGTTGCATTAAGGGCAGTCCAGTGCGTTTTGAAGGTAAAGCTGAAGCGTGTGCAGTTAGCAAATGCAAGAGTAAAGATTTTGCTCTGAATTTACCATCAAGTACAGGCAGTCCCTCGAATCCCTCTCAAGCTCCTGTTAAAGCCCCAGCCGAGATTGGCAAGTTTGAATTGTTCTGGGATGGTGTACGTGTTGGTACAGAACCCAGTTGGACAAGAGAACAAGCGATCGCTAACCTAGAATGGAACAAAAAGACTTATCCTAATAAGAAAATCGAAGGTTTGTTTAACGGTCAAAAAGTCGGCTATGAGTTGATTTGGGATGGGGCACGTGTTGGCTTTGAACCATCTTGGACAAGAGAACAAGCGATCGCTAATTTGGAGGATAATAAGAAAGGTTATCCCAATAAGAAAATCGAAGGTTTGTTTAACGGTCAAAAAGTCGGCTATGAGTTGATTTGGGATGGGGCACGTGTTGGCTTTGAACCATCTTGGACAAAAGAACAAGCGATCGCTAATTTGGAGGATAATAAGAAAGGTTATCCCAATAAGAAAATCGAAGGTTTGTTTAACGGTCAAAAAGTTGGCTATGAGTTGATTTGGGATGGGGCACGTGTTGGCTTTGAACCATCTTGGACAAGAGAACAAGCGATCGCTAACCTAGAATGGAATAAAAAGACTTATCCTAATAAAAAAGTTGAAGCCTTGTTTAACGGGGAAAAACTTTCATAGTTCAGGCTAACCGAGCGTCATAGTTGTTTAACACTAAGTGTAGGGGAGTAAGTGTTTTGAATACTTACTCCCCTAAGCCAGGATTAAAGTTACTCATATAGTTTGGCGAATCTTAACACAGAATTTGTATTAAATATGTAAACTGCTCAAAGTCAATGATTCAAACAATAGTTGTATTTATCATCATTGGGCTGATTCTGATTGGGATTTTAGCCAATCCCGTTATAGTCAAAAGGCGAAGAAACCGTCTCAAACATCGTCCTTTTCCTCCACTGTGGAATGCCATTATTGAAAATAATCTTCCTATTTATCTGTGTCTCTCTCCCGATGAAATCAGACGACTTCAGGGACATATTCAAGTATTTTTAGCAGAAAAGCAATTTATTGGCTGTAGAGAATTACAGGTGACGGAAGAAATTAAACTAACTCTTGCTGCTGTTGCCTGTTTACTTCTATTAAATGAACGGGGGCAGTACTTCCCCAGACTTCGTTCCATTCTGGTGTATCCCAACGCTTATTTTGTTCAGGAAACGAATTCCGTCGGAAAATATGTTGTTGAGGAAAGGCGTGTGGCAAGACTGGGTGAATCCTGGACAAATGACCAAGTAGTAGTGTCTTGGGAACAGGTGAAACAAGACATTAATAACTGGAGAGATGGACGTAATGTTGTGCTTCATGAATTCGCCCATCAATTAGATCAAGAAGATGGTAAAGCTGAAGGAGTTCCAATACTGCAAAACAACTCAGACTATGCTATTTGGGCAAAGGTAATGACAGAAGAATATCAGCAACTTTGTAATAATGTTCTACAAGGTGCAAAGACGGTAATGGATAGCTATGGTGCAACAAATCCCGCAGAATTTTTCGCCGTAGCAACTGAGACATTCTTTGAAAAACCGCATCAATTGCTGTCTAAGCATCCGGCACTTTATGAGCAACTGCAACGTTACTATCAATTAGATCCTGTGCAATGGTCGTGAAGTGAGTGGGCAAGAATAAATCACATTATGTTCAGTTAATCAACCTTCCTTCAAAATGTTTTACGAATTCCGAACTTGTACTGAGTTTCGACTGCGCGGTAATCGAGCGAAGTCGAGATTCAACTACCGCGTAGCCGTTGGCGTGGTAACAGAGCGTAGTCGTTCGCGCAGCGTCTCGTAGAGAAGCCGAGGTACGAATTATTTTAACTAGGAGGTTTTCATCGCCAGAATCTTCAAAGCTACTGCTTCAGTGACAGGCATCACTGATAATCGATTTCCTTGTCTGACCAACATTAACTCTTCGCCGCTAAACTTCTCTTTGAGTATTGATAGCAAGATGGGGTTAGAAAAAGTCTCAACAAATTCCACTACAACTGTTTGCCACCGAGGCGATTCAGAACTTGATTTTGGGTCGTAATATTTACTTTCTGGCTCAAACTGGGTTGGGTCAGTAATATCTTTTTTGACTACACGCATTAACCCAGCTATACCGGGAGGATTAGTGCTGGAGTGATAGAAAAAAGCTAAGTCTCCTTCATCCATAAGGCGTAAAAAGTTGCGAGCTTGATAATTGCGAACGCCATCCCAGATAGTCTCATTCTGCTGTTGAAGGTCAGCAATGCTATAGGCTTCTGGTTCTGATTTCATTAACCAATAATTCATCTACAGAAATTATGTATATACAAAAGCATTTTAATTTTGAGCAGGTAAGTTCGTAGTAAGGACTTTAGTCCTTATTTTTTAAGCACTAAAGTGCTTACTACAAGCCTTCTTGCACTAGTGAATATTTGGCTTAACTACGATAAGCTATAACGGCATAAAACGGATCTCCTCCAGCTGTACCCAACCACTGTAATAAATTTGGTAATGTTGATTTATGAGCTATAACTTCTGCGGTTGTAAATCCTGGAACTGAGGCGAAGTAAGCTTTGACTAATTCTACTCGCTGCGCTTCTGAAGCCTCCCGCCAAGCTTGAATCGCCTTTTCAAAAAACATCCGGTTAGAAAAGCTGATAATTGCCACACCACCGGGTTTTAGGATACGGAACATTTCGGAAAATACTGCTTCTGGATATTGCATATATTGCACAGATACGCAATTGAGAACAGCATCAAAATCTCCATCTGGTAAAGGTAGCTGCGGATTTTCGTTAAGATTTTGTACAAAGTAATGATTTAAGCGGGCATTACGTGCTAATTCCTCAGCGTTGAGTCCGTGTCCTTCCACATGGTCAAACTCCATCTCTTCTGGTAGATGAGACACCCAACTGCTCATCATATCAAAAATGCGGGTGTTGGGTTTGAGGCGATCGCGGTATAAATCCGTTAGCTGTTGAATAAATCCTTCATCGACATGGGTGACGAAGCGGGGATAGGCGTAGAACAGTTTATCATCTGTGTCATCTAATTTCAGGCGCTGATTCGGTCTTAACTGCATAAATCTCTGTTTTGGAGTACTGTTTCCGAAATTTGCGGCAATTTCAGATATTTTTTCACAAACACTATGTAACATATTTTAATAACAGCAGGATACCTAAATAGCAGTATTCAATTTTTCTCAATTCAATGTTATATAAACTACACTTCTTGCAGCATATTTGGCGACAAATCCGCCTAGTCGCATCATTACCCTATTTTAGTTTGTTAGTTTGGATACTGCCCTTATTACTATTTACTTCTGGACATAATAGCCTGATGGCACATGATGAAGGGCTTTACGCATCACGTGCCCGTCTGATGTTTGATTCTGGTAATTGGATAGCTCCTTGGGAAAGAGCACATCATAAAACTCCTGGCCCTTATTGGTTAATTGCCAGTTTTTACAAGCTGTTTGGTATCAGTGATACTAGTGCGCGTCTTCCTAGTATGATTGCTGCCATTTTTAGCTTGTGGCTTGTGTATGAAATTGGCAAAATTATGCTAGGCAAAAAATTAGGTTGGCTAGCTGCCGCAATTTTAAGTGTGGAATTTCTCTGGCTGCAATACTCTCGCTTAAGCACACCTGATGTACCGATGGTTCTCTTGGTGCTTTTAGCTATTTTATCTTTAATCAAAACGGAATTGCATCCCAAATATCGCTACTGGTGGAGTTTTCTATCTGGTTTAAGTTTAGGTTTAGGCTTTTTAGTTAGAAGCTTTATGATTTTTTTGCCAATTATAGCTTTATTACCTTATTTAATTTGGGAACATCGCCGTCATCGTCATCTTACTAACCCAATTTTATATTTAGGCTTTTTCTTAGGTTTAATACCAACCTGTGTTTGGCTGTGGTTAAGCTGGCTGCACTTCGGAAATAATAGTTTTGAGGAGTTACTCAAGTTTGTTGTACAACTAAGTTCTGAAGAACGGGAGTCTAATGGACTACTATTCTATGTCTGGAATATTCCTGTAAAAGCATTTCCTTGGGCTTTTTTCGGACTTTTAGGTTTATTTTTAACTCTCCGTCGTCCCATTCCTCGTTACCAGTTAATATTAGTTGGCTTTCCACTTGTTTTATTTGTAGAAATTAGTATTTTTAGCACTCGTTTATCTCACTATAGTCTTTGCCTTTATCCGTTCATCGCTTTGTTTGCATCCGTGGGTTTAAACTGGCTAGGCAATATTTACCAGACAGGAATTCCCTCACAATTCCCTCTTCAAAAAAGTAAAAAAAAGATATTGAACCTTTTTTCAATAAATAATCTTCCCCGAAACCTCAGTTATGGCTTGGGTGGATTAGGTGTTTTACTTGTTATCGCGAGTATTGGCATTTTTAGCTGGGGTAGTTCTGATATCCGCAAGTATGCAAGTATTGGCTTGGCTATGGGCTTGGGTTGGTTAATTTTACCTGTGGTGTGGATTGCTCGTTACCACTTTGACAAAAAATTTCTCACAGCGCGTTATTGGATTGCAGGTTGGTTAATTCCCTGTTGGCTGGCCTTGGCGGCGATAGGTAGCATCGGTCTGTTAAGTGACTATAACTCTAGTTTAAAAACTTTTTTACAACAAAGTGCGATCGCTTCAATTCTCCAATCTCATCCTACGTACTATGTGGAAATGGACGCTAAAACAAAAGTATTGCTTAATTTCTATCTTCCTACTCGCCCTCAACCAGTAGTCTCTATTTCCCAAGTACCTACTTTGAGCTATGCTTGGATCTATGCTAACCAGTCCTCTAAATTATCTCGACCTCACCGCATTATCGGCGCTGTCAAAGAGTACCAGTTGATTCAAGTTCTGCCCTAAGACATTATATTCAAGTCTTCGCTACTGCTTTGATACATTCTGTTTTGAGAAGGACTAAGTTATCAGTCTCAATAACTGCACAAGAGTTAATTAATGTTGCTAAAACAGGTAGAGACTTCTGTAAATTTGCGTTAGCTTGTTGTGCCGCTGGCTGATATTGTTGTAGCCAAGTGTTTTTAGTTATATATTCTGGAAGGAATGCAGAACGTTCTAATAACCAAAAAGTTACGTGGTATTTTTGAATAAAGTCTTTAATCTGATTAATATCATCAGTATATTGGGCATTAATCAGGTCAATCATCCGCTGGCGAAATTG
>NNBT01002345.1_pt1 | contig 15986 bp, 19 predicted proteins | sample 1173831 | NCBI WGS metagenome assembly NNBT01 (sample SAMN07173936, study PRJNA388173) | plant metagenome | isolation source: symbiotic tissue sample KVJ10 | place: Norway: Troms, Kvaloya island | reverse complement strand
GCCCGACCTCAACCAGGGCATCACCGGGAACCCCTTCGTGCTGGCGACGATCGCGGCCGGCAAGGTCAAGGTGGTGCAGTGAACCTCACGGTTGCAGCCCCGTCCGCGGCGGGSGCGGCGGCGCCGGTCACGGCCCGGCCGATCCTGGCCGCAACCGGCCTGTGCGCCCGCTATGGCCATGTCGAGGCGCTGCACGGGGTCGATCTCCACATCGGCGAAGGCGAACTCGTCGCCGTTCTCGGCCCCAACGGGGCCGGGAAATCCACCCTGCTGCGCGCCATCATGGGGCTGTCGGCCAATAGTGGCGAGGTCCACTTCCGGGGCGAGGTTCTGCCGCGCAACGATGCGGTGGCGCTCGCCGCGCGCGGCATCGTGCTGGTGCCGGAGGGGCGTGGCCTCTTCGCGCCGATGAGCGTCGCAGACAATCTCGAGCTCGGCGCCTATCGCCTGCGCGACAAGGCCGAGTTCAACCGGCGGCGCGAGCGCGTGCTGACCCTGTTTCCGCGCCTGAAGGAACGGCTCGGCCAGGCGGCCGGCTCGATGTCGGGCGGCGAGCAGCAGATGCTCGCGCTCGGCCGGGCGCTCATGGCGGGCCCCAGGCTCCTGCTGCTGGATGAGCCTTCGCTCGGCCTCGCGCCGCGCGTCACAGGGGAGATCCTGGAGACGCTCGGCCTGCTGAACCGCGAAGGTCTGGCGATCGTGCTGGTCGAGCAGAAGGCGCCGCTGGCGCTGGAACTCGCCGCCCGCGTCTACCTGCTTTCGCTCGGGCGCATCGTCGCCGAACTCGATCCGCGTGACATCAAATCCCATGACGATCTCCTCCAGCATTACTTCGCCTGAACGGCGCCCGATCAGGCTGCTCGGCCTGCTGCCCTGGCTCTTCGCCGTGGTGGTCGTCGGCTACGCCATGATCGTCGGCGGCTATGCCGCCACCGTGGTCTCCTTCGCGCTGATCTACGCGGTCTTCGTGACCGGTCTGAACTTGTTCATGGGCTTCGCCGCGCAGGTCTCGTTCGGCCAGAACGCCTTCGCCGCGATCGGCGGCTATCTCTCGGCCGTGCTCACCGCCACGCATGGCTGGAGCCCCCTGCCCGCCATGGCGCTGGGCATCGCCGCCGCCGTCCTGGCCGCGGCGATCGTCGGCTTCCCGGCGCTGCGGCTGAAGGGCCACTACCTCGCCATGGGCACGCTGGCGATCGGCCTGATCACCTATGAGATCACGGTCGAATGGCAGTCCGTGACGCAAGGCTACATGGGCATCTCCGGCATCCCGCCCTTCGGAATCGGTTCTTGGGAAATCACCTCCGACCGGGGCCAGCTCATCCTGCTGTCGCTGGTCGTCGCGGCCTGCGCGCTGGCTGCCGCGCGCATCCGCCGTTCGCGCTTCGGCCGGGCGCTGTCGGCCGTTGCGGGCAGCGAGGAGGCCGCCGGCGCGCTCGGCGTCGACGTTGCCCGCTACAAGCTGATGGCGTTCCTGCTCTCGGCCGGTTTCGCGGCGCTGGCCGGTTCGCTCTTCGTCCATGTCGTGGGTTTCGTCAGCCCCGAGGTCTTCGGGCTGCACATGGTCATCGTGACCTTCACCATGCTCTATGTCGGCGGCATCGGCACCGTCTCCGGCCCGCTGGTCGGCGCCCTCATCGTCAGCCTGCTGCCGGAGACCTTCCGCGCCTTCAAGGACTATCAGGACCTCGCCTATGGCGCGGCCCTGATCCTGCTGCTGATCTATGCGCCGCGCGGGCTCGCCAGCCTGTTCGCCCCGCGAGGCCGGTCATGAGCCGGCTCGTCCTGGACGGCGTGACGCGCCGCTTCGGCGGGCTGGTCGCGGTCGACGATGTCTCGTTCGAGGTGCCCACCGATGGCGTCACCGCGGTGATCGGCCCCAACGGCGCCGGCAAGACGACGCTGTTCAACCTGATCTCGGGTTTCCTGCCGCCGAGCGCCGGACGCATCACCTTCGAGGGCCGCGACATCACCGGACGACCGCCCGCAGAGATCGCGGCCGCGGGGCTGGTGCGGACCTTCCAGCTCGTCAAGCTGTTCGAGGATCTGAGCGTGCTCGACAACGTCAAGGTCGGCTGCCACCTGCAGGGCAAGGCCGGGCTGTTGGCAGCGCTGCTGCGAAGCGCCTCGACGCGTCGCGAGGAAGCCGCAGTCGATGCCCGCGCCCGGGAGCTGCTGGACTTCGCCGGGCTTTCCGCCTTCGCCGACGAACCGGCATCCGGCCTGCCCTATGGCCGCCAACGGATGCTGGAGCTGGCGCGCGCCATGGCGGCGGGCCCCAGGCTGATCCTTCTCGACGAGCCGGCCGCAGGCCTCAACACGGAAGAATCGGCGGCGCTGGCACGCATCATCCGCCGCATCGCCGAGGACGGCACCAGCGTGCTCCTCATCGAACACGACATGACGCTGGTGATGAACACCGCCGACCGCGTCGTCGTGGTCGATTTCGGCCGCAAGATCGCCCAGGGCACGCCCGCCGAAGTGCGGGCCGACCCGGCCGTGATCGCGGCCTATCTCGGCACGGGCCGGCCCGCCACGGACGAATCCGTCACGCAGGAGGCGGCCCATGGCTGACTGGTCCTATATCCCGCAGGTTCTGGTCAGTGGGCTCGGCATCGGCTGCGTCTACGGGCTGATCGGCATCGGCTTCTGCGTGATCTACAACGCCAGCGGCATCGTGAATTTCGCGCAAGGCGCGTTCGTGATGCTCGGCGGCATGATCACGCAGGTCCTGTTCGCGCGGCACGGCGTGCCGCTGCCGCTGGCCGCCCTGTTCGCGATCGCGGCGGTCGCGATGCTTGGCGTCACGATCGAGCGGATCGTCGTACGCCCGCTCTGGAACCGCAAGGCGACGATGTTCGTCATGATTCTCGCGACGCTCGCGGCCCAGATCGTGATCGAACGGCTGACCCTGATCGCGGTCGGCGACCAGCCCAAGACCCTGCCCGTCTTCACCGACCGACCGCCCTTGATGATCGGCTCCGTGGCGATCGGCTATCAGCTGATCTGGATCGTGGGAGGATCGCTTGCGATCGTCGGCGCGCTCGCGGCGTTCTTCGGTCTGACCAGGACCGGCAAGGCGATGCGCGCCTGCTCGATCAACCGCGAGGCGGCCGCGCTGCAGGGCATTCCGGTCTCGCGCATGCTGGCGCTCGCCTTCGCGCTCAGCGCGGCGCTCGGCGCCGTCGCCGGCATCCTGATCACGCCGACGCAGTACACCGCCTTCAATGTCGGCGTGCCCTTCGCGATCAGCGGCTTCATCGCCGCGATCGTGGGCGGCTTCGGCCGCCCCTTCGGCGCCTTTCTCGGCGGCCTTCTGCTCGGCCTGCTCCAGGCGCTCGCCATCGTCGGCTTCGGCGCGGGGCTGAAGAACGTCGCGGCGCTCTCGGTGCTGCTGCTGTTCCTGTTCATCCGCCCGTCGGGAATCCTCGGCGCAGCCAAATGACATCCATCGCCATTCGAAGGGGAAACACGCCATGGACATCCACAAGATCGACTGGAGCCAGATCCCGTGGACGCCGGTGCGCCCCGGTGTCGACCGCAAGGCCTTTTCCGGCAACGCCGCGACGGTCGCCCTGCACAGGCTGATGCCGGGCCACGAGCCCAGGCCCCACAGCCACCCCCACGAGCAGATCGCCTACATCGTCAGCGGCACGCTCCGCTTCTTCATCGGGGGGCAGGAGCATCTTGTCGGCCCCGGCGGGCTCGTGCTGATCCCGTCCAATGTCGAGCATTGGGGTGAGGTCGTCGGCGACGAGCCGGTGATCAACCTCGACGTCTTCACGCCGCGCCGGCCCGAATACGCCTGAAGCGCGTGGTCAGGGAGCGGGGGCGTCGCGGTCCCCGTCCGGGCGTCGGCGACGCTGGCGCCTCCGATCGCTCGGCATGATCGGCGACGGCGAAAACGCATAAAAAACCTGCGAACCCGGCCGCATGTCGCGGCGTGGTTCGCAGGTTTGATGGGGGATGGTGGGGGAAGCAGGACTCGAACCTGCGAAGGCATAGCCAGCGGATTTACAGTCCGCCCCCTTTGCCGCTCGGGACATTCCCCCGCCCGCGCCGCTTGCGGCAAGGCCGCAGGCGATGTCTGATGTCACTTGCGTGACGGCGACAGGCGCGGCCGGACTTATGGTGACCGGGCCGGCCCCTGTCAACGGCAAAAAGCCCTCTGCCCCATGGGCATCGCGCGTCCCCCCGGCGAATCCAGACTGGCCAAACCGGGGATGTCATGTCAGGGCATGCGCCCGCGCCGCAGGAGAAACCCGATGCCAGCCCCGTTTCGCCCCAAGCCGGACCGCAGCGACCGCCCGCGGCAGACCAGCCCGCGCCGTGCCGACGGGACCCTGCACCACCGCCCGGGCGATATCGACGAGGCCGTGCTCTACGGGCTCCATCCTGTCGTCGAGGCGTTGCGCAACCCGCTACGCCGCCACCGCCGCCTGCTCGCCACCGAGAACGGCCTGAAGCGGCTGGAGGAGGAGATCGGCGAATTGCCCCTGCAGGCCGACACCGTGCGCCCGTCCGAGATCGACCGGCTGCTGACGCCCGATTCCGTGCATCAGGGCCTCTATCTCGTCTGCGATCCCCTGCCCTCGCCCGATCTCGACAGCCTGCCCCACGACGCCATCGTGCTGGCGCTCGACCAGATCACCGATCCGCACAATGTCGGCGCCATCCTGCGCTCGGCGGCCGCCTTCGGCGCCGCGGCGGTGATCGTCACAATCCGCCATTCGCCAGCGGCCACCGGCGTGCTGGCGAAATCGGCTTCGGGCGCGCTCGAGCATGTGCCGCTGATCGCCGTGCGCAATCTCGGCGATGCCCTGCAGGACCTCGGCAAGCGCGGCTTCCAGCGCATCGGTTTCGATTCGGATGGCGAGGTGCCGTTCGAGGACGTCGCGCTGGTGCGCCCGCTGGTCATGGTGATGGGCGCCGAGGGCAAGGGCTTGCGCCAGCGCACGCGCGAACTCTGCGACCAGGTCGCGCGGCTGGAGGTGCCTGGCGCGATCACCAGCCTCAACGTCTCCAACGCCACCGCCATCGCGCTCTACGCCGCCAGCCGGCGGCGCTGAACCAAGGACCCGCTAGCGTCAGCGCCCGGGCACCGTCAGCAGCAGCGCGCCGGTCTCGGCATGGGCGTAGCGGCTGCGCCGGCCCTGCGGCTCGGGATCGCTGATCCTGATGACGCGTGTGGCCGGCCGGTCGCGCCGCCCCTCGAGCCGGTAGAGCGTCGGCTCCGGCGTCGGCGCACGGGGAATGCCGACGCGCACAGGCATGTGCTCGAACGACGTGCGATCGACCGAGACTGGCCGCGGGCTGTCGTCCGGGACTGCCTGAACCGAAGCGGGACCGGCCGGATAGGCCCAGGGACCGAGATAGCCCGCGGAGGTGAAGAGACGGCGCCCGTCGCGCGACCAGCGCCGGCCAGCATGCTCCCGCATCGCGCCGTGCTCTCGCATATCATGCTGCGTCCAGCGGCCGGCTGGCCCCCGCTGATGGACGGACAATACGGACGGGCTTGCGGCCTTCGGCGCGCTGGCGAAAGGCCCTCGTCCCGGCGCGGCCTCGACAGGCGACGTCAGGGGCGCGATCAGCGCCGCGAGCAACAGGCCAAGGCGAAACGTTCCGGTGCGCGACATGGCGCTCCTCCTCTTCCGCATCCACAGGCCTCCGGGCACCGACTATAGGCCGATCGCACGCCTTGTGAAGCGTCATCCGGCCCGCACCAACCCCGGCGTCCGCGAGCCACGCGGGCGCCGCCGTTTGCCGGGTGAACACGGTCCTGCTGCGCAAAAACACGCCGCCCCGACGATAGTCGTAAGACGAACTATGCAAGACCAAGTGCTTGATTGCACTGGGACCTTCCCGCGCGCATTGCTCTGCGCGAGACGGACATGCGCAGTCACGATTACGCGTCCGCCTTCGCCGAAATCACGTCGAAACAAGACGGTCAGGCAAACGGGCAGCGCGGATCGTCCCGCTGCCGGGGACATCGCAGGGGAGATACGCCATGAGCATGGCAGCAAACGCACCGGGGGCGAAGGTCGCGAACCGCCCCATGACGGCTGAAGAAAAGCGCGTCATTCTCGCATCATCGCTCGGCACCGTGTTCGAATGGTACGACTTCTACCTGTACGGCTCGCTCGCCGTGATGATCGGCGCGCATTTCTTCTCGGCGTTCGACCCCAATACCCGTGCCATCTTCGCGCTGCTCGCCTTTGCCGCCGGCTTCCTGGTCCGTCCCTTCGGCGCCTTGTTCTTCGGACGTTTGGGCGACCTGATCGGCCGTAAATACACCTTCCTCGTCACGATCGTCATCATGGGCGCCTCGACCTTCCTGGTCGGCCTGCTGCCCAGCTACAACACGATCGGCTGGATCGCCCCGGTCATCCTGATCGCGCTGCGCATGCTGCAGGGCCTCGCGCTCGGCGGTGAATATGGTGGCGCGGCCGTCTACGTGGCCGAGCACGCCCCTCCCGGCCGCCGCGGCTTCTACACCTCCTGGATCCAGACAACCGCGACGCTCGGCCTGTTGCTCTCGCTGCTCGTCATCCTGGTGATCCGCGTCAACATGGGCGAGGCCGAATTCGCCGCCTGGGGCTGGCGCATTCCGTTCCTGCTGTCGATCTTCCTGCTCGCCATCTCGGTCTGGATTCGTCTCCAGATGCAGGAATCCCCGGCCTTCAAGAAGATGAAGGAAGAGGGCACGGGCTCCAAGGCGCCGCTGACCGAGGCCTTCGGCCAGTGGAAGAACGCCCGCATCGCGCTGATCGCGCTGTTCGGCCTCACCATGGGCCAGGCGGTCGTCTGGTATACCGGCCAGTTCTACGCCCTGTTCTTCATCCAGAGCATCCTCAAGGTCGATCTGTATTCGGCCAACGTGCTGATCGCCTGGGCCCTGATCATCGGCACCGGCGGTTTCATCTTCTTCGGTTCGCTGTCGGACCGGATCGGCCGCAAGCCCGTCATCCTGGCCGGCTGCCTGATTGCGGCGCTGACCTATTTCCCGCTCTTCGGCGCCCTGACCAAGGCCGCCAATCCCGGCCTCGCCGCGGCGCATGAGAACGTCAAGGTCCAGGTCGTCGCCGACCCCGCCACCTGCGGCTCGGTCTTCGATCCCGTCGGCATCCGCACCTTCACGGCGCCCTGCGACATCGCCCGCCGCACGCTGGCGACGCAAGCCATCGTCTACACCTCGGCGCCGGCGCCTGCCGGAACCCCGACCAAGGTGACGGTCAACGGCAAGGAACTCGCCATCGACGCGACCTTCGCCGCCAACGTCGCCAAGGAAGCCATCGCGGCCGGATATCCCGCTCCCGGCGATGCCCGCATCGTCAAGACCGGATTCTTCGGTGCACTCTTCGGCGGCCAGTCGCTGACGGTCATCGGCATCCTGACGATCCTGATCATCTACGTCACGATGGTCTATGGGCCTGTCGCAGCCGCCCTGGTCGAGCTGTTCCCGACCCGCATCCGCTACACCGGCATGTCGCTGCCCTACCATATCGGCAACGGCTGGTTCGGCGGCCTGCTGCCTGCGACCTCCTTCGCCATGGTGGCCGGAACCGGCGACATCTTCTACGGCCTCTGGTACCCGATCGTCTTTGCGCTCGCGACATTCGTCATCGGCATGCTGCTGGTGCCCGAGACCAAGGATCGCGACATCATGACCCACGAGAACTGAGCCTCGGCCCAGTCCCGTACGACGACAGAGCCCCGCCTTCTCGAAGGCGGGGCTTATTTTATTGGCTGACACCAAAGGACCGTGGTCTCGAGGCCGCCCTCGCGACATCGCGGCGTCGATCATGCGCCGGATGATCTTGCCGTCGCGGAGCGTGGCTGGTAACCGCTGAGCGTGATGCTGGCGCATGGAGCCGGTATCGCGGGGCCGGCGTAGCACAGCGGTAGTGCAGCGGTTTTGTAAACCGAAGGTCGGGAGTTCGATCCTCTCCGCCGGCACCAGTCTCACCTCGCCGGGGTGCCCCGAACGCCGCACCGCCGGAGAGCCCTGTACCGTCGTTCCGCGATCTCGTGGATCATCGCATCGCCTGCCAACCTGAAGCGATCATGCACAGACCCGAAGATCTCCTTGCCCTCGCCGACCGCTGCGAAGCCAGCGACAAGCCCGACCGCGCCCTCGACGCCGACATCTACGAGGCGCTCGGCTACACGGTCCGGCGCAAGCCCAGCCATCTCGTCGGCCGCCGCACGCCTCCGGGCGGCATCTACCAGCAGGGCGCGCTGTGGAAGACGCTGGGTTCGGCCAGCGCCAACATCGACGTCGCAGTGAGCCTGCTCCGCCAGAAGGCGCCCGACTGGCGCTGGAGCCTCCAGTCCGTCGCCACAGACGAGAACGCGGTCTTCCAGGCGCTGGTGGCCGAGTGCTCGGCCAGCGGCACGGTCGGCGCGCTGACGCTCTGCGCGGCGATGCTGAGGGCCTTTGCGCGCCGGCAGGCAGACCCGTCCCGCTAACAACACAGGCGCCCGGTGAGCGCCGTGAGGCGGTGTCCCGCGCCCCTCACGAAAACTTGACCCGCGTCCTGCCCCTGCGACAGCACCGAGCGATTGAACCGGCCACGCAGCCCGCTAGGGTCCGCGCAGGCTCCGCCCGAGCTGAGGGAGATAAACCATGACCGATTTCAACCTGTCGCGCCGCGGCGTGATCGCCGGCGCCGGAGCGCTGGCCGCCGCCACCACATTCGACCTGCCGGCCTTCGGCCCGGCTCATGCGCAAGGAGCTCCCGTGAACCAGGCCCCCGGTTTCTACCGCTACAAGATCGGCGACATCACCCTCACCGCCATCAATGACGGCTTCGCCCGGCGCCCGCTCGAAGGCTTCGTGCGCAACGCCGAGCTCGGCGACGTCAAGAAGGCGATGGAGCAGGCCTTCCTGCCCGCCGACGCGCTCAACATCAGCTTCACCACGCTCGCCATCCAGCATGGCGGCAAGCTCACCCTGATCGACACCGGCAACGGCGATTCAGGCGCGCCGACCTCGGGCGCCTGGGCCGGCAACTTCAAGGCCGCCGGCTTCGACGCCAAGGATGTCTCGACCGTCGTATTCAGCCATTTCCATGGCGACCACATCAACGGCTTCCGCCTCAAGGACGGCACCGCGATGTTCCCGAACGCGGAAGTCATGGTCCCGGCCGCCGAGTGGGCGTTCTGGATGGACGACGCGAAGATGAATGCGGCGCCCGAGGCCATGAAGGGCGCCTTCGGCGGCGTGCGCCGCGTCTTCGGGCCGGTCGCCAAGGATGTGAAGCAGTTCGAGGCCGGCAAGGAGATCCTGCCCGGCATCACCGCCATCGCGGCCCCGGGGCACACCCCCGGCCACACCACCTTCGCCCTCGCCTCGGGCGGCAAGTCTCTGATGGTGATGTCCGACACGACGAACCACCCGGCCCTGTTCGTGCGCAACCCCGACTGGTCTGCCGTGTTCGACATGGACGGCCCGCAGGCCGCCGCCACCCGCCGCAAGCTGCTCGACATGGTCGCCGCGGACAAGATGCAGGTCGCCTTCTACCATGCGCCCTTCCCGGCGACCGGCCACATCGCCAAATCCGGCAACGGCTTCGAGATGGTGCCGGTGCAGTGGAGCACCGCCGTCTGAGGCGGGCCGCAACCGATCGGTTTGTGAAAGGCCGGGGGCGACCCCGGCCTTTTTTCATGTCACCGCTTTTCAGGCCTGCCCGCTCGCGATCATCCCTGCGCCCGTGCTAAGGCACGGCCTTAAGCGCCGTCAGGGCGCGCCGCCTCAGGATGCATGATGACCGAGCGCTTTCAGGCCATCTCCTTCGTCGCCAGCGACACGCCGGAGGCGCAGGCGGCGCTGGCCAAGCTGACGGGACGCTACGGCAATGCCGACACCGCCACCGCCGATGTCATCGTGGCGCTGGGCGGCGACGGTCTGATGCTGCAGACGCTGCATCGTTTCCTCGGCACGGGCACGCCGATCTACGGCATGAATCGCGGCTCCGTCGGCTTCCTGATGAACGAATTCCGCGAGCGCGGCCTGCGCAAGAAACTGTCGGAGGCGCAGCGCAGCGTCGTCCACCCTCTCTCGATGCGGGCGATCGACAAGGACGGCACGGAGGTCCGCGCCGAGGCGATCAACGAGGTCTCGCTGCTGCGCCGCTCCTACCAGGCCGCCAAGCTGAAGATCTCGATCGACGGCCAGGTCCGGCTCGCCGAACTCGTGGCAGACGGCGTGCTGCTGGCGACGCCGGCGGGCTCGACCGCCTACAACCTCTCCGCCAACGGCCCGATCCTGCCGCTCGACGCGCCCCTGCTGGCGCTGACCCCGATCTCGGCCTTCCGCCCCCGCCGCTGGCGCGGCGCGCTCCTGCCAGACCACGCCAAGGTGACGATCGAGGTGCTGGAGGCCGAGAAGCGGCCGGTCAGCGCGGTCGCCGACCATGTCCAGATCGACAACGTGCTGCGCGTCGAGATCGAGATCGACCGCGACGTCGACCTCGTCATGCTCCACGACCCCGGCCACAGCCTCGACGAACGCATCCTGCGGGAGCAGTTCGGATATTGAGGGGTAGAGGCGTCGTCGGCGCAATGGTCGCGGCGACGGCACGGGTCTAGCTTGGTGAGCCGCCAGCCCGCCTGAGGATCCCTGCATGACCCATGACGACATCACCGATGCCGCGACCGCCATCGGCAAGGCCAGCTTCATGGCGACGTTCGGACGGCTGCCGGACAATTTTGGCCTTCTGTCCGAGCATGCGCCGGGCGCCTTCGCCGGCTACGGCCTGATCCGCGCCGCGATCATGCGCGACCGGGACGATGGAGGGGCGCTCGATCTCAAGACCAAGGAGCTGATCTTCGCCCTCCTCGACACGCTGATCGGCCAGAAGAACGGGGCGAAGAACCACGCCGCCGCCGCGGTCAAGCTCGGCCTGACGCTCCCTGAACTGGCCGAAGGCCTCGTGCAGGTGATCATGGCCGGCGGCATCACCACCTGGAACGAGACCGGCGCCGATGTCATGCGCCACTGCGTTCAGCTGGAAGCGGAGCGGGCGGCGGAAAACGCCGGCTCCTGACGGCGCATCAGGACGCCCCGACGCACGGGGCGCTTGTGAATCTCAGTGTACTATATTATATCTCAATATAACTAACGGGGAAACATCATGCACACCACCAATCTGCGCAAGGTAGGCGGCTCGCTGATGCTGGCGGTGCCGCCAGCCCTTCTGGACGTGCTGCGCCTCTCGGCCGGGGCCCGGGTCGGCCTCACCGTCGACAACGGGCGTCTGGTGGTCGAACCCCAGGCGAAGCCGCGCTACACGATGGCCGAGCTTCTCGCCGCGTCCGACTATTCGCAGCCGCAGCCACCCGGCGAACGCGAATGGGTCGATGCGCCGCCCGTGGGCGAAGAATTGCTGTGAAACGCGGCGACATCTACATGGTAGATCTCGAACCGACCCATGGGCGGGAGCAGCGCGGGCATCGTCCAGTCGTCATCGTTTCGCCAGACGCCTTCAACCAGGCGACCCAATTGCCGATCGTCGCGCCGATCACCAACGGGGGCGACTTCGCGCGGCGCATCGGCTTTGCCGTCCCGCTCGAGGGCACCAGCACGACCGGGATCATCCGCTGCGATCAGCCCCGCGTGCTCGACCTGAAGGCGCGCAACGGCCGCAGGGTCGAGAGCCTGCCGGCGCCCATCATGGACGACGTGCTGGCGAAGCTTGCCACCATCTTCGAATGATGCCGTCGTCAGGCTCGCGCCCCGAGCCTGACTGGCCGCGCCCGCCAACCCCTCACGCCGCCTGCCGGATATCCCCGATCTCCAGCTCGATCAGCAGTGCCGGGTCGGCCTCGACGAGATAGGCAAACGCCGCGTCGTCGGCCAGCGAATCGGCCATTGCTTTGGCTTCCTCGCGTGCAGCTTCGGCATCCATGCGGCGCAGGAGCCCCATCAGCGCATGGGCCTCCGGCCCATCGAGCCCCTCACAGGCGATCAGCACCGCGCGCAGCAGCGTCCGGTCCAGCCCGCGCCCTGTCCCGCCGGCATCGAAGCCCCGCGCGTTCAGAGCCATGATCGCGGCGCTGAAAGCCGGCTGCAGCGAGGCGGGCAGCCCCGCCTTGCGATAGAGCGCCGTGAGGCCGGCACCGCGACGGTCGCGTAGCAGCGCGGCGACACGGGAGGCAGGCAGATCCGACAGGGTCGCGAAAGCCGCTTCCGCCAGCGCCGGCTCGCCCGAGAGCAGGGAGCGCAGCATCAGCCCCGGTGTGAGGCGCCCTGTCAGCCTGAGCACCTCGACAATGGCCGGCGCATCGCTGTCCTCGCCGCCGGCCGCGAGCGCGACCGCGACCCGCTCGGTCGATTCGCGGGCGAGGCGCGCGCTGCGTTCCGGCGTCAGCCAGCCGCAGCCGGTGACGAAGCTCGCCAGCGCGTCGGAGACCCTCGCCGCGATCGACTGCCTGAGGCCGGCGGGCAGATCGGACCTCGCCAGCAGCGCCTCGCGCAGCTCGCCGCTGTCGCCGGCCCGCTCGACCATGCGCTCCAGCGAGAAATCGGGAATGTCGGCGGTGCGATTGCCCGCCAGCGACACGAGCGCCTCCTCGCCGCCGACCTCAGCCAGCGCGGCGCAGACGCCGGCCGACAGCGCCGGACGCTGCGCGATCGCCCGCTGGGCAAGACTGTCGCCGATCGCCGCCGCATCGACGAGATCGGCCTCGGTGAGAACCGGCGAATGGGCGAGCACGAGGGCCGCGACATCGCTCTGATCGGCGATGAGGCCAAGAACGAGATTGCGCGGCGCGCGCGGCGACGAGGCCATCTCCTCGGCGATGGCGCGGCGCACGCGTGGCGAGGGGTCGTCGATCAGGGAGATCAGCGCCGTCTCGGCCTCGGCCCGGTCCTCGTCGACCATGCCGGAGCGCAGATAGGCGCCCGCCAGCGCAGCCGCGCCATGGGCGCGCTCCTCGGCATTGGCCGTGCGGGCCCAGAGCAGGAAGCGGCGAACGATCATCGGCCGGTCCGCTGGGTCATGAAGGCGGAGAGGTCGAGCGGGGCCCGGCGCGTCCGGGCGGCCGTGCGCTCCTGCGCGGCTGCGGCCGGCTGCGTCAGCTCGACCGGCCGCGCAGGCGGCAGCGGCGCGCTCACCGCCTTCGCCGTCGAAAGGCCGGAAGCTGCAGCATTGGCCGCCGCCGCATCGGTCGCTGTCGGCGCAACGGCCGTGGCGTCGGATTTGGTCTGCCGCGGGAAATAGCGCTCGGCGGCGTCGATCGAGGCGGTGCGACTGTCGCCGGCGCGCGGCGAGGTCCAGAGATTGGCGACCGCCTGCGAAACCGGCGCCCGCGAGCCCTCGGTCGAGAACAGGCCGATCAGCCCCTTGGCGCGGCCGGGCTGCAAAGCGGCTGCGATCTCGGCGGGCTTGTCGCCGCCCTGGCCCGTGGCGGCCTGGGTGATGGTCGCCGACGCCGCGAGCTGCGTGTTGGCGTGGCTGGCGGCGAGCACGCCATAGACCTCCTGCGCGCTGCGCGCCCGGCCGATCTTGTCGAAGAAGATGTTGCGGTTGGAGGCCGCAGCCTCGGGGAAATCCTTCGCTGCCACGCGGGTGGGATCGCTGGAGGCGGTTTTGATCAGGTCCGACGCCCCGCGCGCGCCAAGTACATGCGCCATGTAGAGTTCGCCGGCATGGGGCTGGCGGCCGAGCGCGCCCGCGAGCTGCTCGCTGTTCTTCTGGGTCAGCGCGCCCGCCATCACGGACGCGACCTGCGGATCCTTGCGCAGCGCCAGGATTTTCTCGCGGGCGGCGGGGTCGGCGACCGCAAGCCGGCCGCCCGTTTCGGTGATCGCGTCGGCATAGCTGGAGAGCCCCTGCTTGGGCCCCTCCTGCTTGACCATGGACAGCCAGGTCTGCTCGATGAACTGGAACAGGCCGGTCGCGCTCGAGGTCTTCGCCTTGGCGTCGGGCTCGAGCGAGGATTCCCTTTGCGCGGTCTTCAAGAGATAGTCGAAGCCGGCCCCGGTCTTGGCCGCGCCGTCGCGAATGGCGCTGACGACCGGGTTCGCCGGCTGGGCTTCTCGTGTCTGCGGGGTGGTGAACAGGAACATCGAGACTCTCGGGGAAACCCGCCGGTAGGCGGCCGGCCGCGTGACGATGCGGCGCTGTGGGGAGAGTGGCCCGGTTATGGTAAGCGAACGGTTAATCGGGGTGAATCGCGGCCGGGCCGCGAGCGCCGCGCAAGCGCCAAGGGAGGATGTCGATGCCGGAAGTGAAGCGCCACAAGCGCGGCGGCCTCTACTTCGAGGATTTCGAGGTCGGCGCGGTCATCGAGCACGGCCTGACGCGCACGGTCACACAGATGGACAACATGCTGTTCTCCAACATGACCCTGAACCCGCAACCCCTTCACATCGATGCACATTTCTGCGCGACCGAGACCGAATGGGGAAAGCCCCTGATGAACTCGCTGTTCACGCTCGGGTTGATGATCGGCATCTCGGTCAACGACACCACGGTCGGCACGACGATCGGCAATCTCGGCATGACCGACGTTACCTTCCCGGCCCCGCTCTTCGAGGGCGACACGATCAACGTCATCACCGAGATCGCGGCAAAGCGCGAATCGCGCTCGCGGCCTGACGCCGGCATCGTCGACTTCCTGCACCGCGCCTATAAGCAGGACGGCACGCTGGTCGCCCAGTGCCGCCGCCAGGCCTTCATGCGCCGGCGTCCCGCCCCCATCACCCTGGACGTCTGACCCTGATGCGCTCGCTCCTCTTCGTCCCCGGCGACAGCCCCCGCAAGCAGCAGAAGGGCCTCGACAGCGGCGCCGACGCCCTGATCCTCGATCTTGAGGATTCGGTTGCGCTCGACGCCAAGCCCCAGGCCCGCGAGATCACCCGCGCCTTCCTCGAGGCCGCCCGCGCCTTGCCGCGCCGGCCGCGCCTGATCGTCCGCATCAATGCGCTCTCGACCGGCCTGACCGAGGCCGATCTCGACGCGGTCATGCCCGGCGCGCCCGACGCGATCATGCTGCCCAAGGCCGAAGGCGGCATCGACGCCGGCCATCTCGCCGCCAAGATCGCCGTGCGCGAGGCCGAATGCGACCTGCCCGATGGCGGGACGAAGATCATTCCGATCGCGACGGAGACCGGCAAGGGCATCTTCGGCCTGGGCAGCTATGCCGGTGCGACGCACCGGCTTGCCGCCCTGACCTGGGGCGCGGAGGACCTCTCGGCCGATCTCGGCGCCGAGACCAACCGGCTGGAGAGCGGCGCCTATACTGACCCCTACTGTCTCGCCCGCTCGCTGACGCTGTTTGCAGCCGCCGCCGCGCAGGTCGATGCGATCGACACCGTCTTCACCGCCTTCCGCGACGCCGAGGGCTTTCGCGCCGAGTGCCTCGCGGCGCGTCGCGACGGCTTCACCGGCAAGATGGCGATCCACCCCGATCAGGTCGCGCCGATCAACGAGATCTTCGCCCCCTCGCCGCAGGCGCTGGCCCGGGCGCAGGCCATCATCGCGCTGTTCGAGGCCAATCCCGGGGTCGGCGTGATCGGGCTCGATGGCGAAATGCTCGATCGTCCCCATCTGGTGAGGGCGCTGCGCGTCAAGGCGCGGGCTGACAAACTGGCTGAATGAACCGCTGGAGACGATTCCAATGACTCAGGTATTCGAGGTTTCGGGCATGCATTGCGGCGGCTGCCTGTCGCGCGTACAGGTCGCGGCGGAGAAGCTAGCACCGGGCACAACCGTGACGCTGGAGCCGCCGCGCCTGACGCTGCCCGCAGGCGCGACGCTCGACGCAGGCGCAATCAACGCGGCGCTCGCGCCCCTCGGCGACTACCGGGTGAAGGCGGCGGCGGGCACTCCAAAGTAGCCCGACCCGTCATTGCGYGCGCAGCGAAGCAATCCAGGCAGACGTCGAGCGCTGCCGCCCCTGGATTGMTTCKTCGCTGACTCTCCTCTCAATTACCGTCAGGGTGTTCGTCGTCCCCCACCCCTTCGCCGGCTCCCGCTTCG
>NNBT01002739.1_pt1 | contig 16074 bp, 14 predicted proteins | sample 1173831 | NCBI WGS metagenome assembly NNBT01 (sample SAMN07173936, study PRJNA388173) | plant metagenome | isolation source: symbiotic tissue sample KVJ10 | place: Norway: Troms, Kvaloya island | reverse complement strand
GCTGAGTCATTGTGGAGATTAATTATTTTGTTCGCAAACACACGTAACCTGATAACAATTACAGAGATTGCAAATAATTTAACCATATTTGGTTTAAGGATATTTGGCTACAAATGCGCTAAATTGTTTAATAAAAAATATTTAAAAAGATCAAAATGATTTCGTTTACAGGCTAAGTGGCTATAAATTTGTTGCTTACGATTTATGCTGTCACACCCCTATGTAAAAATCGTAGGTTTAATTAGTAAATAATGCTAGAATTCGTAATTTGGTAAAATATAAGTTTTGGTTTTACGTTACAGAGTATATCTCATTTATTGCTAAACACCAAGATCTAAAATTACGTACCTTTAAAGGATGAATTTCAAGTACATCAGTAAACTTGCTTTTTCTGCAATCTCAATGGCTTTGGTGTTTGGTAAAACAAATGCCCAAGTGGTTATAGGCAATAATACACAACCCAACGGCAGTGAGTTAAACAATATTATAACAGCAGTTCCATTTCTGCTGATTACCCCCGATGCCCGTGCCGGAGCAATGGGCGATGCGGGTGTTGCGGTTGCCGGAGACGTAAATTCGGCCAGTATAAACGCTTCTAAACTTGCCTTTTTGGATAAACCTTATGGTTTTTCCGTTTCTTACAGTCCATGGTTAAAAAGTTTGGTTCCGGATATCAACCTTGCTTATTTAAGTGGTTTTTATAAGTTAGACGATCGCAATACCATTGGCGCTTCATTGAGGTATTTTTCGTTAGGTTCTATCCAGCTTACTGATATCAACCAGCAGGATCTGGGTATTTCAAATCCAAGCGAGCTGGCATTTGATGTTTCTTATGCCCGCAGTTTTGGTGAAGAATTTTCTTTGGGGACCTCTTTGAGGTACATTAACTCCAACCTGGCATCAGGACAATTTTCATCTTCAGGGCAGGTGCACAGCGGAAATGCTTTAGCGGTTGATATCTCAGGATTATATAAAACATCAACAACACTTTTTGGCAAAAAGGCTATTCTTTCTGCAGGTACCAATATCTCAAACATCGGAACTAAAATGAGTTATTCTGATGGTGGTGAGAATTTCTTTTTGCCTACCAATTTTAAAATAGGCGGTGCATCTACCTTCACAATGGATGATTTTAGCACCTTAACATTTGCGCTTGATTTTAATAAACTGTTGGTGCCAACACAGCCAATATACGATTCGAACAACAATATTGTAAGCGGTAAAGATCCTAACCGTTCTGTGCCTGCCGGTATTTTTGGTTCGTTTAGCGATGCACCCGGCGGTTTTAAAGAAGAATTGAAAGAAGTTGGGATTTCAACAGGCCTTGAATACTGGTACAATCAGCAATTTGCCGTAAGGGCAGGTTACAATTACCAGAGTCCAATGAAAGGCGATAGCCGTTACTTTACCTTAGGCCTTGGCCTAAAATACAACGTATTTAATATCGATTTCTCCTATTTAATTGCAAATGCACAAACAAGTCCGCTTGCAAATACCCTGCGTTTTGGTCTATTGTTTAACTTTGGCGACAAAAAGATTGTTAAAAAGTAATTTAGCCGATTAACAGTTTTGAGCAATTATTAACCAAAATTTCCATGAAAATTAGAGTAGGTTTCGGATTTGATGTACATCAGTTAAAAGATCAGCATCCTTTTGTTGTAGGCGGAGTTACATTAGACCATCATAAAGGTGCGTATGGACATTCGGATGCCGATGTTCTTCTCCACGCCATTTGCGATGCACTGTTAGGTGCAGCCAATTTACGCGATATCGGTTTCCACTTTAAAAATACGGATGACCGTTGGAAAGGGATCAGCAGCATTATTTTATTGAAAGAAACGGTTAAACTATTGGCCGATAAAGGATGGCAGATTGGTAATATTGATGCCATGCTTTGTTTAGAGGCGCCAAAAATTAATCCACATATTCCTGCCATGCAACAGAATATTGCTGAGGCAATAGGTATTTCCACCGAAGATATTTCTATAAAAGCAACTACTAACGAGCAGATGGGCTTTATCGGGAGGGAAGAAGGCGTTGTTTCTTATGCCGTTTGTTTGATAGAAAAGCCTTAATTAATTTTACGGGCGGTTAAATAAGAAATCGGTAGACCAATACAAAAAATTAGGATTACAGCATTTAAAACAGCTTTCTCGTAGTGGAATGGTGTTGCTGGTATTTTGGTAAGCGGAACAATTATTAAGTTCATAACCGTCCAGACAACCAAACCATAAATAACTCCTGATAATATAAAATGCTGTTTAAGCAAAGCTATTTTTGTACTCGCGAAGGTATAAAGCAGCGTAAAGCTAAAGGCAATGAAATAGTGTAATGCTAAACCAATTATGGCTGTTTTAATCCCACCTGTAAAAGCTGCGTTCCCTAAAATGGCACTCGCGATATATTGAAATACACCGGTAAAATTCATTTTTGCCAGAAATATCAATGCCGCCAGGCCATCCAATGTTCCGGCAATGAGGGAGATCAAAAATACCTTTTTTAATAAAAATGAGAGTTGGTTAGAATTTTCCATTAACAATAATAATTATTTTTTAAATGACTTATTATTAATCGGTTATGTTTTTTAAATAGTTGGGAAAAGAAGCCAAGTTTTTAAAATACACTGCCCCCAAAAAGTTAGACACTTTATGGGGGCATTTTTATGAGTAGAAAAATTAAATACGGTTTAGAGTTAAAATTACTGTTGGTAAAACAGGCGATCAATGGAGAAGGTTCGGTTCGTGCTATTGCTAAGGAAAACCAGATTAACCATACGATTTTGGATAAATGGGTTAGTTTTTATAAAGCCTATGGAATTGAAGGATTACAATTGCAGCCACGTCAATACGATGGCGATTTTAAGTTAACAGTAATAGAAACATTAAGAACTGAAGGCTTATCTTTATACCAGGCCTGCATCAGATTCAAACTTCCTTCAGTCAGTATGCTCAGCAATTGGCAAAAGAAGTATGAAAGTGAAGGTGTGGGGGCACTTTTCAAATCATGTAGGGGAAAATTTATGGATGCACCCGATAAAAAATCTAAAAAGAATAATCCTAAACAAACCAGGGAGCAGGAGTTGGAAAAGGAAAACAATTTTTTGCGTGCCGAAAATGAATATCTAAAAAAGTTGTATGCCTTAATTCAGAAGGAAGAAGCAGAGAAAAAGAAAAAGCGCTGATCATCCAGGGATTAAGGCAGAAACACGATCTTAAAATGTTGCTACAGGCAGCAGATATGGCTAGGAGTACGTTCTATTACCACATCCAGAAAAATAAAAAAGCAGATAAATACGGTCATCTTAAAATACAGATCAAGAACTTATATGACCAGCATAAGGGCAGATTAGGGTATAGACGGATGGTCTATGCCCTAAGGGAGCTGGGCTTTCATCTCAATGATAAAACAGTTCTGCGCCTCATGAAGTCGATGGGGCTGAAAAGTGTGATCAGGGTAAAGAAATATAAAACCTATAGGGGGCAGTTCGGTAAAGTGGCCGAGAATGTATTGCAGCGTAACTTTAGAGCAGATAGGCCTTTCCAAAAATGGGCAACAGATGTTACAGAGTTTAAAGTAGGCGTACAAAAGTTATATCTTTCGCCTATAATAGATCTTTTTAATGGTGAGATAATAAGTTACAAATTGTCGGAAAGGCCGAATTTTAAGCAAGTAACAGAAATGATCAAAGAAGCTTTTATACGCATACCCAAGCAACAAACAGCGCTTATCTTACATTCCGATCAGGGATGGCAGTACCAAATGAAGGCGTACCAAAAGCTCCTTCAGGAAAAAGCTGTTATACAGAGCATGTCAAGGAAGGGAAATTGCCTGGACAATGCAGTCATTGAAAACTTTTTTGGAACTATAAAATCCGAACTGTTTTACCTGAAAAAATATCAAACCATAGAAGAACTAAAAATGGAAATCAAATCTTACATAAGCTATTATAATAACGACAGGATCAGACTTAACTTAAAAGGAATGAGTCCGGTAAAGTACCGAACTCAAATGTGGAAAAATTAAATTATTTTTGTCCAAACTTCTGGGGGCAGTCCAAAAACTTGACTTCTTTTATGTTGACTTCCGAAGTCTGCCTGCGGTCATGCCATGAGACTTTGGAAGTAAGCCTCGTTTTTAAGCTGTTTGCTCTTTCACATTTCCTGTTCTTTTTAGGGTCCCCCATGTTTCTAACTCACCTTTTATCGCTTTTCTGAAAGAGCGGAACAGCACTACGTACATCAATTGTCTCCAGAAAAAACGTTGTGGGAAAATGTAAAGTAAGTTGGTATATTTCTCTTTTTCCATTCGGAAGGCAATGGCGGCGAAGAACATATCTACCACAATAAAAATGATGTAGTAAAATAGCACCTGTCCAAATCCATTATGCAGGCTTAAAATGCCCGAAAAGCCGGTTAGTGTTAAATTGTTGATGGCACTTAACGAAAATAATCCACTTATTAAGGAAATCAGCATGAAAAGATCGGCAAGTGGGGAAAATAAAGGTAAAATGATCTGATAAATCAGAATATTCGGCATGCCCACCATTCCAAAATAGCCATACTTTTTGTTAAGCAGTGTTTTTCTGTTTTTCCAGAAACTTTGCATTACTCCAAAACTCCAGCGGAAACGTTGTTTCAAAAGCATATTTACCGTTTCTGGCGCTTCTGTGTAAGCAATTGCGCTATCGCAGTTTTTAACTTTATAACCTGCTTTTAAAATGCGCATCGTTAAGTCGCAATCTTCAGCGAGGGTATCGACAGTGAAACCGCCGATTTCAATGATTACGTTTTTTCTAAAGGCACCAATTGCTCCCGGAACAACAGTAATGGTATTTAACAGGTCGAAGGCCCTTCTATCCATATTCTGAGCTGTAATGTACTCAATAGATTGCCATTTGGTAATGATGTTATTGGCATTTCCAACTTTAACCGTTCCGGCAACAGCTGCAATTTTTTCGCTATAGAAATAGCGCATCAGTTCTGTTACCGCATCATCTTTTAGTTGCGTGTCCGCATCAATACAGATTACAAACTCAGAACTTGCTTTTGAAATACCATAATTTAAGGCTGATGCTTTACCACCATTTTCTTTTCTGAAAACCTTTACTTGCGGGTGATTGCCAAAATGTTCGTTAATGATTTCAAAGGTTTTATCCTTCGATCCGTCATCAACAAAAATGAGCTCAAAATTGGGATAAGTAGTTTTTAAGAGGCTATTAATGGTTTGTACAGCCGTAACTTCTTCATTGTAAGCGGGAATAATGATACTCACTTGCTCCGAAGGATTGGCGATTAATTTGCCCACATTACGTTTTGCTCTTTTTCGTTGTCTAATGGCCAGGTAAGCGATAAATATGGTTCTTAAAATGGCCAATACAATGGCAACAGAAAATATGATGTTCAAAATCATGTTTCCATAGTAAAAGAAATTAATGAAAAAATAGTCTCCAGAACCGCTGAAACCGCTATTTGCTGTTGATTTAACCGCAGGCATCAATTCTGATCTTTTTTTGCCCATTAAATCGCCAACGGTGGTAAAAGTATATCCTTTGGCTTTAAAGAATTTGATAATCCTTGGCAAAGCGGCAACAGTAGCCTCCCGGTTTCCCCCTGCATCATGCAACAAAAGGATGTTCCCATTTTCATGCTGTTTTACCACTTCATTAAAAATCTGATCGGCAGTTTTTCCAGGCTGCCAATCTTCCGGATCGATATATTCACCGATGTTGATATAATTTTCTTTTCTGCTTTGCGCAACCGGCAAAATTTCTGAAATGTTCTGAGGTTCGGCATCGGCATTAAACGGTGCGCGGAACAAAATGGTACTGTGGCCTGTAACGGCTTCAATTAAACGGCGTGTGGCGTTGAGCTCAAATTTTACCCGTCTTGGGCCGATAGCCGACATGTCGGGATGGAAAAAAGTATGGTTTCCAATTTCGTAACCATCATTATATTCCTGCCTTAACAATTCCATGTTCTGCTCGGCCATAATACCCACTACAAAGAAACAGCCGGGTACTTTTTCCTGTTTTAAAATGTTTAGTACCTGTGGGGTATAAACCGGATCAGGACCATCATCAAAGGTTAAAGCAATTTTTTTATCCGCTTCTCCAAATCTTTTTATAACATATTGCTCAGGAAGGCGGATGTATTTTTGATCAGCAATAGAAAAATTGTCTTTATTTAAGGTGAACTTTACGCTGCCTGGAGTAGGGGTAGAAATCAGGTCCAATATTTCGCCATCACCTAAATAAGAAATACCACCCATATTTAATGAAGAAATTTTGCGCAGATCGAAAGGTTTTTTCTTTAAAGTATCAAGGCTAAGGTCATTGGAAATGAAAGACCATAAACGTTTATCTTCCGATCCTAAACGCCATAAGGCAATACCGGCAATATCCCAGTCATCAGCCTTGCGAATTAGGTTAAAATAAGTGGCCGCATCGGTAAAATATACTTCGTGTTTAATGCCACTTCCATCATTATAGCTATAATTTAAATTGGCCGATTCGGGGTTAAAGTTGATTTTGCTTTTGTAATTAACCGCGGTAGTCATGGCTTGTTCGTAAGTAATTGGTACGCCAATGCTATTTTTTGGCCAATCGTAACCGTAACAGGCTAAAGCCAGGATAACCTTATCTGCATCTACCTTGCTACAGATATCGTCCAGCTTTTCTTCCACCCATTCCTGATGGGATATATCCCCGGCATTACTTTGATCAGTATGCTGGTCATAAGCCATTAAAACAATGTAATCATTATAGTTTTGAAGGATTTCTGGCTTATAATCATCGTTTTCTGGCGAGATATCCTGCGAAACGATCAGTTTTTCTGCATGAAACTGGGCGTATAGGTTTTTCATGAAATTGTTAAAACTATCGCTGTTTTCAAGGTTAAGCTCTTCAAAATCTATGTTAATGCCACTATAGCCATATTTTTTAGTGATCGCGATCAGGTCGTAAATCAACTTTTGCTGTGCCGGTTGATTGTTTAACAGGCGTTTTACCGCCGCACCATCCCAATGATCTTTGTTGTAATTGGAAACCACTGCAATAGCCGATTTTTTGCCATTGTGGATTACTTTCAATGCAGCTGTATCTACCTTATCAACAATAGAATCGCCGTTTAAAAAGAACGATTCTGTTGCCACCATATCCAAATGGCTGATGTTGCGTTTTAAATCTGATATAGATGCGTCTTTACTTCCTGCCCAACTTACATAAAAAGCCATATTGATGCGCTTACTGTTGCCACGGTGGGTTAAAATACGGTGCTCGCGGTCTTTCTTGATTTTTTGAAGTTTTGATTTCTCGATCGTAAAATCCTTGTACTGCTGCGATTTTTTTAACTTATCTAATTGTTTTTGCGTTAGCGGCGTATTCGTATCAATAAAAGGTAAATTGGGTGCCTGTACCGATGATAAGGTATACACTACGCAGATGATTGCGACGATGAAAACTAAAAAGAAAGTGCGGCTTACCCATGTAAAAGTATTCCAGCGTCTTTTAGTCTCAGTTTGAAATATTTGTTTTCCGGACATTTTTCTGTTCTGATTTATGATCAAAAGTCACTAACGAATATGAAGATTGGATGAATGATGAAATGAAACGGCTGGGATGAGTGATCGTTAGTTTATCCTAAGATACTATTTTATGGTTGTATTTCTAAGCAGACATAAAAAAGCCGACAAATTTTGTTAAAAATGCCGGCTTCAAAATATAAATTATATAAACCTCTACTCTTCTAAATAACCAAATCTTCCCTGGTTATAATCTTCAATGGCCTGATGAATCTCAGCCTCGGTGTTCATTAAAAACGGACCGTACTGAACAATAGGCTCATCAATAGGCTGACCGCTCAAAATAAGTAAGACACTGTTTTCTGAAGCTTCAACCTTAATTTCTTCACCTTTGTTGTCGAAATAAATAAAGTGATCAGCTGATATATTTTCAGATCCGTTGATTTTTACTGATCCTTCAATTACCATAAAGCCGGTATTAAAATTCCCTGGAAAGTTAAAAACAGCTTCTCCGCCCTTATTTAATCTCGCATTATACAGCTCAATAGGGGTAAAGGTGGTGGCGTTGCCTTTTATTTTTTGATAATTACCTGCAATGATTTCGATTTTTCCTCCGTTTTCTGGTAAATCAAAATGAGCCATATCAGCCTGTTTAATGGCCTGATATTTCGCTTTGCTCATTTTATCTTTTGCCGGAAGATTGATCCAAAGCTGAACCATTTGAAAAGGACCGCCCGTTAAACTGTAATTTTCTTCATGGTACTCTTTATGCAGTACACCACTTGCAGCAGTCATCCACTGTACATCGCCAGGATATATCACTCCACTGTTCCCAGAGCTATCGTGATGCGCAACGGCACCATGATAGGCAATGGTTACGGTTTCGAAACCCCGGTGTGGATGAACACCAACACCTCTTGGGGATTTCCTCGCAGAAAATTCAATTTTAGAGCCATAATCCAATAAAAAAAATGGACTCATGTTAATTTCATAACCGCTTGGGAAAAAGTTGTGTACCCTAAATCCATCGCCAACCATGTGCGGCGCAGGGGCTTTAAGTACATTTTTTATTTGTTTTGTTTCCATGATTGGAACCTTTCTGTTATGCGTTCGGCGCGCATTACGCTAATCGCCAAACGCCTATCGCTTATACGCTTTTCACAAACTGCAATTCACCCAAAAGGCGAACCTCTTCACTTACCATTACACCACCGGTTTCTAAAGCAGCATTCCAGGTTAAGCCGAAATCAGAACGGTTAATTTTTCCGCTCAAAGTAAAACCAGCTTTCGTATTTCCCCATGGATCGGTAGCAATGCCGCCAAATTCTGCAGTCAATTTTACCGGTTTAGTTTCTCCTTTGATAGTTAAATCACCTTTAACGATATAATCGCCACCATCTTTTTCTACTGAATTGGATTTAAATTCAATGTGGGCAAATTTTTCAGCATCGAAAAAATCGCCACTTTTTAAATGGTTATCGCGGTCAGTATTTCCCGTATCGATTGAATCGATATCACCTTTGAAAGAAATCTCTGCATTTTCAAATTCATCACCTTCAGATGATAATTCTGCAGTGAAAGATTTTAAGCTACCTGTTACAGTAGTAATCATTAAGTGTTTTACTTTAAATTGTAATTCGCTGTGGGTTGGATCTAATGTCCATTTTGTAGTTGCCATATCTTTTGTTTTTTAGGATGTTTAATATTTACATCACAAAAGTACAGTACAGGGTTTGATTGGGAATTGATGTATGGTAAGTAATTGGAAATGATTGAATGATAGATGGATTGGATGATAGAAATGTTAGCGGTTGAAAAGTTAGATTTAATTAAAACATTCCCTTATTCAAAACTCACTCATTCAAAATTTTCTATGGTCTAAAATGCTTATTGGCTAGTTCTTTTCTTACACGGCTGAGTGATTCGGGGGTGATGCCCAGGTAAGATGCGATCATCCATTGCGGCACGCGAAGGGTAAGGTTTGGATAAAGTTTGATGAAATCCAGATATCTTTCTTCAGCGGTCGCACTTAAAAGCATATTGATCCTTTTTTGCATAAAACGGATTGAATTATGCAGCATGGTTACATTTAAGGCTAACAGGCATGGAACTTTACGGGAAGCTTCGCTCATAAAATTATCGGGAACGATAACTGCTTCGGTAGTTTCTATCGCTTCGATAAAAAAATCAGAAGGTTCATTATGCATCTGGTTGCGGTCGGAAACAAACCAGTTTTCGGGGGCAAACTGAATGATATGTTCTTTACCCTTCGAATCGATAGAATAAGACCTTAAGAGGCCTTTGCCCACGAAAAAGCCATATTTTAGCATATCTCCTTTAAACTGTATGATTTCGTTTTTCTCGAATTTTTTAACTTTTAGCGAAGCGGAAATGCTATCGAATTGCTCATCAGTTAATTCTATTTTTGACTGAAAGTACGCTTTAAACTGATGAATCATAAAGATGGACGTTATTTTTTTACGGGCTTAATATCGGAAAAATCTACGCCACATTTGCAATTTCCACCACAGCCATCTTTTTTTACCTGTAAAGATTTAAAAACCAAACGGCCAACATATACCAATGCTACCGCAAAAAGTAAAAAGACTAAAATCGTTTGAATATCCATAATACAAATATAAGTGCTTTTAGTGTTTTGGTGTTCAGGTGAATGTAAATTATTGCTGCGTATTTTACCACAGAGAAAACCGAGTTTTACGCGGAGTACACTGAGCGGGTTTAGAGATGTTTTGCCACGGATTCATAGAAAACACGGAGGGATATTACTTAGGCATTGTTTTCCTTGGCATCCGTGTCTCCGTGGCCGAATGGTTATTGAAGATTTTAGGTGTAGTTTTTTGTTTTGCCACGGATTCACAGAAAGCACGGAGGGATATTACTTAGGCATTGTTTTTCGTGCCATCCTTGTCTCCGTGGCCGAATGGTTATTGAAGATTTTAGGTGTAGTTTTTTGTTTTGCCACGGATTCATAAAAAACACGGAGGGATATTACTTAGGCATTGTTTTCCGTGCCATCCTTGTCTCCGTGGCCGAATGGTTATCGAAGATTTTAGGTGTAGTTTTTTGTTTTGCCACGGATTCACAGAAAACACGGAGGGATATTACTTAGGCGTTGTTTTCCGTGGCATCCGTGTCTCCGTGGCCGAATGGTTATTGAAGATTTTAGGTGTAGTTTTTTGTTTTGCCACGGATTCATAGAAAACACGGAGGGATATTACTTAAGCATTGTTTTCCGTGCCATCCGTGTCACCGTGGCCGAATGGTTATTGAAGATATTAGGTGTTTTTTTGTTTTGCCACGGATTCTTAGAAAGCACGGAAGATCATTCTCTGTGTACCTTAGTGCTTTTTTCTTTGTGTACTCTGTGGTTAAGAAAACAAGTATTATTCCTCCATAAAACCTATTGTACCCCCAACCCAATCGAAATTGGCATTATAACGTACACCAATCATTTTGCCCCTGCTTAATCTGGCCAGGTTAATACAGAGTTGAGGCTCACCACCATCAGGCCATAAATACATCATCCTGATTTCGGCCTTTACTCCACCGTCTGGCGCCTGAACAGCGGGTTCATAATTTACTTTCCGCTGCAAAATCCAGTTTTCAGGATCTTTGATATCAGTAACGTCTGCTTCGGTTACATCGATAATAACGCCCATACCAGCGAAAGAAAATAAGGGCTTTAATACATAGTTTTCTAAATCGCCAGGAATTGTTTTTACCTCATTTAAAAAACGTGTTTCGGGTACGAATTCGCTTTTTAGAAATGGCATAGTATATTTACTGATGCGGTAAAACCAATTGGGATGCGTTACCCATTCGATATCGAGTTCTTCACGTGGATCGAAACTATTTTTGAAAATTTCGGTGTTATTGGCAACTTCGTCGAAAATTAAACGGTTATAAATTCTTTTTAGCTGAATCTGTTTGCCATCTTCTTCGTAAAACAGTTGTTTACCTATTTTTTTAATGTCTTCGAGTGCGAGAATCTTAATACCCAATAATTTTTGGGTGACAAAAAAATCAATGGCGGTTTTTTGATTAGGGGCATCAACATCCATTAAAGCAACCTCTTCTGGCTGGTGTTTTCCGATAATTACTTCCTTAAGCAGTTTAGTGTACTTTTCCTCGTCAAATCCGTTTAAAAAATAATTTACGGAAGTATTTATGTCGAAATTGGCCTTAAAAGTTTTAGCTAAATGGTGCTGGAAACCATATAAAGAAGGAAAACCCTGCATTTCAATCAACATAGGCGTGAGTTCCCTATTTTTATCTTTGCAGATGCCAAAATCGAAGGTTAAAAAGTGTGGCTGCTCATTTTCATTGGGAACAATCCAATCTACTGGGATTGCCTTTTGGGTAAGCGTTTTAAAATTGGGCTGTTTAATCAGGTTTATAATTTCCTCTCCTGCCGCAATCAATTTTTCTTTCAATGCTTTCGGAATAAATACCGGCGTTTCTGCCACACGAAAGGGAATTGGTGGATAGCCATTTTGCAATTCGGTGAGGAAGTTTTGATACTTCTCTTCGGTAAACTGCTGGTTATATTTTTGGCGTTGTGAGGGTATCATGTATAATGTGTTGTTTAGATTTTACCAAGTAGTGCGTCTTTATGTAGTTCCGTCAGTTTTAAATCCAAATCTGACATAAAACTGCATTGAATTATTTTTACGATTTCATTCCTATTGATGGTGTTAGGATTTCTTCTCACTTGCATATAATGGTCCCTTGTAATTTTCATAGTGAGTTCTCCAATTGAGATATATTCAATCTCCTGACGGAGCTTCATTGCTATCCAGTTAAAAATCAAACAAGTCAAAATCCCTGTCAAAGCAAATTTCCAGTTAAAGAAAAAAGCTGCCAATGAGATTATAAAACCGCCAATAATTAAAAGTATTAGCCAAGTTTTCATGGTTAAAAAATTAACTGGTATACCTAGTTCTTTTTGAAATGCTTTTATTTTCTTCCTACGACCAATTCTAGGGAAAACTTCATCAAGGCGAGTTCTAGTGGTAATACTTCCTCTATCAATTTTTTGTGAAACAGCGATGGCACTTCGGATCTTATAAAATGCTTGTTGAGAGGTACAACTTTCTTCATTCTGATAAGCAATGTTGTCGTGGAAAACCTGGCAGATATCTCCAAATGTTTTTGTTTCTGAAAAAGCATCAGATGCCAAATTCAGTTCGAAAGCTTTTGCTATGTAGCCTAATGTATCTTCTACATCCCGTAATTCGATATCTTGTAGCTTATAGTCTTCTACCGCTTTCATGAGTGTTAGTTCTATGCCTCTTGCAAATCCCCAATTGCTTTTTGTAAGAAATTAGGTAAAATAACACTTTGGGTAAGCACAATCCTTGCCGGATCGTCTAAACTGTTTAACATATCGAGGTATTTCTGCTCCCCGTGCATATCGCTAATTGCTTTTTTCTTTTCGTCCTGAAGCAAATACATTTTCATGCCCACCGGATCGGCTTCCGGGTGAAACTGTGTGCCAATAATTTCATCTGAAAAGCGGATCGACATCATACAACGTTCTAATTCGACATGTTTACGTTCTTTCTCAATGGCTAATAGTTTAGCTCCTTTGCGTTCAAAAGCTTCAAAATCGGGTTCAATCACCTGCCAGTCGCGGCTATCAACAGAAAAGAAAGGATTGGTGATGCCATTAAAAATTTCATCTTTTTCTCCATCTTCGGTCAGTGTAATCGGGAAAATCCCAAAAGCATTCGACCTCCGCTCAGTCACATTGCCCAACTCATATTTTCTGCATGCCAATTGAAAGGAATGGCAGATTAAAAAAGCATATTTTTTTTTGTGTTCGCTTTTTTGATTAAAAGCTTCAATCTGGTCGAGCAGGTTAAAGAAATCATTTTCCCATTTCTCTCCTTTGCTTTCAATCGGGCTCCCTGGTCCACCGCTAGAAATATAAGCATCATAGCCGATGCCTGGTATTTCGCCTTTTTGCCTTAAATCAAAAATATCAAAGGTTAAATCGATATTGTTTTCAATTCTGAAACGGGATAAAATTTCCTGAATCCCCCGCATACCCTGATTAGGTGCGCCGTTATTCATGTCAATAACGGCTACCTTTAAGCTTCTTTTATCCATTTTAAATTACTTTGCGCCTATAAGTGTTTGAGTAGTAATGTAATCTACCACGGCCTCAAAGTTACCAGTTTGCTGGTAAACAGCCAACTGTCTGTCTGCTCCGGTACCATGCTCCAGAATTTTGTGTACATAATTAATGTCTTCACGGCAACCCAATTCATCCACTACATCATCAACAAAATCCAATAATTCTAAAACAAGGTTGCGGCAGTTTACTTCCATTTCTTTACCGAAATCGATCAGATTGCCATCAATACCATAACGTGCAGCCCGCCATTTATTTTCGTTGATCAACGCTCTTGAATAAGATATAAACTCCATATTCTGCAAACGCAATTTATATAGTTTAGCACATAATGCCTGAAATAATGCCGTAAATGCCATAGTTTCATCGATCAGCATCGGGCAATCGCAAATTCTGAACTCCACCGTATCAAAAAATGGGTGCACGCGGATGTCCCACCAAATTTTCTTTGCATTATCCATGCAATTGGTTTTGATGAGCAGTTTCACATAATTGTCGTAATCTTCAATGCTGTTAAAAATATCAGGAATACCTGTACGCGGAAATTTGTCGAAAATTTTAGTTCGGAAAGATTTGTAACCTGTATTTCTCGATTCCCAAAAAGGTGAATTGGTTGATAAGGCAAAAACGTGGGGCAGAAAATACCTCACCTGATTGGCAATATGGATAGCCAGCTCACGCGATTGAAAACCAACATGTACATGCAGCCCAAAAATAAGGTTAGAACGGGCAGCCTCCTGCAGCTCGTTAACAATTTCGTTGTAGCGGGGATGTTCGGTAATCAATTGTTTTTCCCAATGTGAAAAGGGGTGGGTACCAGCGGCACCGATTCTCAAACCCTGTTCTCCGGCAAGTTGCGATACGGTGTAGCGCAACTGCGAAATTTCTTTACGGGCTTCGGTGGTGGTTTTGCAAATTCCGGTTCCTACTTCAACCACGGCCTGGTGCATTTCTGCCTTTACCTGGTCTTTGTGTATTTTTTGTGCGGCCTCTACAATTTTTTGGTCATGCGAAGTAAGCTCTCGGGTAACGGGATCAATTACCATGTACTCTTCTTCTATGCCCAGCGTAAACTCGTTCATGTTAATGTTGATTAGAATTTAAATCCCAATTATTTTTTTGCTGCTGCTTTTTTAGGCTTTGCAGGCGCTTTTTCTGTTGCGGTAGCTTTTTTTACTGTTTCCGTTTTAGCCACTTTTGGTGCTGATTTTGCAATTAAGGGTTTGCCGCCAACAGAGGCTTTAATGTATTCGCCCCAGGTTAAATTATCCTGACCATCTTTTTGTGCTTTCGCTCTTTCTATGGCATAATTGGCTGTGGTTTCTACCACCCAATCAAAATTTTCCTGACCAACGCTATTGATGTCTGCATCTGGTGCAGGGTTACAAAAATCGATTGCAATAGGCACCCCATCGCGCACTGCGAATTCTACCGTATTAAAGTCGTATCCTAAATATTGACATAATTTAAGTGTGTATTCTTCTACTGTTTTAAGCAGTTTCGGATCAGGCGATTTCCCTTCTGTTGCATAACGTAAATGGTGAGGGTTGCGGGGATCGTACTGCATAATGCGTACATGTTTACCCCCAATGCAATAACACCTGAAATACTCTTCAAAAATGATTTCTTCCTGCAAAAGCATCACCAATTGTTGCGTGCCGCTATGTTTGTCAAAGAAATCTTCTTTATTGTGTAATTTGTAAACATCTCTCCAGCCGCCACCGTCATAGGGTTTCATGTAAGCCGGAAAGCCTGTGTATTCGAAAATAGCATCCCAGTCTAATGGCATGGCTAGATTAGAAAAAGATTCGCCTGTGGTTCCTGTAGGATGTTCTCTTGAAGGTATTAATGCTGTTTTGGGTACAGGCACACCAATCTGTTCGGCCAGTGCATTATTGAAAAATTTTTCGTCGGCACTCCACCAAAATGGATTGTTGATTACTGCGGTTCCGGTAATGGCTGCATTTTTTAAAGATGCACGGTAAAAAGGCACATCCTGCGAAATGCGGTCGATGATGACTGAATAGCCTAACGGTACATTCTGAAATATTTTGTCGATTTTAACAGCTTCGGCGGTAATGCCTTTTTCTGCTTTTTGATTGATCCTTTCGATTACGGCTTCAGGAAAAGAACGCTCCTGTCCGAATAAAATCCCTATTTTTTTCATTGGTACTATTTTAGTTTAATTGTTTAACTGGTTAATCGGTTAATTGTTTGATTATTATAGTCTAATCGACTTTGGATTTAGAACTCGGGATTTAGAACTAAATCTATAACTGTGCAATATAATTCGGAAACATTTCTCTCCAGATCGGCCAGTCGTGGTCGGCATTTTGTCTGATATCCAGCCAGTGATCAATTCCTTTTTTGTTTAGGATCTCTGATAAACGCTCATTGTC
>NNBT01001750.1_pt1 | contig 16168 bp, 10 predicted proteins | sample 1173831 | NCBI WGS metagenome assembly NNBT01 (sample SAMN07173936, study PRJNA388173) | plant metagenome | isolation source: symbiotic tissue sample KVJ10 | place: Norway: Troms, Kvaloya island | reverse complement strand
AATAATTATAACGATAGTATATCGTATTCGTATGAAAATTATAATTATAGACTTAGAAAGTTTATCGGACAGCAATATAAAATACATAGTAAAACTTCTGCTGATCTAATCTCTACCAATTCTGATGACGCGGTTTACGATAGTAGAATAAAGACCATTACTTTTCCTGGGGGGAGGGTTGAGTTTCAGACAATTCCCAGAATCGATATGCCGAGCTTAGCTTTGGGTGAAATTAAAGTGTATGATGAAAAAAATAATTTAATAAAAAACATAAAGTTTACTTATAGCTATTTTAATGGGAGCGATTATGAACTACAGGGTTATGATGTAATTGGAATTTCAAATGATTACAAACATAAAAGATTGAAATTGGATAATATTAAGATAGCATCGCCAAATATTAATCCTTTAACTTATACATTTGATTACAATGTGCTTGAAAAAATGCCTTCAAAATATTCATTTTCACAAGATCATTGGGGCTTTTTCAATGGAATACCTAATCAAAGTCAGTTTGGGTTAATACCAAACTTATCTACTCAATTTATTGGTGGAGATAGAAGAGTTAAATCGGAATTTAGTAAAGCTTTTTCGTTAAAGTCCATAATCTATCCAGAAGGAGGAAAAAGAGAATTTATTTATGAAAATAATACTGCAGGCATTTGGAATACTCCAACAGATCTGCTTACAAATTATCAGGACGATAATTTTATTGAAAAGTCAGAAGGAATAAGTGTTTCAGGATGGAGTCGAGCTTCAAATTATCCTTCTCCAGACCAAATCATTAATCAGGTTAGGTATTTTAAAAAGAAATTTACGATTTCTGGAGTATCTTTCCCGTCAGTAGGAAAGAACTGGAAAATCAGCACTAATTTTGGAATATCGGATATAGAGAATTATTCTACTTTTAACGCAGATAACGTGGAATTTACACTTGAAAAAATTAATTACGATGGAAGTAAAACTCTTTTGAAAAGATTTAATACAACTGATCCACAATTTCCTTACGGAACCATAAAAACACGAAATGGAATTGATTCATCTCAAGTTTCGCTCCCGTTAGGTGATTATGAAATGACGGTTGCTATAACCTATGCGAATGCACCGAATTCTCCCGCGGATATGCAACCTTATAATTTGAGTTTTCTTGTGTACTACAGAACAATTGATCCGGCAAAAAACGCGGTCAATGTTGGCGGATTACGTGTAAAGAATATCAATTATTATGATGCCAATAATGAATTAGTGAAAAGGAAAAAATATGAATACATTAATCCGTATGCCTACCCAAATCTTCCGAATTTTACTTCTGGTCGAATTATATCTTTTCCACAGTATGTCCAATATAGAATAAAACAGTTTACTAATAGTAATGGGGTTTCTGAATTTGATGGGATAACGAATTATACTTCTTCTTCCATTGTGCCTCTTGAAACTACATCAGGGTCATATGCCGGATATGAATATGTTGATGAGTACGATGAAGATTATAAAAACACTCAAAACAATCTAAGAATAGGCTATCACTTTTTATTTGAACGTCCATACTTTAGTCAGTATTACCCAATGTCAAGCATGAATGAATATGAACCTAAAGAATATATGAGAGGTAAGCTATCGGATAAAACTTACTACAAAGGCAACACAGCTCTTAGAAAGGAAAGCTATGATTATAATTATAAATCGCCACATCTTTTAAATTTGGAAGATGAAGATTATGTTGAGGAAATTAATACCGACTTAGTAAGTTGGCAGGGACTACTTGGGTATGCTCAGACAACAGATTTTTCCTCGTTTCCAGATGACTTTTTTGACGTTGCAGGAGGTATTGATAATTGTGTGTATTTTAGGTATTCTGCATTTAACAATAATATCAGTGCTCACTTCAACAGGCCAATTCCAGGTTATCCAGGTTGGTCTAGCAATTCGATGTGTCAATATACCCAGTCTGTTCCTTATTTCAAGAGACTTACAGGATTTGATAAAATAAGTAGCAAAACAACCACCACTTATGATGATCCTTTAAACCCATTAATTACTAAAGAAATTTTTTCTTACGATAAAACCCCTGTACATTATCAGGTATCTAAAATAGCCAATCAATCGAGTAGTGGAGAAAATATTCAAGTAACTAATACGTATGCAACAGATCTTGTACTGGAAGGTGATGAAGAAAGTGCAAGGCAGGCTTTAGTTCGTCAGCATGATTACCTATCCACATTTGAGGTTAGCAAAACAATCAATAATAAAACGGAAAGCTCTAAATCTACATACCAAATAGATCTGCAAACAAATCTTGTTTTACCAAAAGCAATTATTACCAACACAGGTATAAATGCCGCAGATGAAATAAGAAGTAAATTCACAAAATTCGATAATAAAGGTAATGTTCTTGAAGCTGAGCCAAAATTAGGTTTAAAGATTTGTTATGTATGGAGTTACAAAAATCAATACCCAATCTGCGAAATTAAGAATGCTGATTATACCACGATAGAAAGCATCCTTGGTGGACTAACAGCTGTAAGTAACTTTGCTGCAGCTAATCCAACAGACGCAGAAGTCAATGCTTTTATAAATATTTTAAGAAATTCGTCTTTGCTTAAAAATGCTCAAATATCATCTTACACTTACAAGCCACTTGTTGGTATTAGCAGTAGCACCGATGCCAAAGGCCAAACCACTTATTACGAATATGATGCCTTCCAACGATTAAAAACTATTAAAGATCAGAACGGCAATATTTTAAAACAGACAGATTACCACTATAAGAACTAACGCCTCCATGAAACAACATCTAAAATACTTTTATGCTGCGGTAATATTATTACTATTCTGCGGCCGCTCTTCTGCCCAAAAGGTGGTATCTACTTATAACGGTGAAAGCGAGATCAGTGCACCATCTAGTGTAACACTTACCGACGGTTTCCATACCATGGGTCCTGTGCGCATTTTTACCACGGGCTTAAGCTATGTAAACTGCCTGCCTTTTGTATCGGCAGCGAGCAGTAGCCAGAACTACATCAGTACGAAGATATTCAAACAGCCGGGCATAGACCCGAACAATCTTTCGGGTCGCAGCATTTGTGAGATAAACGAAACAATTCAGTATTTTGATGGTTTGGGCAGACCATTACAAACCGTGCAGGTACAGGGCAGCCCTGGTTTTAAAGATATTGTACAGCCCATTGCTTACGATGCCTTTGGACGTGAAAAATTTAAATACCAGCCCTATGCTGCGCAAACAGGCACCATTGGTACTTTCCGTGATGCTGCCATTGGCGATCAGTCTTCTTTTTTCCTTTCCCCAACAGCTGGCGTAAAAGCCACAGCTTATGCATTTGCTGAAACACAGTTCGAAGCCTCGCCTTTAAACCGTGTACAGCAGCAGGGCGCACCTGGCGAAGCCTGGCAAATCAGTGGCGGGCACACCCTAAAAACCGAGTACGGTACCAATATACAAGATGAAGTAAAGCTTTGGAAAATCAATGGTGCCGATAATGGTGCCAGTGCCGTAGCCAGCGTTTATCTGCCTGGCAAATTATATAAAACCATCAATTGGGACGAAAACTGGATACCAACTGATCTAAAAGCAGGAACCACGGAAGAGTTCAAGGATTTTGAAGGACGTGTGGTATTGAAGCGGATCTGGGAAACCAATGGCAAAAGTCTTTCTACCTACTATGTGTATGATGACCTTGGCAATCTGCGTTACGTACTCCCACCTGCGGTAAACGAAAATGGCCAGGCAGCACTTGATAGTTTTGATGAAACACAGTCTGTTTTCGAACAGTTTATTTACGGATACCATTATGATGGGCGCAAAAGACTGGTAGAGAAAAAGATCCCGGGCAAGGGCTGGGAGTTTATGGTATACAATAAACTTGATCAGGTTACGCATACCCAGGATGCGAACCAAAGGGCTACCAACCAATGGAGCTGGATCAAATATGATGCTTTTGGCAGGGTGGTACTTACAGGGGTGGAGAACAACCAGAATATCGGCCGGACTGGTATGCAGGAATATAATGATGGGATAGCCCCGCAGTGGGAAGAGAGGAGCACGGCCACTGCAGAAGGTTATACAAGAAATACACATCCTTCTGCGGGCGAAGACAATGCCAACATTATTTTCCACACCATCAATTACTACGACGATTATGATTTTCCTGTTAATAGTTTCGGTCCGCCTACGGGCACCCAGGCACCTAAGGAGCGTACTAAAAGCCTGCTAACAGGAGCAAAGGTAAAAAACCTGGGTACGGGTGCAATGCTGCTTACTGTTAACTATTACGATCTGGAAGGCCGTGTGCTGCAGAGCAAGAGCGAGCATCATTTAAACGGCACCGATGTAGTTGATAATACCTGGAATTTTGATGGCAGCCTGAAAGCCAGTACGCGTACCCATACCTCAAGCGGTACAGTTACCACCATTGCCAATCGCTACGAGTATGACCATGCAGGACGCAAACTCGCTACTTTTGAGAACATTAACAATCAGGGAGATGTAGTATTGAGCCATCTCGAATACAATGAAATTGGCCAGCTGGCGAAAAAGAACCTGCACAACGATGCCCAGGCCACCACTTTTGCTTATAACGAACGTGGCTGGATGAAGAACAGTATGTCAGACCAGTTCAGTATGAAACTTGATTACGAGGACGGCGCTGCACAGGGTTATAACGGCAACATTACCAAACAGTACTGGGACTGGACTAATACGGGTAGCCCAACGGCAAATATTTTCAACTATGGTTATGACAAACTGAACAGGTTAGGATCGGCTGCTACGGTAGCAGGTGTTTCGATGAGCGAAGCATTAACTTATGATGTGATGGGCAATATTGCCAGCCTTAACCGCGATGGTGCAGGAGCCAAAGTCTATAACTATTACAATTTAGGGAACAGCAACAGGCTGCTGAGCGTGGGTGGTTTAACTTTGCGAGACTATGAATACGATGCCAATGGTAATGCAACCAAGGATGGATTGAATGGGTTCAATCTGACTTATAACTACCTGAACCTCCCGGAAACGGCAGTACGTATCACAGGTACAGCAGTTAACCTATCGTATACTTACGATGCTACCGGTAACAAACTGGCTAAGAACAGTAATGGTTCGGTTAGGAACTATGTTAATGGGATAGAATATAAGCCAGATGGTACGATTGATATTATTCATACAGAAGAGGGGATTGCCCGTAACAATGGAGGAAATTATAATTATGAATATAACTTAAGTGATCATCTTGGAAATATAAGGGCTACTTTCTATAAAAACCCTGTAAACAATCAATTGGAGGTTCTACAGCAGGACAACTATTATGCTTTTGGCTTAAGAAAAGAACCTTTTGCAAAAGCAGGAACAAATAAATACCTTTATAACGGCAAGGAGTTGCAGGAAGAGTTGGGACAGTATGATTATGGCGCAAGGTTCTATGACCCGGTGATAGGGCGTTTCAACACGGTAGACCCACTTTCAGATAAAATGCGAAGGCATTCGCCATATAATTACGCATTTGATAACCCAATTAGATTTATTGACCCTGATGGGATGGCGCCTACAGACATTTGGAGATTTAATACTGAAACAAAAGAACTTACTTTGGTTAAAGAGACTAAAGATAAGTTTGATACCTTCATAAATCAAGATGATAAGGTTATAACCAGAACAAATGATAAAGTCGGAGATTCCCAAAAGAATATTGACAATTACGGAGGTGTTACAAAAGAGAAAAATTGGTTTAAGGATTTAGGGGAATTGGGTAAAGCACTTAAGAGTGATGAGGTTTCTCGGAATACAATGGAGAAACGGGCGGAGAAAAATGGTTACGAAACATCTGGGCTAGACAGATTAGAGCGACTTGGAGAAAAAAGAGTGTGGAGTGATAGGATTAGTGTCGTAAGAGATTTCTTAGCAGGAAAGGCAGTTCCAGGAGAATCTGCGTTTGCAACTGCCAAAGATATCGTAGATGCACCACAAACATATAGTGATTTAAGAGGTAAGTCGATTGACCAAGATGTGAATTCAGCATCTAAATTTATACAAGGATTGCCAAAGGCTATAAGTGATTATTTAAAGGATTTAAAAGGTAAAACCATATCAGGATTAAAAGGAATGCAAAATGGCACATACTAGGCTATCTATCTATAATATTTGTTTTATGTTTTTAGTATTTTCTGCCTGTAGGAGTAATATAGTGAAGTATTATCCGAGCGGTAAGAAATTTGAGAGCGGAAAGGTTGTGGGCGGAGAAAAAGAAGGTTCTTGGATTCGTTGGTATGAAACGGGTGAGAAGCAAGGTGAGTACCTGTATCATAAAAATCGACTTAACGGTTTCTCTACGCAATGGTTTAAAGATGGAAAAATTCAAGCATTGGCTAGATATAAGGATGATCAATTCGTAGATACGTTAAAATTCTTTTTCAGGAATGGTAAATTAAATTATATGAAATATTTTACCCCTGAAGGCCTTCAGGATGGTGATTTCACGGTTTGGCATGAGAATGGAAACATTAGTCAAACAGGGCGTTATATAGGAGGAAAAGAAGATGGCGAGTGGAAAACTTATTATGAAAATGGAAAGCTTGAAACAGTATCATACTTTAAACTCGGGAAAGAAATCGGTGACTGGATTACCTATAGTAGTGATGGTAAAATTATAGGGGAAACACATCATTGAGATATGAGTTTAGACTTTGTTATAAAATTATCTACAGTACTTTTTCTTATTTTATTTGGTATTTATTTAATCAAAATTAGTTCAAAGGAATCTGAAAACTATTGGTTAAAAGATACTCGCAGTAGAATAAAAATATTTATCCTAGCCGTGGTCTTAATTGTATGGGGCATTACATTGGTCTTTAAATATTTCTCCCTCTAGCGCAAGTGTCCGCCCACGCTGGTGCGAGCGTGTCACTCGTATCGATATAATATCCAAAGCCCGGCAGTTTAAAAATTGCCGGGCTTTGTTATTTCTGTAAGAGTTGGAGTTTGATTAGCCTGGCTTTGATGGCTCCATAGGTACGAGAATGTAGTTTGGCGAGTTCGGTAATCTTGATGCCTTCGTTAAAGCGTTGGGTGAGCTCTCGCTAGCGCACGCCTGCGGCGTGTGAGAATTGAATAGGATTATGGCAAAGCCTGGCAGAAATGTTAGGCTTTGCTTATTAGAATAATTCTTAGGCAAGCTCAACATCTTGATATCTGGAAATAATAAATACATTCATAATGTAAGATAGTTGCAGAAAGAACAACTATCTTAATCATGGTATCCCGCTAAGACTAAATGAAAATTTTGTTGTTTAAATAAATTAAAATAGTTTAAAGTTTTATTTAGGTAAACCCTTGCAGAAATACTGGGGTTTATTATTTTACCTTATAGCAATAATTTTAATTTTGCTGCTTTTATGATTAAAGTAATTATATTAGAAAATCTATTATTTAACCATCATTTATGAATACCAACTCAATAAAATTAAAGCTTCTTTTTTTGCTGATCTTAACAACGTCTACCAAATATATTACGGCACAAAATATTTTTCCGGAAAATGGAAATGCAGGCATCGGTACAACTGCCCCACAATACCGCTTGCAAATACTTGGAGATCATGGTACAACACAATTTAACATGCGTTATAACCACCCATCACCCGCACAACGTGCTGATCTAACTTTATGGGCGAGTGAGCCGGGCTGGACCTGGACAGGTGTTGGAATTGGTAATAATGTAATCAATACCATCGGTATTACACGTATTATAGATACTAAAGGCGGTTCATACATCAGGTTATTGGAATCAGAAATTAAATTAAATGTTGTTCAGCAAAATGGGGCAGATATTTCAGCTTTATCCGTAAATGCTGAAGGTAATATAGGGATTGGCACCTCTACACCAAAAGAGAAACTTTCCGTAAATGGTAAAATCCGTGCACAGGAGGTGAAAGTAGAAACAGCTAACTGGCCCGATTATGTTTTTGAAGAAAATTACGAATTAACTTCTCTTCCCTCGCTTGAAAAGTTTATCAAAGCAAATAAACACCTTCCTGAAGTACCTTCTGCTTTAGAGATTCAAAAAAATGGTTTAGATTTAGGAAAAACCCAAACCCTGTTTTTAAAAAAACTGGAAGAGCTTACCCTGATCCTCATCGAAAAAGACAAGCAACTTCAAAAACAACAGCAAGAGTTAAATGAAGTAAAACAAGAACTTAAGAGATTGATAAAGAATAAATAGAAGAGATTTTGATCCATTTATCATTTATCAAAATGTGCTCATACACATACTGGTATTAGCATCTCGCTAAGAACAAACTTACTTTACCGATTACAACCGCAAAAATACTGAGACTAAATATTGTTGAATCTAATGGCCCCAAAAGAACTTACTATAAAAAATAAATAATAAAAGAGCATTCGTTTTTATTAGCCTCTATGATTGAGAAGGAGATAAGATTGCAGAAAATTGGTTGTAAAATATTTATTCACGTTTTCTTATAATTGAGCTTATGCGTTTTTACGCATACATAGGTGTGTAGCGAACCATCCAGTTCAGTTTCTTTCCATATGTTAGGGTTAGTATTTGTTTATTTATTGTTTTTAAGTTTATTTATCTGATCCTGTAATGACTTGTTTATTTTTTGTTGTTCGGCTAACTGTCTGCTTTGATCACTTACCTGTCTATCCTTTTCTATCATATAAAGCGTCAATTCTTCTATTTTTTTTAATAGCATAAGGTTCATTTCACTAAGATGCATTCCGTTTTTATTGATTTCAGCAGCAGATGGTATTTCAGGTAGGTGATGATTGATATCGATGTAGGTTTTTAACTCACTTAATTGCGGGAGTTTATAAGTCGGTTCGAATACATAATCAGGTACAGGTATACTTGTATCCACTTTTACTTCTTTTGAATGGATTGTACCATTAACTGTTAATTTGGCATCGGGTTGGGTAGTCCCGATACCTACGTTGCCACCGTTCGGTTGTAGGGATAAATTAGTCCATTGATGCTGATACCATCCTGCTTTTATATAACCAAAGCCCGCACCGTTAACATCATAGCCAATCACTAATCTTTTCGCATCGTCTGTAGCGCCGGTTATGCTGAGTTGTTGTGCATCTACATCTGCATTCATAGAGATGTCTTGAGCAATATGTAATCGTGATTTAGGAGCGATTGAGCCCATTCCTATGTAGCCAAGGCTATTGATTACCATTCGCGATAAACCTGCACTGGCATCATAAATAGCAAAGTTTCCCGAAGCACCTGTAGCACCAGCATCTAGTGCTCCTGAGCTAGCCAAGCCCCATTGTCTTCCATTTGGTCCCGAAGTGGCATCTAAGTAAACAATAGGGCCATAAATATTACCTAAACCCGTAGTTTTAATATTTAATGAAGCATAATCATTACCCGGGTTTGTTCCTCCGCGAACAATTTGGAGGGCTGTTGATGGAGAAGTGGTACCAATACCGACGTTGCCGATAGGAGGCCAGGGGTTACTATTGTTTTGTGCATAGGAAAATTGAACTATGGCTGATACTGCTACAAGAGTTGCGTAGATTTTTTTCATGATGAGATTGTTGTAATGACCTAAAGTAGATACAAATAGCCAAAAAATGAAATAAATATTGCTCTAATAATGCTTTAAATAGTAATCCATCTTTAATACAAGCCGTTTAGCTGACGTGCGAGAACTGAATTATAATAAAGCCCAATATCTACTGTGTTTTATTAATAGATTTTTGAACCAGCTTATTCTAATTTACTGTTCTTTTTCTCCCTAATTGGTAAAAACAAATTTACGTTCGTCACCGCAAAACCTAAGAATATCACTCGAAAAGCATCGTTCGTCAAAAAGATTGGGAAATTTATTTATTTCTTTGCATTTTACGGACTGATTACATTTTGATCAAAAATGTGCTAAATAAATTAACGTGTGCAATGAAAATTAATACTTCAAAAAAACTTAACGCTTACACCCTTACCGAAATTCTGATCGTTCTGGCCATTATTGGCATATTGATCCTTTTAGCGTTGCCTAACCTGATGCCTTTAATTACGAAAGCCAAAACAACAGAAGCAAAAATGCAGTTGGAGCATGTGGCCAAATTAGAGCAGAGTTATTTTTACGAGCACTCTAAATATTCTACTGATCTGCTCGAAATAGGATTTATTCAGGAAAAATTAACATCTGATGCAAAAGATGGCAAAGCCAACTATAAAATCGAAATTACAGCAGCCACTAATAATACCTTTACAGCGAAAGCCACAGCCGTTGCCGATTTTGATGGCGATGGAACCTACAATGTATGGCAGATTGATCAGGATAAAAATTTAAAAGAGATAGTTGCCGATTAATGTTTTTTTTGCAGGGGGGGATTTTTATGGTGTTAGCGGGTATGGTTTATCAGGATTTAAAATATAGGGGAATTTACTGGTGGATGTTTCCGGTACTTTTATTGCTTTTGGCTATTGGTACTATACAGGTGCTTGGTTTTTCAGTGATGATGACGCAAGTGGCTAAAAGTTTGATCTTTTTAGGGTTGCAATTTCTGGTTTTAACAGCCTACATTTCAATCAGGCAAAAAAAACTGACCAATATATTCGAAGGTTTTTTCGGCCTGGGCGATCTTTTGTTCCTGGTGGCCATATCTTTTGGTTTTTCTTTCCTAAACTATGTACTTTTTTATCTCTTAAGCCTAATGTTGGTGGTGATTTTCTCTGCAATATTTGGTGTAGATTCTAAATTACATGGAAAAAAGATCCCTTTGGCAGGCTATCAGGCATTATTATTAATGTTTGTTATGATTGGTAGTTGGTATACACCTGAAATCAATTTACTTTCAGACGAAAATTTAATCAATCTACTTAGTTATGGAAGTTAAACCAGAAATTCTTGGATTGATCTCGAAAGAGTTTGCCATGGAGTACCGGGTATTTCCGAAAGAACGTGGAGTAAATGGCGATCTTGTTCTCTGCTGGGATGGTAGTGGCGATCATCACCAACTTACCGATGAATTACAGGTAATGCTTGGTTGCGGCATCTCATTGTTGCCATTAGAAGAACAGGAAATTAGTAGATTACTTTCCAAATATTACCTGGGCGATGTATCTAAAGGGAGTGAAGAAAAAGAAGTTTCGGTAATTACAGCCGGAGATGATTTTTTAAATGTACTGATAGAAGAAGCCAGACGCTTAAAAAGTAGTGATATCCACATCGAAACTTTCGAAAAACGATCCAGGGTAAGGGTAAGGATAGATGGGATGATGATTGAACGTTACCAGATCGAAAAAAAAGACTATCCGGCACTGATCAATAAGATCAAGATTATGGCCAACCTTGATATTGCTGAAAAACGTTTGCCGCAGGATGGTCGGATCCAGTTCAGCTCTGCCCGTTTTACTTCTTTTGATATCAGGGTATCAGTTTTGCCAACCCTTTATGGGGAAAAAATTGTACTTAGGTTATTAAACAACAGCAGTACCGATATCGATCTCAGTACATTGGGTTTGTCAGAGGAGGATATGCGCAATTATATGGAAGGTGTGCAGCGGCCTAACGGGATCATTTTAATCAGCGGGCCAACAGGATCGGGAAAAACCACTACACTTTATGCTACCTTAAAGCTCTTAAACAAAAGCACAAGAAATATCCTCACGATAGAAGATCCGATAGAATATACGCTTGAAGGGGTAAACCAGGTGCAGTTAAGGGAAAATATAGGGTTAGGTTTCGCAGCTACCTTGCGTACCTTTTTAAGGCAGGATCCGGATGTGATCATGGTGGGGGAGATCCGCGACCCTGAAACGGCAAATATGGCCATTAGGGCAGCACTTACTGGTCACCTGGTACTATCAACCATTCACACCAATTCTGCCTGGGGTACTGTATCGCGTTTAATGGATATGGGTATTCCCGGCTTTTTAGTGGCCAATACACTTAATACCACGGTTGCCCAGCGTTTGGTGAGGTTACTCTGCCCTAAATGTAAAAAGGAAGAAATGGTTACCGAAGGACTTTACCCGAGACAGTTTAAACCATCTAAAAAAGTTGTTACACATTTTATTGCCGCAGGATGTTCGCACTGTTACTACACAGGCTACAGTGGACGAAAAGCTGTCTATGAGGTAATTCCTATAGATGCAGACCTCTCGCAGGAAATCAGAAAAGGGAACATGGCCATTGAAACGATACTTGAAGAAAAGGGGATCAGTACACTCTCCAAAAATGCCTTTGCTTTATTTGCCGATGGATTAACCTCCATGGAAGAAATTTACCCATTATTACTCTCTATCTAAATGAAGAATAAAAATATATTGAAAGTGCTGATCACGATGGCCATTTTGGTCTTGAACCTGTTTATTTTAACAGTATCGGCTCAGGTTACCACAAGTCAGGATCGTTTAAAAGCCATTGAGGAACGCTTGCGCAACTTAGCGGTAACCGTACCTGGATTAAATCAGCCGGTCCAACTGTCAATGTCTGGTGCTTCTGCACAGGAATTTTTAAGGGCCTTGGCGCAATCCAACAACCTCAATATCAATATCGATCCGCAACTGAATTTTAAGGTTTACACTAATTTTCGTAACGAAACTGCCATGAACGTGATTTTGTTCATCGCTAAGGAATACGATCTGGATATTAATCTCATCGGCTCCATTATGTCGGTTACTAAAGTACAGGCTCCTAAACCTGCGGTGCTGCCTAAAGATTTCCGTGTAAATTACAATGCATCAAACGAATACCTGGGCTTCGAACTCAATAACGATACCCTTAGCCAGGTTGCCAAAAAAATCAGTCAGCTTTCACAAAAAAATGTGGTGGTTCCTGTAGCACTCATGGGCAAAAAAGTAAGTGGTTTTATTGCTTCGGCACCTTTTGAAGTAGCATTAGAAAAACTAGCCTATGCCAATGAACTTAAAATGAACAAAACCAACGATGGGGTTTTTATTTTTCAATCTTTAGGCGAAGGAGAAGAGCTTTATGTGAATGGCGATAATGCAACCGCTGTAAAACGGGGCAATAAGAGTGCTGCACAAAGTGGTCCCTCTAACTTTAGCTTAAACGGAAAAAAAGATGCACAGGGTAACCGTACCGTAAGTGTTGATGCTTTGAATACGCCCATATTGGATCTGATTAAATCGGCCTCTACTGAGGTTGGAGCCAATTACTTTATATATTCAGATATTAAAGGTACGGTGAGTACTAGATTAAGTGGCATCGGTTACGATACTTTTCTAACGGCTTTACTTCAGGGAACCGAATATACCTTTAAAAAAGATGGTGGAGTGTACCTCATCGGTGATCGTAAACTGGAGGGCCTAAGGGCAAACAGGATTGTGCAGTTACAACATCGCTCACTGGATACCATCCAGATGATGATTCCGAATGAATGGAAGAGGGGCGTAGAAATTAAAGAATTCCGTGAGCAGAATACCTTGCTACTTTCCGGATCTTCCCCTCAGGTTAACGAAATAGAAAATTACATTAAACAAATTGACCGGGTAGTACCTATGGTGCTCATTGAGGTTACTTTGGTAGATATCAGAAAAGGAAAATCCGTTAAAACAGGTATCTCTGCAGGCGTATCGGATAGTGTGAAAACAGGCGGAACAATATTGCCGGGCATCGACTACACGTTTGGGGCCAACTCAATCAATAACTTTCTCTCCAAACTCGGGAGGAACGGCTCGGTAAATCTGGGGCGGGTAACCCCAAATTTTTACGTCAAACTTAGTGCATTGGAGAGCAATAATAATGTAGATATCCGTTCCGTTCCTAAATTATCAACCCTTAACGGTCATTCCGCTAATTTAAGTATTGGTAGTTCAAGGTTCTACAGTCAGAAAACTCAGAATGTTATTCCATCGCTTAATGCACAAACAGTTGTTACAGAGCAGTTTACAGAAGTGAATGCCAATCTGGAGATTGATATTAAGCCCATCGTTTCTGGTGATGACCAGGTAACCCTGAACATTAAGGTGAACATATCCGATTTTATTGGCAATCCGCCATTAAATGCGCCGCCACCAAAATCAACCAGTAAGTTCACTTCTATCATCAGGGCAAAAAACGAAGATATGATTGTGCTGGGTGGCTTAGAACGTACCGAGAGTAGTGAGAATGGATCAGGTGTACCCATCTTATCCAGAATTCCTATATTAAAATGGCTTTTCAGCAGCAGGGAAAAATCAAATAATAAAGTGGTAACACTTGTTTTTATTAAACCTACAATTTTGTATTAAGCATGTTCGAAACTTTTGAACATATATTAGGGATAGAGCTCACACTGTTGCAGAATGAAACATATCGTTGCAGCTATGCGGTAGTTACCCGAAAAGGCGACAATATAGATGCGGTTGATCAACATACCGTAGAAGGTAATTTAGTTAAAGTACTCGAGCGTATTCCACGAAAATATCCGGTGGCTTTATCAATTAATGGAAAAGGCATTATACACAAACAGCTTAAAGGTATTGGAACAGAGAAAAAAGACTTGTTTAGGGAGGCTTTTTCATCAGTTGAAAGAAAAGATTTTTATACACAGGAAGCGTTATCTGGCGACCAGGCATGGATCAGTATTGTTAGGCAAACATGGATTGATGATATTGTTGGTAAACTGCAATCATCGGGATTAAATGTTTACATGCTGAGTCTGGGGGCATTATCTGTTATTTCGATATGGGAACTATTAGGTGGAACTGGCGAAGGGTTTTTGGCCAGCGGACATCAGTTTGAAGTTTCTCCAGAAGGGAACATAATTGGATACCGTTACCAGGAAGGAACAGAAGATAAAGGGAACCTGAAATTGGGTAATACCAAACTTAAATCTACACTTTTAGTGCCTTATGCATTGGCTTTTCAGCTCTTTCTGCACGAAAAACTTTCTGTAGTTAAAGTTGAAAACGAGCAGGTAGATCACCGTTTTAAAGATTTTATTGAATTTTCGAAACTCAAAAAAACGGCTGGGATTTTTGTATTCGCTTTATTAGGATTGTTGGTGATCAGTTTTTTTGCACTTACACACTACAATGCAGAAAATGCAAAACTGAATCAGCAGGTAGGGGCAATTACAGCTACGGCAGATCAAAGTGACCTGTTGAAAAAGGAAATTGCCAATCAAAAAATATTACTCGAAAAACTTGGCTGGAATGGAGGTTATAGTCATGCCTTTTTGCTTAACGAAATTGGTAGCAGTAAACCCAGCGCACTTACCTTAAATGAAGTACAGTTCGATAGCCTAAAGGAATCAGCAGAAAATAAAGATGCACTCGCTTCGATAAAAATCAGTGGCGAAACCTCCAGTTTATCGGCGGTAAACAACTGGATATTTGTGCTTAAAGAAAAAAAATGGGCTAAAGAAGTAAAGTTGTTGCGCTACCAGCAGGATACCGAATCTGAAAGTTTTGCATTTAACCTATTGATCCAATATTGATATGATCGAAAAACTTAGCCAGAAAAATAAAAAAGCCATCATGATCTTTTTAATGATCGTGGTGGTTTATCTTGCCTATGTTTTTTCATTCGAAAAGGCAATTTCGGCACTTGCACTTAACAGGCAGCTAAAACAGACCGAACATCCCGGCGAAGAGCCCGATGTCGCTTTTCCACAATTAGAAAAAAAACATGCCTTTTATCAGTCTGTATTAAAAGGTTATAACGTTCGCCGCGAAGACCGGGAAAACCGCTTATGGCAATCAGTATCGGCCATGGCCATCGCTAAAAATGTTGACATCAACTTCAGTCCTAACTTAGGCAATGTAGAAAAAGATACCAGCGAAAACGCTAAGGGAATCGTAGCCCAAAAATTCATTTTTAAAGGTGTTTATTTTAATGTGGTCAAATTGCTTGATACTTTAGAAAAAGCCCAGGGCATAGGCCGGATTGCTGATGCCAAACTGCTCAAAAAGAAAGCAAACAGCAGTGAAGAAAAATCTGATAAACTCACATTAGAACTGCAAATTGTAGGAAAGGAAAATTAACCCTTTTTATAATGTTTTTTGATGGAATAACTGGCGGTTTTAACAATTGCCAAATTACGTTCGTCACTCCAAAAGCATAGAATATCACTCCAAAAGCATCGTTCGTCAAAAAGATTTAACTATTTCTTTTTTTTGATTTAGTTTCGCAAACTCATAATCGGGGTGATATAATTTAACTGAAAAAGCTAGAT
>NNBT01000341.1_pt1 | contig 16268 bp, 15 predicted proteins | sample 1173831 | NCBI WGS metagenome assembly NNBT01 (sample SAMN07173936, study PRJNA388173) | plant metagenome | isolation source: symbiotic tissue sample KVJ10 | place: Norway: Troms, Kvaloya island | reverse complement strand
GTAGATATCTTTCTCGGAAAGATTAGGAATTGGAATCATCCTAGAATAGCCGCAGCTAATCCAGGTGTAAGTTTGCCCGATTTACCAATTCAAGTTGTACATCGAACTGATGGTAGTGGAACTACAAGCGTGTTCACGCAACACTTAAGCGCTATAAGTCCAGAATGGAAAAGCAAAATTGGGGCTGGTAAATCGATAGCATGGCAAGTGGGAGTTGGTGGAAAGGGTAACGAAGGTGTTACCGCCCTGATTCAACAGATACCAGGAGCTATTGGCTATGTAGAATACATTTATGCCAAACAAAATAAGCTTCCTGTGGCTGCTTTAGAAAATAAATCTGGTAATTATATTGCGCCCACACCAGAATCTGTAGCACAAACTTTAGAAGCAGTGAAATTACCAGGTGATAACTTGATTGCTTTTATCACCGATCCTACAGGTACCCAGTCTTATCCCATTGTCACTTACAGCTGGCTTTTAACTTATCGCCAATATCCAAACCGAGTCAAAGTTCAAGCACTGAAAAACTTTATTGATTGGGCTGTGATTGACGGGCAAAAATCCAGTTTGGAACTTGGATATATTCCTTTGTCTAAAAAAGTTGTGCTTCAAGTGCAATCTGCCGTGAAGAAAATTGCTGAATGAAGCCGATTAATGCCATCTGCGCTCATCAGCAATGATGTTACTTTTGGTGACGCACTTCAACTACAGTATGTACATTACCGCGAGGCGTGAAATCTGCTTTCACCGTGACTTCCAACGGATCGCAAGCAGCCACAAAATCATCTAAAATTTGATTGGCAGATTCTTCGTGGGAAATATAGCGATCGCGGTAACTATTAATATAAAGTTTGAGCGCCTTCAATTCCACTACCCGTTCATCAGGCACATAGCTAACATAAATTGTCGCAAAGTCAGGATAGCCGGAAAACGGACATTTACAAGTAAATTCCGGCAAAGTAATGTTAATGTCATATCGCCTCCCCACACGCGGATTCGGAAAAGTAATTAGTTTACCTTCCGCAATGTCGCGTTCGCCATACTTCATTTCTTGGTTTGACTGGGATGCACTCTCAGATAATTTATCGGTTGTCATTTGTCATTTGTCATTTGTCATTTGTCATTAGTTATTCTACTTATCTTTACGTCCTTTTAGTAATTTTGTAGCTTGTTAACTCCTAACTCCTAACTCCCCCTCAATACTCTTCCTTCTCCCAGTCTGGACAATTCTCATCTTCACAACCGTGGGGATGCATAGCACAAACTAATAAATTACCACCATAAACTTGACCGTGGTAATGACTACAACCAATACAGGCAGGATTTTTTTCAGATGTAGGTTCAACTGAATAAGGAAAACCCGGATCGACATCTGCTACAATGTCTTCCAGTTCCCAGTAAGCTTCTAACATCGGTTCAGCTAAATCCTGTAGATACTGATCGACTTCCGTAACAATATTATTGTGTACTTGCTCGCTGACTTCTTCCGTTAGCTCAAAAAATGCGTCTACGACTTCACTCATTCCCAGGAAGAAGCGCTCTACTTCATCAGCCACTGTTTCGACGATTTCTACTAAATCTTTTTGCCACTGTTCCATAAACTTGACACCTTTGCAGGCTATAAACAGGACGCTTTGTGTTATCTGGCTTGAAGCACTAAAATACACACTAGGCAATGTATCTTATCAAGTTTTTATCCGAAGTGTCATGTCAAAATGCCACTTTTTACTTAATATTGCCCTCAAGGAATGCTTTTTATCGATCGCGTTGCAATCGTTTTAACTCGTCTTGCAGTTTTAGCACTTCATCGCGCAATTTATCTACATTCTCATCATTTGACGCTTCTTTAACTGTTGGCTCTTCATCTTCCTCTAAAATTTCAATGCGGCGAGGTTGAGAAGGAGGCGTTTTCTCAGATGTTTCAACAGATGGTTGGGCTTGTTGGGCTTGCTTCATCATGTCCTCAACGAAGCGGCGGGCTTCTTCTGTGTTCATTTCGCCCTTTGCCACCATTTCATCTGCCAGTTTTTGGACTTGCGATCGCACTTCGGCTAATTTTCCCCCTGCTTTCTCACCTGCGTAAGAAGCTAACCCAACACCGAGGTAAAAAGCTTTTTGAACAATATCTCCAAAACCAGGCATGGTTGCTGACGGCTCCTAAAAATAGGGCGACCCGGAGACTACGCCTACCACAAGCCTCCCGTGTTGCTGCTACCTTCCGGTTCTGACAAGATTTGGGTGTTGCGATCGCATAGATCCAGGTCTTCAATAAGCATAACATTAAAATTCAGTAAGTGTGTGTCATTCCATAACAATTCGCCATTCATAAAGCTGATAGTTGACGCAGCCGTGTTTTACCAAGGGGTCATCAGCTACAATCGCTTCTGCTTCCTCCTTTGAGGCAGCCTCAAATAGTAACATTCCGCCTCTTTGCTCCACCCAATAGCCTGTTCGCGCTTTGTGTCCTTTAGTAATTAATTCCCGAATGTAGGCTTTGTGAGCAGGTACATATTGGTCAAAGGTAGGTTTATCAACTTTCCCCTCTTCAATTTTTACAAACCACGGCATTGGCTTCTTAACTCCAGTTACAACAGACAGTCTGCTTTAGTTATGACGATTGTTGAGTAGCGAATAAGTAGCAATATACACGAACTCTAGCGATTTACTGAAGATTTCACTAAAACAGCAGAAGCAACGCATCTGTGAATGTTAGACTTCTAGGTGCGATCGCAGATCATCCAGTGGAGATGCCGAGTTAGTGGAAATCGATGGTTTTGTTGGTTTCGGGTTCTCAGGAACAAATTCAAAGAGAATTCTGATTTTACCTTTCTGCCAGCCGCCACCCTGAGCCAGTAAAAGCTTACAGTTCGCACCATCTTCAAACCAATCTGAAGCCTTTTCCTCTTCTAAGTGGCTACTCCTATGAACCAAATACTTCAGACGTTGCATCAATTCTTCACCTGTTGATGTTGAAGCCTCAGTCAAGTTAGTATCCTGAGCCATAGAAACAACATCCTCATCGGACAGAAAAATTTGATCGCTCATTTAGTTTTCTCTTTCGGTAAACAACATGGCGAATCTAGCGCAAACTCGATCCGCTTTCCCTAAGTTTTCCCACTAACCACCAATTACTAAGCAATAAAAATAATTAATATAGATAGATGAGCCGTTTTTTTATCGCCCTTTTACCACCGCAAAATATTCAAGACTACGCCAACGAGATTAAGCAGTATTTTGCCGATCGCTATACTAGTAGGGGAGCGTTAAAGTCTCCGCCTCATATTACCCTGCAACCGCCCTTTGAATGGGCAGATGATAACTTGCCATTGTTAGAAGCATCCTTGAAGGAGTTTGCTAGTAGACAACAGCAAGTAGCAATTACACTGAAAGGGTTTAATGCTTTTGCCCCTCGTGTCATATACATTAACGTCGTCAGAAGTCAAGAGCTTTTAACTTTGCAAGCTGATTTCATGGCTTATACAGAAAGCAACTTGCAAATTTTTGACAAGGTTTCTAAAACCCGCCCTTTTGCACCCCATTTAACGGTTGCATTTCGGGATTTAACAAAGCAGAATTTTAAAGCTGCTTGGCCAGAATTTGAAAATCGTCAGTTGCATTTTGAGTTTACTGCTGACAAATTAACCTTGCTGCTTCACGACGGGAAACGCTGGAATATTAACCGGGAGTTTGCTTTTTTCGCTGGTAGTAATTGAGCGATGTTTTTGCGATGGCCGCTGGCGCTGTTTGATATTGGAGCTACCTTGACGATAATATCCAATATTATATTTACCTGAAGCCTTTTGTAAAATTGTGTGCGCACATCTGTGTGTCCGTAACACGTAGTATCATTAATAATTGAGAATAAGCGATCGCATCTCTTTCTTTTTCATTCTCTGTAGTCGCACACGTCTAACGTCTCAAAGAGTTGCAGCTTGTCGTCACACATCGCTTAACCTTCGGAACGCCTTGCAAATAAGAAATGTTAGATTTATTTATTTCTACTTACCTAATTTTTGTAAAACAAGATACATTAAATGGTAGTTTAATCGCAAAGGAACCAAAAAGTATGGCCGTTAGTAGCCCTGAAGTCATCCGTCATATATTGATCGGATTGGGATATTTAACTCCTGAGATCGATCCTAAGCCGGATCTCACTAAATTTGCTCCCTGGAAGCGGAATAACAACTCCTTGACAGACGATCCTACTGAAGAAGCTATTAAAAAGTTTCAGAAACAGTACTCACAAAAACTTGTGGTTAATGGTAATGCTGATGCAGAGACTCGAACTGTCATGGAAGATACAGTGAAAGGGCTTCAGAATAGATTGAAGTTTCACGGTTTTGCAACCAATGCCGAAATTCCTCCAGATAAGCCTTTTTATGGCCCAGCTACTTATACAGCAGTCAAGAAATTTCAGAAATCTCAGGGTTTAACTGAAAATGGGATTGCTACTATTGAACAGCGGCAAATTCTACAGCAATCTAGTCTCACAGATAAACCCCAGACTCCGCCTCAGTCACAACTAAAGCTGATAGATTTGTGCTTTCAATTCAAAAAAAATCCTCAAAATCCTTCTTACATCGCAGCGTTAAATAACTTACAACAAAATTTACCCAAGGACGTTTTACACAAAGTTACTAACAAATGGAGGGGGACAAACGATCAAAATCCTGAGATTGTTAAGCTGACGAATCTGTTTACTTATTATGATGACAATAATGCAAACCATCGTGATGCACTAAATCACTTACAAAGTCAGATTACCCCAGCCATCTCTCAAGCATTTTTAAGTCTTTGGAATAAGAAGTAACAAATGAGATTTACAGCAGAATTCAGAATTCAGAACTAAAACTTTGTATCTCATCAACTTGAAATCTGCTGTATATAGGCGTAATCTGCTTTTTCACATCTGATACCAATTCAAAAAATGTTTACGACAGAATAAGCCCACCTGTGCTGACGCGCACCCCAGGGTTAGAGAGATGTATTATCTATGTGTTGCATTCTTTTTTCAAATTGGTATGACATAGGAGAATTAAAAACCAGGTTTCTGAATCTCTGATGAGTAGAAAACCTGGTTTTTTAACAATTCTGAATTCTGAGTTCTGAATTCTAAATTCTGATTTAATATTCAATTCCCGGTTGTGCTTTCACACCTTGATCGCGGAAAGGGTGCTTAACTAGGGTCATTTCAGTTACTAAGTCAGCACGCTCAATTAAAGCAGGTGGTGCGCCTCTACCTGTGAGAATAACGTGTTTGTTAGCGGGTTTTTGTGCTAAACCTGCTAAAACGTCTTCTACTGGTAAGTAAGCCATTTTGAGGGCGATATTGATTTCGTCTAACAACACTAGATGAAAGTCTGGGTTGCGGATGTATTCTAATGATTTCTCCCATGCAGCGCTAGCTTTGTCAAGATCGCGATCGCGGTCTTGAGTTTCCCAAGTAAAGCCTTCGCCCATTGCGTGAAATTCTATCTGGTCTTCCCAATAGCTGAAAACCCTTTTTTCGGAAGGTTCCCAGCTACCTTTAATGAATTGGACGATCGCTACTTTATACCCATGACCGAGCGATCGCAACACCATCCCCAAAGCCGCAGTAGTTTTACCCTTACCGTTACCAGTATTTACAATAATTAACCCTTTTTCTGGTACAGCTTCTGCTATGCGCTTGTCTTGCACTTCTTTACGTCGCTGCATCTTTTTGCGGTACTGCTCATCAGTCAGAGATGAAGACATTACCTCATCAATTAAGCGCCCAATTTCTTGGTCTGGGTTCAATTCTTTTGGTGTATCGTGTTTCATCAAGCTTGTCTAGAAATAACTGTTAAAAGTGTTGAAAATGAACCAAAATCGCCTTATTTATCCAATTTCACTTACATTACTTGATTGGAAATGTCCAGTAAGCTTTCATGTGAAATATTAATAGTGTGTTAGCTTTATTAATGATTTGCAGACAGGTGGAACTATATATAATACACAAGCTGAACTTAATAATTTGAGTTTACTATTACTGTTTTAAATAATCTAATATGTTCATTAAAGCATTTTACCAGTAAAATTTTATTATTATTATCTTCTTTAATACAATGATAAGTTAGATACTTTAAGTATCATAAGTATGATGTCTAATATCAGGAGTTATGCATTTATGGATGTTGTTGTTTCCATTTTTCCCATAAAGCCTGCGTATCTTCTGGTTGTCCGTCATAGTTGAGCAATTGGTCTGAAATTATCACCCATGACGGGCACTGCGTGTCCAAATGTTACCCACTGGGCGTAACCAACTGGTATCATCTAAGGTTCCAGCTTTGACATTGATCGTATTTGGATTGTAAGTCCTTTCATGGAACAATCGCGTTCCGCAGTCGCCACAGAATAGGTTATTTACCTCACGTCCGCTATCATTTTTCCGAGTCCAAGATTTCGGTTTTCCCTGAACAATTACAACAGCATCTCGTAGTACTGTAAGAGACATACCAAAGGCACTAGACGATTGTTTTTGACACTCCTGACAGTGACATAGGTAAAGTGTTAACGGTTCAGCATTAATTTCATAACGAATCTGTCCACATTGACAACCTCCAGTATATGGAAGACTCACAGGTTTTATCTCCTAACAATTTTTATCACCTGATTGTAACTAAAATTATCTCAAGCTTAAAGCAGGTTTTAGTAGACACAAACAGAAGACATCTGGGCACGAATAAATTTTCATTATCTACATTTTTCTAAATCTTCCTCATTCTTCATCTTCATCCGATTCATCATCATCACTCCAATACTGTTGAGGTGCATTTCCGTGAACTTCTAAAATCTTCGGTTTTTTGATTTTGTGATCGGGTGGATTAATTGCTTCTAACTGCACATCAAATTTCCAATTGTCACCAAAATCATAAAGATAGGTCATTTTCCCACCTATTTCTAGAGATAAATCACCAATCTGTACTTGGTCAGCAAATGGGGGTGTTTCCATATAGGCATGACCGATTTTTATGATGCGACCAAAATGGTCTTTATAACTAAACTCATACAGGTGATCGTAATCAAAGTCAAAAGCATCAAGAATTATTTCTGCTAGCCAGCTTAATGGTTTTTTTGCAGGTATAGCAATACGTCGCCAAGCCTTAAAAAGGGATACTTTGAAAATATAAATACCATCAGTGAAGCCTTGCTTGGGAACAAGTAAATTATGCTCCCACTCTGGAAAAAATGGTTGAAAATGTGACTGCAATTTTCCAAAATTTACATTCACATCATCCTGTAATTCTCCTCGTATACCCAATGGAAAAAGGAATTGCAACAGAGCATCACCAAAGGGTAAGCGTTGTAAACTAGTAATACGCCACCCCTTACCTTCTTGTGGTTTACCATGTTTGATAGATAACAATCCGAATAACTCTAACAGGGCAACATTATGCAGTCCGGGGTAATAACTAATATTGTTTTGATCTTCATATTTAGAAAATTTTAAACCTTTATCTGGAACGCGGGGCCAAAGTTGAATACATCTAAATAAATTCCCTAATGAATCTTGATGTTCGCCCAAAACTTCATTATTTCCCCAAATCAACCAAGCTTCTAATAAGTTGAAATAGCGTTCTGTTAGATTGAGGCTTGACCATGATTGCAAAGTTGCTGCATCTACAACTAAAACCTGCTTCTTCCCTTGGGATTTAATCTGGGCTATTCCAGAACTGCGTAATAACAGATATAGTCCATTAATGTAGGGGTATGATTTCTGTACGGGGCGTTTGAGTTTAGTTTCAATTGGGTGACTTAACCGAGAATTAACTTCTGATAAGACTTTTAGCGGTAGAAGGTTATTAATACTACTAACTTCCACTCCGTTTGGTTGTAAGAAATCTATTAGGGTTTGAAAGTCATGCAGAATCGTACCGGGTTGATTTTCATCAATAGTGAGTTCTTGGAGGAGTTGTTGTTGTGACTCTGCAAGAGTTGGCAGTTCAGGATTGAGTGTGCGTTCTAGTCGCGCAAATAAATCTTCCATAAATAAAAATTCTAAATTCTAAATTCACAATTTAACCTTCTGTGTAACCTGTTTTATTTATACTATGACTACAGAAGTTCTCCTGATAAACATTGACCTGCCAAGTGTCACAACAGGACTATCAACACCGTAAGTTTAATGAAATGTGAATGATAATATTTTCACCTTCTACTTGACAATCCCAGAAATTTGATATGAATAGTAACACTCGCCTACAGATGATTTTAGCTGATACACGTATTAATACAGTATTATCTGCGATCGCTCAACTAAATCTACCGAACTGGTGGTTAGCCGGGGGTGCAGTCCGAAACACCGTTTGGTCTTCAATTTTTGGCAATGACTGTGGGTTAGGTATTAAAGATTTCGATATTGCATTCTTTGATATAGAGGGGAACCGTTCCCAAGAACTAACAGCAAAAGCGACTCTCACAGAACAATTTCCTGATGACGAGTTTGATGTCAAAAATCAAGCCAGTTTTGCTCGTTGGCGTCTTGGTAGCAGACCTTATACTAGTACAGAGGATGGCATCACAGATTGGCTGCACACGGCTACTGCTGTGGGAGTTCGACTAAATGCTCAAGGACAATGGCAATTTTTCACACCTTACGGGTTGGATGACCTATTTGGTGGCATTATTCGACCTACGCCAACGCATACTCATAATTTGGACGCCCATAATAAGGCATCTGGATTTTTACAGAAGTGTCCTTATCTGCGGTTGGCGTAAAAGTTACAGTCAGATTTTAGCCGCTAGTTTCCATTACAAGGAAATAATCGCTTTTTAATTTACAACCCTTGGATACCGAAGCGCAATGTTAATAATTTTCTAAGTACTGGGAATAATTAAACTAGAACCCCTTTCACGATAGAACAGGGATGATGCTAATTTTATAACTTTATAGGCAAAAATCAATGCCAAATCTTACTGGATACCAAATCAACTCGACTCTCCACGAAGGAATCCAAACAATTATTTATCAAGCACAAACGCCAAAGACGCAACAGCGAGTTATCCTCAAGTTGCTTAAAAATGAATATCCGACCCTTGAAGCCTTTACTCGCCTTAAAAATGAGTATCAAATTCAGCAAGGTTTAGACCATCCTAATATAGTTAAAGCTATCAGTCTAGAAACCTTTGAAAACCGTGTGGGATTATTGTTAGAAGACTTTGGTGGTCAGTCTTTATCTCAACTGCTTCAAACAAAAAAACTTGACTTAATTAACCATTTAAAGATTGCTATTCAACTGACTAAAGCTTTAGATTATTTGCATAATAATCAGATTATTCATAAAGATATCAAACCTAATAACATCATAATTAACTCCCAGACAGGTATTGTGAAACTCGCTGACTTTGGTATAGCCTCCCGTCTCAATAAGGAAAATCCCCAATTTAATAACCCTAACTGCGTTGAAGGCACACTTGCCTATATGTCTCCTGAACAAACTGGGAGAATGAATCGCATTCTTGATTATCGTACTGACTTTTATTCCCTTGGTGTGACTTTATATGAAATGCTCACCGAGAAAACACCATTTGTTAGCCAAGACCCCCTAGAAGTAGTTTATAGTCACATTGCAGTTCAAGCGAGAAACCCACAATCATTTAATTCACAAATTCCTACTGCCATCTCTGAGATTGTGATGAAGCTGATGGCAAAAAATGCGGAAGATAGATATCAAAGTGCGACAGGATTATTGGCAGATTTAGAATCATGTCTCAAGCAGTTAGAAACTAGGGGAATCATTACTGATTTTGTGCCAGGTCGTTTGGATATATTGAGCCAGTTATTAATACCTCAAAAATTATATGGTCGTGAAGAACAAGTTAATGAACTTTTAGCTGCATTTGAGCGAGTTACATCTGGAACTAGTGAAATGATGCTAGTTTCTGGTTATTCTGGGATTGGTAAATCAGTTCTAGTCAATGAAGTTAATAAACCCATTACTCGCAGACAAGGGTACTTTATCTCTGGTAAATTTGATCAGTTAAAACGGAATATACCTTATGCTTCTTTAATTCAAGCCTTTGCATATTTAATGCGGTATTTGCTGACCGAGAATAATGAAAAAATAGAAATATGGCGTAATAAAATATTATCAGCTTTAGGGACAAATGGAAAAGTTATTACTGATGTAATTCCAGAAGTAGAATTAATCATCGGGACACAGCCGGAAGTTGCCCAAATTGGGGCAACAGAATCACAAAATCGTTTCAATCATGTTTTTAAAGAATTTATCCAAGTTTTTACTAAAAAAGAACACCCATTAGTCATATTTTTAGATGATTTACAATGGGCAGATTCAGCTACTTTAAATCTAATTCAACTGCTCATAACTGATACTGATAGCAAATACTTTTTATTTATTGGTGCATATAGAGATAATGAAGTTAGTTCAGCACATCCTTTAATCCAAAAAATAGAAGAGATTAAGAATAGTGGCACGGTTGTTAATAATCTTATATTGCAACCCTTAAATTTAGGCAATGTAACTCAGCTAGTTGCCGAAACTCTTCAAAAAATAGAGGTGAAGCAGCATGAAGAAACAAAAGTCTTTAATCAAGAAATTATTAAACTAGCTGAGTTGATTTGTAACAAAACAGGTGGAAATCCATTTTTCATAACACAACTAATTCAGGCACTTCATCAAGAAAAACTTTTAAAGTTTGACTTTAGTAATGCTAAATGGCAATGGAGTCTAGAGGATATTCAAGCAATTGGAATTACCGATAAGAATGTAGTTGAATTAGTTGCCAGCCGAGTTGAAAAACTACCACAGTTCACCCAAGATGTTTTAAAATTAGCAGCTTGTGTGGGTGACAGATTTAGTTTGGATGTTTTATCGATAGTCAATGAAAAATCACCTTCTTTGACAGCAAATGATTTACACTCAGCTTTGCAAGCGGGATTAATTCTGCCTTTAAGTGAAGCTTACCGCATTCCCTTAGTTTTTAATCAAGAAGAAGCGGTACATTTAAATTTTGACACTTCACGGGTGGGTTACAAGTTCTTGCATGATAGAGTACAACAAGCAGCATATTCCTTAATTCCACAAGAACTCAAGAAATCTACTCACCTGAGAATTGGGCAATTGCTTCTTCAAAATATACCTAAAGAGGAAATAGAAGCTAATATTTTTGATATCGTCAATCAGTTAAATGTAGGTATTGTTAACCTGATAGAGCAATCTGAAAAAACTGAATTGGCACGATTAAATTTAATTGCAGGACGAAAAGCTAAAGCCTCTACAGCTTACGAAGCTGCTCTTAAATACTTCACAAATGGGATAGAACTTTTAAATATAGACGCTTGGCAAACGGAATATACCTTAACCATTGGCTTATATGAAGGAGCCGCAGAGGCAGCCTATCTGGGTGGTGATTTTGAGCAGATGCAACAGTGGGCTGAGGTGGTGCAGCAAGAAGCAAAAATTCTTTTAGATAAAGTGAAAGTCTATGAAGTACAGATTATCGCTTCTATCATTCAAAGCAAGCAATTGAAAGCTATTCAAACCGCAGTATCAATTCTGCAATTGTTAGGAATAAGTTTTCCACACGAACCGACATCAACTGATATTCAACAGGGGATGGATGAAATTGCTGTTTCTTTGAAAGGGAAAGCGATCGCAGATTTAATTAACTTACCATTAATGACCGATCCTAACAAGATTGCAGCCATGAGAATCTTAATGGGAGTTCTCCCTGCGGCTTTTCAAACTGCTCCGGCAATGATGCCAATTATTGTCTGTAAAATGGTCAATTTGTCCTTAAGCTATGGAAATACAGCTGTATCTGCTTATGGTTATAGTCTTTATGGATTACTTCTTTGTGGAGTTCAAGGAGAAATTGATTCTGGCTATAAATTTGGGAAATTAGCTTCACGTCTGGTGTCACAATTTAATGCTGAAGAACTCAAAGCGAAAATTCTGACGGTTGTTAGTGCCCATGTTATGCATTGGAAAGAGCATATTAGAGAGACATTAACATCATCAATGTCAGGATATTCTAGTGGTCTGGAGACTGGAGATTTAGAATATGCTGGTTATTGTGGTTACATTTATCCCTATCATTCATTTTGGCTGGGTAAGGAACTTTGGGTTCTAGAAAAAGAACTGATAGCTTATTGTGATTCGCTGAAAAAAATCAACCAACAAGTAGCTTTCACTTGGAATTCAGTATATTTGCAAACAGTGCTGAACTTGAAAGGAAGTTTTGAAAATGTAGACTGTTTAATTGGAAAAGCTTATGACGAGCAAAGTATGCTGCCAATTCATCAGCAAGTAAATGATCTTTACACAATTAACCACTTATTTGTCAATAAGCTAATGCTCTCTTACATATTTGGGGAGTATTTTAAAGCTGTAGAAAATGCTGCGATCGCAGAAAACTCTTTAGGTGGTGTTACAGGGTTGTTTGTTGTCCCAGTGTTTTATTTTTACGATTCTTTAGCCCACTTAGCAATTTATCATACTGCTAAAGAGTCTGAGAAGCAAGCTATTCTAGAAAAAGTCCAAGCTAATCAGCAAAAGATGGAACTCTGGGCTATTCATGCTCCCACCAATCACTTACACAGATTTTATCTCGTCGAGGCAGAACGTTATCAAGTTTTGGGTCAAAAGCTAGAAGCAATGGACTATTATGAAAACTCGATTGCCAAATCTCAAGCAAACGGTTTTCTCCAAGAAGAAGCTTTAGCCTATGAGTTAGCTGGAAAATTCTATCAATCTTTAGGTAAAGAATTAATTCATCAAACTTATATAACTAAAGCCTATTATGCCTATATTCGTTGGGGTGCGATCGCTAAAGTTAAACACTTAGAATCAAAGTATGTTTTTCTAGTAGGACAAACTACTACCATAGAAAACACTAGTTCAAAAATTGATACCACTCATATTACCACTAATACTACTACCAATAGCAGCTTGAGCGATTTTCTAGATTTTAATGCATTCATCAAGTTTTCACAAGCGATTACTAATGAAATTGTTTTAGAAAATCTATTGGGTAAGCTGATCCAAATTTTACTAGAAAATGCTGCCGCACAAAAAGCAGCACTACTCCTACTTAAAGATAATCACCTATATATTGAAGCATCTGGAAATGCTACTGACGATGTGGTGACGGTTTTACGTTCTATTCCTGTTGAAACCTATCAAGATTTACCGCTGTCTGTAATTAATTATGTTCTCAGAACTCAGCAATATATTGTGTTAAATGATGCAATAGTTACAGAGCCTTTTAATTTTGACATCTATATCCAAAAATCTCAAACAAAATCAATCTTTTGTTTGCCCATTATGTACCAATCACAACTTACTGGTATTATTTATTTAGAAAACCAGTTATCATCAGGAGCTTTTGTTCTAGAAAGGGTAGAGGTATTAAAAGTCTTAGTTTCTCAAATGGCTATTGCCATAGAAAATGCCAGCTTGTACACAAAGGCGCAAGACAAATCTAAAGAATTAGAACAATCGATAAAAGATTTACAAGAGGCACAACTACAACTTATCCAAAGTGAAAAAATGTCTTCTCTAGGAAATTTAGTTGCAGGCGTAGCACACGAAATAAACAACCCCATTGGTTTTATTACAGGTAGTATTGCCCAAGCAAAAGATAATGTTAAAGATTTAATAGACTATCTGCAACTGTACCGAGAAAAATTCCCCAATCCTGGCGCTGAAATTGAAGAAAAAGCTGAAGAGATAGATATAGAATTTCTGCTAAAAGATTTACCAAAAATGATTGATGGCATGACGGTAGGCACACAGCGTATTCGTAATATTAGTACCTCTCTCCGTACTTTTTCTCGTGCTGATACTACCTCTAAAGTGTTAGCTAATATCCATGAAGGTATTGATAGTACTTTGATGATTTTACAACATCGTCTGAAAGCCGATCATAATCGTCCTGCCATTCAGATTATTAAGAATTATGCAGATATCCCATCAGTAAAATGCTATTTGGGACAATTGAATCAAGTTTTTATGAATATTATTGCAAATGCAATTGATGCTTTAGAAGAAGCAAATATTGGTCGTAATTTTTTAGAAATTCAAGAAAGATATCCTAATATTATTACTATTGAAACTAGTCTACAAGTAGATAATGAAAACGTAGCAATTAAGATTCAAGATAATGCCAAAGGAATGACAGAAGAAGTTAAATCCTGCATTTTTGAGAATTTATTTACCACCAAATGTGTAGGAAAAGGTACGGGATTAGGATTATCTATTAGTCGGCAAATTATAGTTGAAAATCATGGTGGAAATTTGACTTGTGAATCAGTTTTGGGAGAAGGTACACAATTTATAATTTCTATTCCCATTTTGGGAGAATAAGGAACTTTTGATAGTTGTAACCGCAAATTCATGACTTCTCAAAGAAGCTTACTTACCCAGTTGTAGTGTTTACAGCATTTACAGCTGTTATGAGGTACAGTAGCAGCAACTTGCTAACATGGCATGGATTATCTGGTTCAATTGCCGCATCGTTGCAATTAGTGTTAATAGAGAGTATGTGTTGGGTTTTTTCGGCATGGGTGCGGATGGTTTGCGGTATTCTTGGTTAAATTAGTTTATATCTGCATTGACAATTTTGATCAAGTGAATTTCCGATAAATTTACTGTTTCTCAAGGGTGATAGTTGCGTAAGTCCTGTATGTAAGTAGTGACTTTATTACTTAATCAAATCAACACAAACTTAGTCACAATTAGCACTTGTAAATTATTAATTAACTGTTATAACTAATTGTATACATCAACTCTTGTATGTACTAGCTTTATCATTTACTAGAAAAAAATTTTTCTAGCAGATATAAAAGTCAATTACTAGTGAAGTCTACAAGCATATTAGACAGTTTTGATGGGCTAAAATTATTAGCTCAGACTTTAGTTTGTAGTAAAGTACAAGATGCGAAAATCGTAAATAATTAAGGAAGTCATCTTGTGGAAAAAAGAAGAGAAAATGGGGGAATAGTTTCAAAGGCTATTTCGTTCCTGTTAAATCGTATAACCTTGATTGTGCTTGCAGTGACTCTTGTGCTGTTTGTTGGAGGTAAGTTTGAACTAGCAAGTGCAGCTCAACCTAACGCAGAACTAGAAATTCAAAAATTAACATCCTGTTATGCTCTGGGAACTGACGCTATTGGTAGAGGAAATCTCCAAGAAGGAAAGAATATTTATCGGGATTGTTTTACTCAAGATTCAGTTCTCACTGCCATTTTTCCTGATGGAGCAACTCAAACAAATTATGGGACAGATTCTTGGGCAGATTTTGTCTATTCAGTATTCCAAGGAAATGGTTATACAGCTACTCAACACTTGATGGGTACAATAAACATTTCAGTTCAAAATAATCAAGCAACGATGACTTCTTACCTCCATGCGACTCACAAACGCTCGGAAACCAGCATTGATGTTGCTAATGGCACTTATGAAGATCAAGTCGTTAACAGAAATGGGCGCTGGAAAATTCGTAATCGTACCCTTAAACTCATTGATTTCTTGAATCTCAGTTCGCCAACTACTGCTTCTTCAAGCACTAATGCCCGAAGCACTAATTCCTCAGCTACCTTTGTAAGACCAAATATACCTCGTATAAAAGAATAATTTTTTAGGTTGGATAAGTATTCTTTACCTTCCTTATGACCTGAAAAAAGGGGTGAATTAAAATATTCACCCCCTTTCTTTTTGCCACTTGAGTAAAATATAGTGCAAGATAAACAACCTTTGCAGTCAGTCTTTATTCTGCTTTATATATGAATAGAGAAGTTCGCGATCGCTGCGAGGATTTACAATTAAGCATGGACTATTCCCGTAACTTCCATTACTGACAATCACTACAGTAATGCCCATCCGGGGACAAACTCCTAAACAACTGGTGCTAACCACCCGAAAATCACCCCATAATCCCTCAAACTTTAAACGAGATTTCAACCAATTCTCTAAGTCTTCGGAAGCCGTTGAGCCTAACTGCTCGTTTGCACATTGCGAACACACAAGCACCAAACCAGATTCCCATCGGGGAGAAACAGTTGGAATAGAAGTTTCTAATCGAGTATTTATTAGAGGCGATGGTTGCTGAGAATTGGATGCAGACCTCTTGAGGATACGTTTGAGTAATGCTTTAATACGCTGTAGGAATTTTTTCATGGACTACCCCACCTATTTCTCTGACAAGATAGTGTAAATTTCCTGTTTAGTCTGTTCTAGTAGATCGCCCAAGAAATGCTAGTCTATGCCAAGTCTTTGGTAGAC
>NNBT01002512.1_pt1 | contig 16274 bp, 12 predicted proteins | sample 1173831 | NCBI WGS metagenome assembly NNBT01 (sample SAMN07173936, study PRJNA388173) | plant metagenome | isolation source: symbiotic tissue sample KVJ10 | place: Norway: Troms, Kvaloya island | reverse complement strand
ATGACGATGTTACTTTAGTAATCAGGCTTTAATCCCAAATACCGTTTTCAGCGGTAAATATTACAGGTTCTCCTCCGGTTACCATAATGGTATGTTCATGTTGTGCAACAAAACCTCCTTTATTGCCACATAATGTCCAGCCATCAGCTTGTGTATCCGCAATGGTTGATCGTGTTGAAATAAATGTTTCTATGGCCACCACCTGATTCTTTTTGAAACGGGTAATATTAAACCGGTCGCAATAGTTGGCAATTTCGTGAGGTGCTTCGTGCAGATTACGCCCAATACCATGGCCAGTTAGGTTTTTGATTACCGTATAGCCTGCTTTTTTTGCTTCAGTTTCTATCAATCTCCCAATTTCAGCTATCCGCACACCGCCTTTAATGTTACTGATGGCTTTTTTGAGTATCTCTTTTGATGTTGCTACAAGCCTGCCATGTCCATAAATATCTTCTCCAATAATAAACGACCCTCCATTATCAGCCCAAAAGCCATTTAATTCGGCAGAAACATCTATATTAATCAGGTCGCCGTTTTTAAGGATTTTATCTATTGACGGAACACCGTGTGCAGCTTCTTCATTAATGCTGATACAGGTATATCCGGGGAAACCATAGGTTAAGAGAGGTGCAGAGCGTGCACCCATTTCTGCCAGCAATTTGCCGCCATATTCATCCAGTTCCTTTGTTGAAATGCCCGGTTTGGCAAATTCACGCATCTTTTTAAGGGTTATGGCTACAGCAGCGCTTGCCTGTTCCATTCCTGTTTTTTCACTTTCAGTAGTTATAGACATATTTAGGTTTTTTATCTCTATCAAAGATAATGGCTTATTGCTATTTTAAGCAGACCTAAGAATAAGCCCAGTCAATAATCTGTTTAAGTGATTTTTTAATTTCATCCTGACCTTTTTCTGCCTTAACATCAATGCCGCAAAAAGTTCCGTTGGTTTGAGCATATAATGAAAGGTAATAGATGCCGCTAATCAAAATGGCTTCTATTGCCCTGATATTTTTATCCTTGTCTTTAAAATGATCATCGTAAACTGCTGCAAAAAGTTTTTCGCCCACTTCTTCACGCTCACGGTTAAGTTCTTTTAAAGGTTCAAAATCTTCAGAAAGTCCCCAGGTAACAATTTTCCTCATCTCTTCGTTTGCCATTAAAGCATTTAACTGATCTTCTAACAGCTGATAAGCCATTTTTTTTCCAAAATCTGTTTTGCTTTGTTCAATTACCGCTGCAGTTTGCTCATCACTAAACCTCCAGTAATCTTTGGTAAAAAGGTACTCTTTAACCAGTCCTTCGAGTCCGCCGAAATATTTGTACACAAGTTTACGGTCTACATTGGCTTTTGCAGCTACCTGCATTACGTTTAAACCTTTAAAACCATTTTCGATAAGGATAACACCAAGCGAATCTATCAGTTTTTGTTTAGTTCTTTCCTTATTTCTAAGCGGTCCGTCGGTTATTTTTCTGCCCATTGAATGATTTTTACCGCAATTTGCAATTTTCTGTGTGATATTTCAAATCATTAAGTAGCTAATCAAAACTTTCATGATAAATGTTTAGCTATAATATTTTTATAGGGAGAATATGAGGCCTGAATCTGTAAATACTATAATTTATGAAACTGAAATTGCGTTTATTTTAACTTAGCGAATACTTTTTCGGTTTAATTCCGATATGCTGTTCAAAAACTCTCGTAAAATGACTTAGGTTTGTAAAACCCAATTGATAACCTACTTCCGAAACAGAAAGTCGTTTCTCTTTTAACAATTTTGCTGCTTCCACCATACGTGCGCTTTGGTAATATTCGAAAACGCCTTTTCCAAAAGTTTGCTTAAACAGTTTCCGTAGTTTTGGTTCACTCATATTTGCTTCTCTGGCAAGTGCAGCAATATTTGGAGCTTGGGCAAGGTGAGAATGCAGGTGGTATTTAATGGCATATATGGCTTTAATATCATCAATATGCATGTTACTCGCAGGTATAGCTTCCCTTTGCAATAACAGCGTGAAAATATAACACAACAGTTCCTCGCACTTTAGTTTATAATAATGGCTTTCGATAACCTCTGGCATTGGCTGATGGATCATTTCATCGGCTGTTTGGATCATTTCAGGAGAAATGCTGGTTTCAAAGACAAAGTTATCTTTCGATCCCAATATGCTTTCTATTATCGGATGATCTATCTTGCTAAAAAGCAAGCGGAGGTACTGCCTCGAAACGGCAATGGTAACACTTCCAAAAACCGTATTTGAAGGCATGGCCATAACCGATGAAACAGCATGCATACAGATCAACACGTTGGAATGCTCTGCATACAATTGCTTTTCAGACTTTACAGGCGTTGGAAAAATTCCGCTTAACAGGAAAATCACATCTTCCTGCCCTTCCACCAGCTCGTTGGTACGTTCGATATAAATTTCCTCATGGAGATAATAGTTCCTGATCATTACGCGGAAATCTTTTCCCCACGAAAAGCCGGTAATGTAACCGCCACCCTTATTTTCAGGAATGTAAATGAATCTTCCATCTACCCGTGCCCCTATTGCTTCAGCAAGTTTATTGGCAATTCCTAATCCGGTATCGGTAATCGATATTTTCATTTACGACTGTTTTAATATTAAAAGTAACTATTTTACCTATAAAAGTGTAAGCATTTTTGTGCGTAATAAATAAGGACAAAAAGATATGTTACTGGAAAATAAAAAAATAGCCATTATTGGCGGCGGTCCTGGTGGATTAACCCTCGCCAGACTTTTACAGCTTAAAGGTGTTGACGTAAAGGTATATGAAAGGGATTTAGACCCTACCATACGCGTACAGGGAGCTACGCTCGACCTCCATTTCGAGTCTGGTTTAAAGGCTATTGAAAAAGCCGGACTGATGGATGCTTTTAAAGAAACTTACCGGCCTGGTGCAGATCAGGGGCGAATTATTGATCCGCAGGGCAACATCATTTTTGATGAGCACACCGAAACATTTAACGATGATTTTGATAATGAATACTTCAGGCCGGAAATTGACAGAGGGCCATTAAGAAACCTGTTATTAAATTCGCTAAAACCTGGTACTGTGGTTTGGAACAGGCAGTTTTTAACCATGGAGCAGGTTAACGGCCAATGGAAAATCACCTTTAAAAACGGAACAACATCCACCGCCGACCTCGTAATCGGAGCTGATGGTGCTAATTCTAAAATACGTCCGTTTGTAACGCCCATAAAAGCTTCCTATTCCGGCATCATCATCTTGCAGGGAAATGTACAACATGCCGAATCAGTCATCCCCAATATGCATCATTTATTAAATGGCGGTAAAATATATGTTCATGGTGATGGCAAGGCCTTGCATATATCATCAAAAGGTGATGGCAGTATTGACTTTTATACCAGCAGCAAAAAAGATGAACAATGGATAAAAAACAACGGTCTTGATTTTTCTGACCATAAAGGGATACTTGAATGGTTTAAAAGAGAATTTACAGGCTGGAGCAAGATCTGGTTTGAATTATTTGAAAAAGCAAGTTCGCCGGTTATACTACGCCCGCAATATGTAGTGCCATTAGATCAAACCTGGGATGCAAAACCGAATGTTACGCTATTGGGAGATGCCGCGCATATTATGCCTCCATCGGGTGAAGGGGTAAATCTGGCCATGCTGGATGCACTTGATTTAAGCGAATGGCTTGCCAGCCATGATGTTGCAACACTCGAAACAGCCATTTCTGCCTACGAAAAAAAGATGCTGGAAAGGGCTGCCGAAGCCACACAGGATTCTATTGAAATGGCAGAGTGGATGCATGCAGACGATGCGCAGGAAAAAATGCTGAAACTGTTAGGCCATAATACGTAAAACGGGATAAAAGCATATCTGCAAAGGACACCAATAAAACAATTCTATTTTTTACCCAAGCTTACCAACAAACGGCCGGAAGAAATTCTGGCTTTTTTTATGGACGCTGGCCCAGAATAAACAAGTATTAACCCGTCAGGCAAACGTTTGCGCAGTCTTTTTTCTTTTAACTGCATGTAATTATAAATACATTCGAATGACAGTGCAGGCAGACCTATGGTGATTAGAGGGCAGAATAGTTGGAATGGCATCGATATAATAACTCAAATTATAACAACCAAATATTTACTTAACCTAAAAACAATGAAAAAAACATCCCTACTTTTCACTATGATGGCAATAACTTGCCTTTTTGCCTGTAAAAAGGCCAATGTACTGCCAGAACAAGTTGATAATGGCAAAGCCACAAACCGTGCGGCCCTCTTATCTGCCAGCCAAACCAACGTTTTTAATGTTACCGAAAAAATTAATGCTTCAATTGAAAAAGACCGCTTAAAAAACGGTTATAATCTGACTGATTTTACGGCTACAGGACTTTATATGGCACCAAATGCCACTCTAAACATTACTGTAGAGCAAACAGCAGGAACACGCTTGCCAAAACTACTTATTGGCACTTACTCCAGGTATGGCACATGGAACGCACAGCCTACAGTGGTACAGTTAACTGCAGGCACCAATACCATTACCAATGCCGCAGGTGGTTTGTTGTGGTTAAGGTACACCAATTCTACTACCGGATCTACAGCGAAAGTAACTTTCAATACCGGTTATCAATATGCGCCTTATTTTAAATTGGGTGTTACTACCAATTCGGATTGGATCAGTCAGTTAACGACCTACACTACCCCTGATGTAGTATTGGAGGGATCGAATTGTGTAATCGTGGTATCGCGTACCAAAGCCATTCAGTATCAGAACGAAGATCAGGCGGCCATACTCAATAAAATCACCCAGATAATCGCACTCGAAGATGATTTAAATGGTTTGGATAATTCGTTACCCTCCCATGCAAAAAATGTACATACCTACCTCCTCACACAACATGAAGATCCTGCTTATTATTTCTTCGCCTACGATTACCGTACGGCCTACATCACCTCTGATGTAAATGCCATTCTAACTTTAGATGCTGTGGGTACCAATGGATGGGGATTATGGCACGAACTTGGGCATCAACACCAGATGATGTGGCGCTGGGGAACCCTTGGCGAAGTTACCGTAAACCTTTATAGTTTATATGTTCAGCGTACCCTCACCCCGTCTGTTAACAGGTTGGTAAATGATGGCGTTTGGCCTAAAGCCTTTACTTATTTAGGTAAAGCAGCAGGCACTAAAGATTATAATGGCTCAACAAGTTATGCTAACCCGCTCACCGATCTATTTATCCGCTTATGTATGTTCCAGCAGCTTACATTGGCTTATGGCGACAATTTCTACAGAACATTGGCAAAAAATATGCGTGTTGAAAATCCAACATTGGCAAACGACGACGACCGCATGCGCTATTTTATGCTGAAAGCCTGTAACTTATCAGGCAAAAACTTAAGTAATTTCTTTCAGAAATGGGGATTAAACCTTTCCACTGCTACCGCTACTACTCAAATTTATGCTGATATGGCTGCTTTAGGTTTACCTGCACCAACAACTGATCCTTCTACCTTGCAGGATAATGTGGCACCTTTAAACGAACTGAGTAAAAGCGGCTGGAGCATCAATTCTTTCAGCTCTGAAGAAACCAGTGGCGAAGGTGCTGTAAATGGCCGTGCGGCAACTTTAATTGATGGAAGCCAGAGTACATACTGGCATTCGAGGTGGACCACTACTGCAGCAAACTATCCACATCAGATCGTAATCGACCTTGGTTCAAACAAAACGGCTAAAGGCTTAAGTTTGGTACAAAGGAACAGCTTGAGCAGGGCAGTTAAAAATTTCCAGGTATTAACCAGTACCGATAATGTTAATTTTACGGCGGTAAATAACTATGTAGCACAAAATGCTGCAGGAGTACAATATTTCGATTTTGGCAGCACAAAAACGTTAAGATACCTTAAAGTAATTGCCAATTCGGCACAGGATGGTTTGCAGTTTGCAGCCCTGGCAGAACTGGGTTTATATAATTAAAATTTAATGAAAGAGGATCGGTAATGCGGTCCTCTTTTTTTTACAATATAGCCCGTTGTTTTTTACCACAGAGAACACTGAGAGAAGGCACAGAGATCACAGCGTGCTTATTTTTTGCCCGCGATGCCTGTAACTTCGATTCCGTTTTCCTTAAAAATCTGAGCATTACGTCCGTAGCCAATCCCAGGTATCAGGATATTCATCACAGCTTCCCGAAGGAAAAAATCTTTTGTTTTTTATGCCTGTATCATTAATAGAATAGTACAAAGTTGTAGACCGATTGATGCTAAAACACAGTTTATTAAGCAGCGCCTTAAACCCCATCCGCAAAGTTAAATATTACTTCCCCGTAGTTAAATATCGTATCCGCACAGTTGTATATTGCATCCGCACAGTTATATATCGCATCCGCACAGTTATATATCGCATCCGCACGGTTGTATATTGCATCCGCACAGTTGTATATTGCATCCGCACAGTTATATATYGCATCCGCACGGTTATATATCGCATCCGCACGGTTGTATATTGCATCCGCACGGTTGTATATCGCATCCGCACGGTTATATATCGCATCCGCACGGTTGTATATTGCATCCGCACAGTTACATATCGCATCCGCACGGTTGTATATCGCATCCGCACACATAAATATTGCTTACGCACTGTTGTACAGTGCATTCGCATAGTAAAATATGGCTTTACCTAAAGTAAATATCATTCTCGCCAAACTGAATTACGCTTCATCTTAACTAAATATTGTGAAAGGGGCTACGGGCGAAGCGAACGCATTAAGGTTCCCGCCTGCGCAGGATCCGATAGCTATCGGATGACGGCTATATTTCAAAAAAAGCGGTTTCTATCCAGAAAACCGCTTTTAATCATTAACTATTATTTTTGTGTGGTATTAAATACTTGCTTTTACTTCTCCACAGGTAAGCATGTTTTTAGGGTAATATGGATTTTGAATCGCTTTATCATCGCTGATCCACGTCGTCCCCGTCATTGGGCAAACCTGTTTGTAAAGGGTGGTTTTCTCTGGCTTAAACCTTTCGATAACCGACCACATTTTAACTGATAACTGATCCATTTCTTTACGCTGAGTATTGATAGATTTGGTAGCTGCGATGGCAAGCGCAAGCTTTTTGATCTCTTCTCTGGTAGTTGTAGCCTGGTTCATCTCATCCAGCGATAGTTTTTTAAATTTAAACTGGTTAAGCAGTGAAGCAAATTCAGTAGCAAATTTAACGGTCTGAACAGAATCTGATTTGACCAGACTGTTTTTAATACCAAGGTAATTCATTACAATTGCTTCTTTTAAAGCTTCTCTTTTTTGTGCCAGTTCGGGTGTAGCTACTTCCTGGGCAGAGGTTTTTACCTGCGCACTTACACTAAAACTTAAGCCGGCCATCGCTATGATGATGGCCCATGTATATTTTTTCATTTGGGTTAAGGATTTAAAGTTGTTTTTTTGAGGATTTTATCAATTTCGGTCCTGATATCCGCCAGGTGTGTGGCATTAATACCAGTAGTTTGTGGCAACAGTTCTTCCACTTTTTTCCTGATGGCCTTGATGTGGGCAATGGCTTCCAGTCTTACATCGCTGCGCTGGGCGCTATTCATAGCCTTACCATCGGCAATATCTTTAGGGTTGATTAACATGCCCACCTTTTCGAGGTAAGAACGTTGCAAGCTTCGCAGATAGGTATCTTTTAAGGGATCGAGTGAAGGCTTTTTCCATACTGTAGGCAACACATCGTTTAAAAATTCGCTAACAGGATAAGGATCTGCAGAGTTCAAAGCTTTCTGGCTCAGGTTAAACAATAAACCCGGACTTAAAAACATATTTAAAATCTGCGTCTGCTGATCAGAAATCTCATCCATTGGTTTCATATCAATGTACTGCGCAATTTCTTTCGGATAGATCCATAAAGGAGCATCGAATAACTGGCGGCCTACATAACCGACCACGCTCTTCACCTTTGCTTTGGGAATTTCGGCATAAACCACTCCTTTTTCGTCTACGCTTCGTTTAGTAACATAGCGGTTGCCTATGTTTTTCATTACATGATACAGGTATCGGCCATATTGCCTTACCACCGCTTTATGCAACTGGGCCAGGTTATCGTATTGATCTCCGGGTTCATTTGTCCATTCAATTAGATTGGCTACTACCCTTTTCAGGTTTTTAATTCCGTAATCACTGGCCGCAATGGCATCATCGCCTAAATCTTCTGCCTGACTGCGTGGATCTTCATCCTTACCTTCGCCTCCAAACCACAAACGCGGGTTTCTGGTTAAGGTATCAGTAGTCATTTTATTTAAAATTTTTTCTTCTGCATACTCATCTTTGGCTCCATCGAAATAACGATAACCCCAATGAATGGCCCACTCATCATAAGCACCAATGCGAGCATAAATTCCCTTTGGCGAGATGTGATCTTCGGGCTGTGCTACATAATTGAAACGTGCATAATCCATAATCGAAACGGTATGTCCGTTTTTCTCTACCCAGGCCTTATCCCTCAGTTTCTCTACAGGCGTTTGGCTGCTTGCACCCATATTATGCTTTAAGCCCAGTGTATGACCCAATTCGTGTGAAGAAACAAAACGGATCAGCTGTCCCATCAGCTCATCATCGAACTGCATTTTGCGCGCTCTTGGATCAAGTGGACCAGCCTGCACCATGTACCAATCGTGCACCAGTTTCATTACATTATGGTACCAACCTACGTGGCTTTCCATAATTTCGCCACTGCGCGGATCGCTGATGCGTGGACCGTAAGCATTTGGTGTTTCGGAAGCATAATACCTGATTACGGAGAACCTGGCATCTTCGAGGCTCATGGTGGTATCAGCTTCCGGCCATTCTTTTCCGATAATGGCATTTTTAAAACCAGCTTGCTCGAAAGCTTTTTGCCAGTCGTTTATCCCCTGAATTAAATATGGACGCCATTTTTTAGGTGTAGCCGGATCGATATAATACACAATCTGTTTTTGTGGCTCCACCAATATGCCTTTTTTGTATTTAGCCATATCCTCTTTCTTAGGTTCCAATCGGTAGCGCTGAACCAAATATTTGGTTTGTGTCCGTTGCTGATTTTCATCAAAAAGGATATACTTGTTATTGAAAAAGCCAACCCTTTCATCAGCTATTCGCTTTCTCATCGGTACTTTTGGCAATAACAGCAGCGATGTATTTAACCTCAAGGTAATCGCACCCGTTAAAGCACCCGCCGGAACCCCTAAGCCAGAACCAGAATATGTTTTGGTTGTTTTAACTTCCACATTAAGCGGATAACAGCTTATTTTTTCGATAAAAGAGCGGTCATCAGCCAAACTACCGAGTTTCTTCTCGGTTTTCTCTTCGGCTGCAATTGAAACGACCGGAACATCCTTTTTAAAAAAGTCGGTTACTTCGATTACATAATTTCCGTTGACCGGATTTCGCGCTTTGATGTCGAAACTGGCAACAATCGGACTTTCCTGCGATTGCATAACCGCCTGGTAAATGGCTTCAGAAGTGTTTTTAGTTTCCTGGCGGTATACCACACCTTTTAAAAAGAGGTTATTGTTATTACCCTTCTGGAAATAAATGGTCTGCTCGTTCACTTTTTCCCCGCCAAAACTACCAAAACCCTGAGGCGTGGTAACGTAACGCGTAACAGCCAGCAGGTAACGGCCCAATAAACTATCGGGCACTTCGAAAAACCATTTCTGGTCTACCTGCCTGATGTTAAAGAGTCCGTTCTGGCCTATTGCATTTGCCGGAATGATTTTCTGGTAATCAACCGGCCCTTTCTTCGTGGTGCTATCAGCCTTTGCTACTACCGGTATTTTTTGTCCGAATGCAGTTAAAGAGAGCGAGAGCGCAACTGGAAATATAAAATGTTTAATGTTCATATTAAAACGGAAGTTTTTCGTCGGTATTTAAGGTTAGGTTACGATTTTTTTTGAGTACGTTAAGGGGAAATGGAATGATATACAGCCTCGAGGTGGGCAACAAGGTGTAAGTTTGCTGAGGAACGGTTTTGTTTACAATCGGGTATTTACGTACCACTGTTTTTGCATATTCAGGCTCGGTATTTAAGCGTTTCAAGTCCATAAAGCGGTTAAAACCAAGGAACAGTTCTTTTCTGCGTTCATTGATAATGATGTCCATGGTTTCCTTTCTCGTTGCCGGAACGGGAAGCGTGATGGTACCTGAGAGGATGCGTTTTTCGCGGAGTTTATTTACCACCGCCATGGCACCTGCCAAATCGCCCTCTCTTGCCAAACACTCGGCCTGCATTAAATACACTTCGGTGGTTTTTAAACCCACTGTTGGGTAAAAGAATCTGGTATAGAAAACACTGTAGTATGCTGCATTTGAACCGATATCCAAAAAGCTGGCGCTGGTGGTGTTGAAGAACATATTGAAACGTGCATCGTTGGTGCCGAACAATTCCCTCAACTCCGGACTGATTAACCAGGTATAACCAAAATTGGTTTCGTTATAGCCCTGGATGTACATGTAACTCAAAACCTCAGGGTTGTTGGGTGCAATAATAGGTGTAACCGATGGCCCACCCTGTTTTGTGGTATAGTTAACCAGATCGAAAATCTGATTGTTATAAGAAAGTGATTTCTCACACGCTGCTTTGGCTTGCGCGATTTCTTTTTTAAACAAATGCACCTTGGCTTTTAATGCCCATGCAAAAGCCAGTGATGGATGGTAAGGATCTGATGGTTGTGCCTGCAGGTATGGAAGTGCATCATCTATATCTTTCTGGATGAAATCGTAAACCTGGGCAACAGTCGATTTTACAGGTTGAGCTTCTAAATCATATTTATCCATGATGCAGATTCCGCCATCAGTAGCTGCAGTAGCCGCATTATAAGCTTTGGCATACACATTTACCAAAAGGAAATGATCGAAAGCCCTCAGCACCTTAGCTTCGGCTTTAGCCAGTGCTTTTACATTATCGTCACCTTTACTGGCATCAACCAAAGAGATAATGGTATTCCAGCGGTTAATGTACACATAAGCACGTTCGTAAAAATTAGAACTCTGGATCAATGAAACACGGTCTACGTTTTCATTAAAGCTAAAGTGTACCGTATTAATGTTTGGTGTTACGCCTACAAAGTTCGATTCTTTCATCCACATATCATCAACCAGGTACTGAAAATTGCTGATGAGGTAAGCCCTGTTTGGGTAGGAAACCAATTCGTAATAATCTTGTGTGGTTTCTACCACCAATGATCCTTTAGGTGTTAAATCGGTATATTTCTTACATCCGGCTACCGATAAAAGGATAGCTGCGCACGCAATAAAAGCTATATTTTTTTTCATTTTGTTAAAAGGTTAGGTTTAATCCGAATACAAACGATTTAGGGTTTTGAAGTGTCCTAGTTCCGGAGTTAAGTGAAAAAGATTCAGGATCAATATCATCTCCGGCAGCACTTGCATACCATAAATTATTTACCTGCGCAGTAAATTTTGCAGAAGGAATATTAAACTTCTTAATAAACTGTTTTGGCAGATTATAAGCGAGAGAAATGCTTCTTAATTTAATATAATCTGCTTTAACAACATTCACATCAGCATTTTGCCACATGCCGGAGATTACCCCGGCTCTTCCCACCATTGCTTCAGAATAATCGACCAATAAACGTGGCAGGTCAGGCGTAATTCCATTCTTATACCGTTGTGTGATATCTAAATCAGAAACATCGTTAGAACTTAAGCTGGTTACATCTTTCCTCATCACGTTACCACCAGAGAAAACCAATAAAGCACTAAGCTCGAAGTTTTTATATGAAACACGCTGAGAAAAAGACCCTGTATACTTTGGAATAAGTGTACCCATATTTACAAGTGCTGATGGATTCGTTATTTCTTTACTGCTCGATACGATAGGATTTCCGCTGGCATCAAATTCTAAGGTGGCTTTACCATTCTCATCCAAAAAATATGGATAGCCATTTACCATTCCACCGTAACGGTAAGCGTAAAGTGTATTGTAATCCGTTCCCTCTTCATAATAATCAGAAGGTGAGCCAATGTAACTGCTTGCTAATGTTGCTGTTCTGTTTACCTCACCTATTTTACTTTTGTTAAAGCCAAGTATAAAAGTAGAGCTAAGTGTTAAATCGCCTGATCTTAACCAGTCTCCACCCAGGTTAAATTCTATTCCCTTGTTGCTGAGCACCCCATTATTGATCACCCTCGATGCAATGCCTACGGTTGGGTCTAGTTCGGTAGTTACAAGTAAATCAGTACTCTTCCGGTTATACGCATCAATACTTCCCCTTAAACGGTTACCCAGAAAAGCATAGTCTAAGCCAACATTATAAGTTTCAGTTTTTTCCCAGCGTAATTTCGGATTAGGTAAGCCTACTACATTGAGATACTGGAGTGCAGGGAAAAGATTATCATTTACCCTTCTTGCCGTTAGAAATTTGGTTGATGTAGCATTTTGATTTCCGTTTACGCCATAAGTTGCACGTAACTTTAATAAATTAATCCATTCCTGCGATTGAATAAATTTTTCGTTACTGGCATTCCAGCCTAAACCTACTGACCACAGCGGCCGGTTTTTATATTCAGGGTCGGCGCCGAAAAGATCAGCCTGATCTACCCTGTAACTGCCCGTAATGTTGTACCTGTTTAAGTAGGTGTAACCGGCATTGGCGAAAGTTGAAAGATTGCGGTGTTTTTCTTCCTGAAAGCTACGTGCAGCAACGCCCAGGGTTTTGGTACCACCAAAAATATAACTTGGTAGGCCCGTTTGGCTTACAGATTGATTGTTAATTAAGGTTGAAGTTAAAGTAATAGGGTCATAACCATATCTGATGTCGCTCATGCCGATAGGCGCAAAAGTCTGGCGCATTTCTACACCGGCAATGGCGGCAATAGCATGTTTACCATCACCAAAAGACCGATCAAAGCTAAATTGATTTCTAAAAGTATAAGCATTGCTTTGCTGCATCGATTGGCTTAACCTTCCGCCCGTAGGAAGTCCGTAGGTATAAGCGTTGGTTGCCGGGGTATAACCTACCAGTGTATTATAGGCAACACGCATTTTATACGAATTTACATCATAATATTGCTCCGACTTAGTGGTACCGGTTTCGTACTGAAACTGACTTGAAAAACTTAATCCATCCATTATTTTAGCCTGGATATCTGCAAATGCTCTTAAAGAAACCGTGTTGGCCTTAGTTTGTCCTTCGTTTAAGGATTCAAGCATATTAAAACGATAAGAACGGTACTGTGGCGTGTTTTTTAAAGCGGCCACCACCGAGCCGTTAACAATACCTCCACTGGTTATACCATCAGCAAGGTTTACATAGTCAGCATATACCAGGCTGCCATCTGGATTTACGATTGATGCGTACCGTGGCTGAATAATATTATACGAATCGTAAGAACCATCGGTTGCAACAGAGGTTGAATAAGCGCCGTTAAATCCTATAGTTGTACTCAACCATTTTTTGAGGTTGTAAGTATTTTTAAAATAAAGGTTGATTTTCTGATCGTTGTTATTGATGACACGCTGGGCAGAATTATCATAATTGATCGATGCAAAGGTATTTGATTTAGCACTTGCCGAACTCATAGAAAGGTTGTAGCGTTGACGGAAAGCATTTTGCCATACATTGTCGCTATATTGCTCGTAATAATCAGCATTTTTCCAGGCAGCTAATTGTTGATTAACCTGGTCTGCAGTTACTTTGCCCGCATCACGATCTCGGTACAACTGGTAAAGTGGACTATAGTATTTTGGTGTTCCATTGGCCACTGTTCCATAGGCTGCAAACATCGACTCAGTTGTGGTATAGCGTGCACGCTCTTTATTGTACACATCGGTTTCAAAATCAACAATATCTGCTGTTGAAGCGTAATGCATGGAGCTAAAATCTGGTTTGGTGTCGATAAAAAAATCTGTGTTTAAGGAAATTTTTAACGGGCTGTTACCTTTTTTAGTAGTTAGAACAATCACCCCATTTGCAGATCTTGATCCATAAATTGAGGCAGCACCTCCATCTTTTAAAACGGTAATGGACTCTATATCATAAGGATTTATTTCTTCAAGAGGTGTTTCGGAAGGGAGTCCATCGATAACAACTAAAGGCTCTCTGGTTGAACCAAGATTCGAGAATGTAGCCTGCCCTCTAAGAACAGGACGATCAGCACCTATCCTATTTGGATTTTTCACATAAGCCAACCCTGCTACACGACCTTCTAGGGCACTTAGTATATCAACATTGATATTTTCGTTTAATACTTTATTATTGACGATAGATGCAGAAGCCGTAGATCGTTCTTTACTTATAGTTTGAAAACCATTTACCACAACCTCTGCCAGTAAAGATGCGTTGGCACTTAACCTAACGGTTACCACTTTTAAAGCAGCATTGCGATCGAAACGCTGGGTGGAAGAAAGGTATCCGATATAACTGATTTCGAGCGTATTGTATTGGTTACTTAAATTAAGGTTAAAGTGCCCGTTACCATCTGTAAGGACATATTTATTGGTGTTTTTGATTTTTACAGAAGCACCCGGCAATGGCGAACCCAAACTATCGGTAACCATACCATGCAGCACATATTCATCTGCAATATCTTCCTTTGGTATTTTTAAGATGATGGTGCGGTTGTTGCTGATTTCGTAGTTAAAATCCTGTCCCTTAACCACTGCATCCATAATCGTTTTAATATCTGCTGTGTTCAGGATAAAGTTGATGGGTTTGGCTTTTTTAACCAGCGCCGCATCGTACACAAATTCATATTTTGTTTTCGCCGAAATTTGTGAGATAACAGTATTTAATGGTGCTTGTGTAAAGGTGTACTGGGTATTTTGTGCTTTTGCGTTTATCGATAACAAAACGATAAAGCAAAAAACGCTTGGCCAGTTCAGTAAATACCTGCATCCGGACCGGACGAGGCGAAAGTAATGGTTTGTCATAAAATTTAGTTTGGTTTGGTTAATTGATCGACGACGGAGCAACCTTATTCTTTAAACACGATCTTATTTTCTTTGATTTTTAGCCTGTAATCAGTGGCCGTAGCAATAGCATCCAGCACTTCACCAATACCCGCCTTTCGGGATATTTTAAGGTAGAGGTTCTTTTGCGGAATAGATTTCACATCTACTTCCACATTATACCATCTGGCCAGTTTCTGCATCACTGTTGATAAGGGCACATCATTAAATAGGAACTCGCCTTTTGTCCAGGCATTAAAATCTTCTGCCGAAACATTTTGCAAGTCTAATTTTCCATGATGAGAAATCACCTGCTGATCAGGTTTTAATACCACCTGATCGCCATTTCCATTGGTAAACCGGATGCTCCCCTCTAACAGTGTTGTCTGTGTACCCTCATCTTCAGGATAACTGCTTACATTAAACTGCGTACCCAATACCTTGATTTCGTTGCCAGCCACATTGACAATAAATGGCTTTAGCGGATTTTTGGCCACTTTGAAGAAAGCTTCCCCCTCTACATACACTTTTCTTTCTGATCCGCGGAAATCAGTTGGAAAGCTAATTTTCGAGCCTGCGTTAAGCATTACCTCAGAGCCGTCGCTCAAAGTAACACGATATTCGCCGCCGTTAGGGGTGTTTAAGGTGTTCAGTTTCGAAGCCTCTGCTGAATCGGCATTTACGGCCATAAAAACCATTGTTCCATCTGCTTTGGTGCTTACTGTAACCCCTTTGCTGCGATAAAGTACGGTGTCCTTTCTTCCAGCCGAAATACTTTCCTTTCCACCTAAGCTTAGTACCGCTTTAGCAGAACCTGGGACAATCCCATTACTGCTGTTTAAAAACCGTGTAAGCAATAAGGTACCCGAAACAATTACCAGTATCGCAGCAGCTACCCTCATAAAACGGCCGGATTTCAGCACCTTTAAAATTGGCTTTTCCGGTTTTGCAAAAAGTTTATCCGATAAGCCTGCATGGATCTGGGCCAGTCTTTCATCTTCAGCAGCAACATTTAGTTCAGTTTCCTGCTCAAATCCTTTTTGGATCAGCTTTTCAAGTTCCTGTTGATCCACCTCACCAAAGTAATTAAACAATTGCTCCAGTTCTTTAGCATTGCTCTGATCGGCAAGAAATCTTTCGAATAATTTTGGGCTTAAAGGTCTTTTCTCCATCGTTGTCAATATATAATATGCACGAGATGGACAAACACACTATCGCACTTAGATTTTTTTTTAAAATATTTTTATTTAGCTTTTCAAATAGGCAGCAATACAGAAAATAATAAACTCCTGAGAATGAAAAAAGACGTAACGTTTGATGTATTTTGT
>NNBT01003057.1_pt1 | contig 16308 bp, 15 predicted proteins | sample 1173831 | NCBI WGS metagenome assembly NNBT01 (sample SAMN07173936, study PRJNA388173) | plant metagenome | isolation source: symbiotic tissue sample KVJ10 | place: Norway: Troms, Kvaloya island | reverse complement strand
CCGGGCGATCGCCACACGCTGTTTCTGGCCGCCCGATAGTTGCGCCGGGTAGCTCGCGCCTTTTTGCGCGAGGCCGACGAGACGCAGCAGGTCCTGAGCGCGCTGCTCGGCCTCGCCGCGCGTGGCGCCGAGGACGATCTGCGGCGGGCGCGCGACATTCTCGAGCACCGTCATATGCGGGAACAGGTTGAAGTGCTGGAACACCATGCCGATATGGCGGCGCATGGCGTGGAGATGGGTTTCCGTGGCCGGTGCCAGGCTATCGCCTTTCGGCATGTGCCACAGGGGCTCGCCCTTCACCCAGACGGTGCCCGCCTGGATGGTCTCGAGCGTCATGAGAATACGCAGCACGGTGGTCTTGCCCGACCCGCTCGGCCCGATCAGCGCGATCTTCTCGCCCTGCGGCACGCTCAGGCTCAGCTCCTTCAGGACGGCCAGGGCGCCGTAAAGCTTCGACACGCCGCGAAACTCCACGGCCAATTGCCGGTCAGACATCCACGTCACCTCCCCATTGCGGCGGGGACGTTCCCATGGAAGCTAAGCTTGAAAAAATCCGGAATACTCAATTCTCAGATTTCGATTTATCAAAATGAGAACTGGAATCAGCCGCCGGCGGCCGGGACCTCCGCCACATGGGCGTCGATGAGGGAGATGAAGGTCGAGACCGCGACGGGCGCCTTGGCGGCGGTGGCGGTGATCAGCATATGGGGCGAGTCATAGCCGAATTCCTCGGAATAGACGCGTTTGAGCAGGCCCCGCGCAACCCAATCCTGCGCGTAATGGTCGGGCAGCAACCCCAGATAGCCGCCGGTCAGGAGCAAAACGAGCATCGCCTCCATGGACGAGACGGTGGCAGGCGTGCGGGCACGGGCGAAGCGGCTCAGATCGAACTGCTCATTATAGGCGCGCACCACGAAGTCATAGTCGACGATCTCGGCGCGCGAGATCGGTGTCGCGCCGGCTTCAAAGAGCGGATGGCCCTGCCCGCAATAAAGCTCATGGCGCTCGCGGAAGACCGGGCGGAAAGCGAGGCCGTTGATGGGACGCAGATAGGGCACGATCGCCGCATGGAGATGGCCCGCCAATACGGCGCGTTCGAGCTCCATACGCGGCGCCACGGTGAGCTCGATCTGCACGTCATTGTCCATCTCGTTGAAGCGGCGAATGACGGCGGTGAGCGGGAAATTGGGATGCGTCGAGAGGCAGTCGACCATGCCGAGCAGCAATTTGCCGGCGAGGCGCTTGCGCAGGCCCGCCATGCGGCCGGTGAAATCGTCGAGGGTGGTGAGGACGCGCTTGATCTCCTCATAAGCGAGCCGGCCGCGCTCGGTGAGGCGGAATCCGTGCCGGCCGCGGTCGCAGAGCCTAAAGCCGATGCGCTCCTCGAGATCCGACATATGCAGGCTTATCGTCGATGAGCCGATATTGAGCGTCGTCTGCGCGCCGCTATAGCCGCCCGCTTCCGCCACCGCGACGAAGACGCGGAGCAGTCTCAGATCGATATCCATCACGCGGCGCATGCGGGCAGCCTCCTCGTTTTCTTGCTTTGATAAATCAATAAGTCAGATCGAGGAAGATCGAATTTTTCTCGAAATGGCAGTCACCTACTCTCCCGCCGCCCCGGTCCGCAATCGGACCGGAGGGCCAGAGGAGCATCGAGGAGGTAAGGATGGCCTTAGAAAAAGATCACGAAATACTGGACGTGGCGGCGCATACGACGCACGTCACATTCCAAAAGTCGACGCGCAAGACCGCATCGGGCGAAGAACTGCCGATGCTGCTGCATGACCGGCTGGCCTTCTCGCCGGAAGAATATGTCCGCCGCTACGACGTCATCCAGGCGGCGATGGCCAAGGAAGGCCTCGACGCCGTGCTCATCCGCGGGCCTGAGAACATCACCTATTTCAGCGGCTACGAAACACCCGGCTATTACCGCTATCACTGCATCGTGGTGCCCCGCACCGGCGAACCGGTCTTCCTGGTGCGCGACTTCGAATGGATCAACTCGCCGGAATTCGCCTGGTCCACGAAGCTCACCAAGGTCTATGACTGGAATCACCCGCCGAGCGTCACCGTCAACGTGCTGCGTCAGCTCGGTCTCGGCTCGGGCAAACGCATCGGCGTCGAGAAGCAGTCGTTCTTCTACACGGTCGATGAGCACGAGACCTTCGCGCGCGAGCTCTCCGGCAATACCTTCGTCGATGCGACGCCGATCCTGTGGAATGCCCGCATGATCAAGTCGGCCGAGGAAGTGGCCGTGATGCGCCGCTCGGCGGCGATCGTCGACAAGGCGATGCTGGCGGGCTATCAGGCCTCACGCCCCGGCGTTAGCGGCGATCATATCAATGCCGTCGTCAACGAGACAATCTTCGCGGCGGGTGGCGAATATATGGGCCTGCCACCCTTCGTGCTGGCGGGTGATCGCAGTTGCCTGCCGCATCAGACCGGCGGCGCCAATGTACTCGCCAAGGACGATCTCATGTATTTCGAGATCTCGGCGTCGCAGCGGCGTTATGCGGCCGCCCTCATGCGCACCATCTTCGTCGGCAAGCCCAAGGACGAATGGCGCCGTGCGGCGGAGGCCTGTATCGGCGCGGTCGAGGCGGCGCTCGCCTTCATCAAGCCGGGCGTCACCTCGCATGATGCCGACACGGCGGCGCGCGCCGTCACCACCAAAGCCGGCTTCGGCGACTATCACCGCAACCGCCTCGGCTACAGCATCGGCCTCAACTATGCACCGGACTGGGGTGAGGGCGAGATCATCTCGCTGCAGCAGAAGGAGCCGCGCCTGCTGCAGGAAGGCATGACCTTCCACATGCCGCCGCTCTGCCTCAAATACCGCGAATTCGGCATCGGCTTCTCGGAAACGATCGTCATAACCAAGAATGGCTGCGAGCGACTCTCGAAGCTGCCGCGCGACATCGTCATCAACAACTGAGGCGGACGACCGTGCGCTCGTGGCATATCAATGGCGAGCGCCTGCTCGACGATCTCAACCACCTCTCGTCCTTCGGCGCCCGGCCGGAGGGCGGCATCGACAGGCCGGCTTTCTCGCCGGCCTGTTCGGAGGCCTCGCGCTGGCTTGCCGAGCGGATGCACGAAGCGGGCCTCGGCGCCCGCATCGACGCCGCCGGCAATGTCATCGGCAGGCTCGGTCCCGATGACGGCAGCGCCATTCTCATCGGCTCCCATATCGACACGGTGCCGGGCGGCGGCCCGCTCGATGGCAGCCTCGGCGTCATCGCCGGGCTCGAATGCCTGCGCAGCCTCGCCGAATCGGGCGCCAATCTCGACCGCGCGGTCGAGGTCATCGCTTTTTCCGATGAGGAAGGCGCCTATCTCAGCATGCTCGGCTCGCGCGCCATGACCGGCACGCTGACCGAGACCGAGCTCGACACCGCGCATGGCCGCAAGGGCGACCGGCTCGCCGACGCGATGGCCGCGGCCGGCTTCGACATCACGAAGCTCCATCAGGCCGAGCGCACGCGGCAGTCGATGAGCCATTATCTCGAGCTCCATATCGAACAGGGACCGGTGCTCGAATCACGCGGACTCGATGTCGGCATTGTCGATTCCATCATCGGCATCGACGTCTCCGAATATGTCCTCTCCGGCCAGGCGCGCCATGCCGGCACCACGCCGATGGGTGAGCGCCGCGATGCCGGGCGCGCCGCCGCCGAAGCGATCGTGCATGCTTTTGACGATCTCGATCTCAGGGCGGTTCCGGAAGCGCGCATCACCTTCGGCGATATCGAGATCAAACCCGGCGCCAGCAATGTCGTTCCGGGATTTGCCCGGATTCTCAGCGAGATTCGCGCCATCCGTGTCCAGGACATGCGGCAGATCCGCAATGGTGTCGACAGCGCCTTCGACAGCGCCGCCGCCCGCCACTCGGTGCGGCTCGAAAAACGTTTCCTGAGCAGCGACGTGCCGAGCGCCATGGCGCCAGACATGATCGAGCTCATCGGCCAGATCTGCATCGATCTCGATCACAAATTCATGGTCATGCCGTCGGGCGCCAGCCATGACGCCTCGAATTTCGCGCATCTAGTCCCCTCCGGCATGATCTTCGTGGCGAGCCGCGGCGGCGTCAGCCACCACCCGGAAGAATATAGCGAGCCCCAGGCGCTGGTCAGCGGAACCAATGTGCTGTTCGAGACGGTACGCCGGCTCCTGGCACGCAGCAATGGAGGCAGCCGGTGACGAACCCTTCCTGGCCCCTCTTCCCCGCCGCTTATGACGGCGGCATCGGCTCTCGCCTGTCGATCGGCGTGATCGCGCTCGCCGAGGACCGCGCCGGCGTATGGGATTTCGGCCAGTTCCTGAAGGACGTTCCGGATGCCGGCGTCTTCTCGACGCGTGTGCCGATGTCGGCCGATGTGACGCCGCAATCGCTCGCCGCCATGGGCGAGCATCTGGGCTTCGCCGCCAGGACACTGCTCCCAGGTTCGCCTCTCAATGCCATCGCCTTCAGCTGCACCTCGGGCACCGTGGCGATCGGGCTCGACAACGTGCATGCGACCATCTCCGCCGCCCGCCCCGGCATTGCGATCAGCACGCCGATCGAAGCGGGGCTCGCCGCCTTGCGCAAGCTCAGGGTCAGCCGGATCGCGCTTCTCACCCCCTACCGGCCCGCCACCGCCGATCTCGTGGCGGATTTCTTCGCCGGGAACGGGCTCACCATCGCCGCGCGCCTGACGCTGGCGCTTACCGGCGATCTCGAGATGAACCGCGTTTCCGCCGACTGCCTCATCAACGCGGCACGCGCTTGCCTGGCGCAGGCGCACGACAGCGAGGCGCTGTTCATCTCCTGCACCGGCCTGCGCACATCACCGTTCATTCAGCGGCTCGAGGACGAGATCGGGATTCCGGTCGTTACGAGCAACCAGGCGCTGGCTTGGCATTGCCTCAGGATAGCCGGCGACAACCGCAGCGTCGCTGGTTATGGGGTACTACTTCGAATTTGACTGACGTATTATCAAAGTAAATCAGTAATTTATAGAAACTCTCGCAAATAGCTTCTTACAACTCCTACCTTTTCTTGAGTCAATTGATTCTGCTTCGCTCTACCGAATCGATGTTGCATTTGCGACAGAGAAAGGTGCAATTTCCGTTGCGGTATTGCTTGCAACGGTATCTGGGGAATCACTTTGAGTAAAAAGGCGTCTCCGACAATCTTTGTCTCGTACTCTTGGGATAGCCCCGCTCACAAGAAGTGGGTGCGAGAACTGGCCAGTGAACTCGTCTACTACAAAGCAAAGGTTGTTCTAGACCAATGGGATATGAAACTGGGCCAAAGTCTCACGCAATTCATGGAGAGCAGCATCGATAAGGCAGACTTCATACTTGTCATTTGCACACCAGCTTATGCCCAAAAATCCAACGCCAGACGCGGAGGAGTCGGATACGAGCAGCAGATTATTTCAGGGCGAATGGCCATGGGCCTCAAGAATAAGGCCTTCATCCCAATTATCCGCAGAGGGACCTTACTTCCTGGTGAGCAATGTGCGATTCCAATTCACTTAACAGGTCTCTTCTCTTTGGAAATGAGAAAGCAGGGATTCGAAGGAGAGGATTTCGATGAGCTGCTTCGCGCAATATTTGCAATTCCTCGACATAAACCACCGCCCTTAAAGCAAGGGCCGATGTTTAACCCTAGAGTTCGCAAGGAAGATAAGAAGCGAACAGCGCCACATCTTCCCCATGTTGATCTGGATGGTTACGAGTTGCTCAGTGGGGTTGTAAGTAATGAGCTTTACACGAAAACCTTCTATTTGCCCTCACAGCGCGCACGGCAAGACGTGACGAGAGGTGACCTCGTAAAGCTTGTATTCAATCTTTGGGATAAGAATGAGAAGGAACTAAACGGTGAGAGAATGTGGGTTCAAATCACCGGCCATCGCAACGCTTATCTTGTCGGAAAACTCAGAAATCAACCTCTCACTATGGACAGAAATGGATGGCCGTTGAAGTGGGGAGATACAATTCTGTTTCTCCCAGAACACATTATTGACATTGAGAAGAAGAAGAGTTCCAAGGCAAGGCGTTAGGCGCAAAAAGCAAAGAAAGATGCGCCAACACGCTTGTCACTTAACTGGCGGCTTACGACGATTTCAGTGCGTGTAGATTAGAAATCCGTCTTCTCTCCGCCTTCTAACACAAACGAATGCGTCGATCTCCTCGGAAATTGCCGGATCTAGCGGCGGCTCCTGATGTTCGACGAGCACCCGCTTCCACACTTTTTTCGCTTTCTATTAGGCCTGTGAACTGCCGGAAGCCTGCCACTAGCTGTGTGCACCAGTCGGTGATGATCGGCGCGTAGAAAGTCAACACCTCCAACACGTCATATTTACGCACTTGCGAAGAGCACGCTACTTTGCTCTGCGACCAGCTTCTGCAACTCGACATAGCATCCTGACAACCGGATGCATTGGGTTTTCAACTCTCGAACCACGTTTACGAGCTTGAGCGGCTCGCCGCCTCCCATCCCATAATAGGGCTTTCCGCCATCTTCTGGGAGCATGCGTTTGACCGGCTGTACTAGCCCGAGCTCGACTCGTGGCGTGAACCTGTGCGTGTGTTTGCTTCGGAAGTCATCCGTTGCCGTTTTGTAATCGCCCATATCGACTGTATTTAGCGCCTTGATAAGCCTCTTCCAAGATCTCCAGTGCTTCGCCAGTTTTGCCGCAACTTCCTCCTTTATCTCCCAGTCTTCGGGAAGCGTCAGGACGTCATCCACCCAGCTATCTCCCTGGTGCGCGCGATTCGCTTGATGAGACAAATGCGTGACCGCAAAATAGAACCTGGCCTTGAGGGAATATGGGCTCAGCAGAGCAGTTGAAGCCAGATCCTGCACAAACTCATGCAGCAGGTGGTTTTTCTCGCTGACATCAAGCCCTTCAATGACCTTGGTCCAGGCGTCCAGGCGCATGGTGAGGTTGATCATGTGATTGATCCCATTCGCGAGATCTCGCGCTGCGTCGTCAGCAAGATCCCGATATGCCCACTGCTGAAGCCCGAATTCCGTATCTAGCCGGATAGTTTGTGGTGGCTGGAACCAGCCGTAGGGCATGAAGGGTGTGAATAGTTCAGTTTTACGCAAGAACTTACGGTATTCGACGTATTTTGAAGCAAGAAACTCATCTTCCTTATCCATCGGAACCCTGCGCCTGTTTCAGTGATGCGGCGATGTCGGCAATCGAGCGGAAGAGGACGAGCGGATCGTCCTTGGTAGGCATGAAGCCTCGTCGCTGCCAGAAGCGGGCAGCTTCGTCATCGACGGCATTGACCATCAACGCCCGACCACCGACGAGAGCAGCGGCCTGAACGCACCGTTGCAGCGCATGTTTGACGAGGCCGGTCCCGATCCCCTGCCCCAGCCATGCCGTATCGGTCGCAAGCTGGCCAAGGAGAAGACAGGGAACGGGATCGGGCGGCTGTCCGGTGCGGATCGAACGCGGCAAGATCGCAGGAACAACCGCCGTCGGCGCCAGGCCATAATAGCCGACCACCCTTCCAGCCTCATGCACGACGAGAACTGCCGTGAACCCTTTCTGCTGATTGGAAAGGGCGCGTGTCTTCAGCCAATGATCAAGCGTCGGCTTGCCGCAGGAGAATTGGGAAACATCATGCGCAGCGGTAAGCGGTTCGGGAGCCGATAACGTCAAGGCTCACCGCTTGCCGGTATAGCCGGGTTCCCAAGGCGCGGGCCGCGTGGCCACCTCCACCATCTGCGGGACGGGAGCGGCCGGGGCGGCGAGAATATCCATGAAGGCGCCGAACCCTTCGGAACTCATGCGGATCAGGCTTTGATCCATGACGACCTCCTCAGCCGCGCGCATGGCCGCCTCACGCATGAAGTCGGTGCGCGAGCGCCCACGCAAATTCGCGGCGCGATCGATCAATGCGACATCCGCTTCAGGCAAGCGCATCGAGATGGGATATTCCTTACGTTGGACGGGGCCGGCCACGAGATGTCTCCTTCGCCCTCAAGATAGGCGATTGTAGCGCAAAATGCAATACAACCTTAAAAATCCGTCTTCTCGCCGCCTTCCTTCTCGCGCTTCGCGACGAAGGCGTCGATCTCCTCGGCGATGGCCGGGTCGAGCGGCGGTTGTTGATATTCGGCGAGCGCGCGTTTCCACACTTCATTCGCCTTCTGCCAGGCTTGCGGGCTGCCTGACGCCTCCCACTGGGCGAAATTGCGCCAGTCGGAGATGATCGGCGCATAGAAGGCCGATGAATAACGCTGCAGCGTATGCTGGGCGCCGAAGAAATGGCCGCCCGGCCCCACTTCGCGCATAGCGTCGAGGCCCAGCGCGTCCTCGGAGAAATCGAGCGGCTTCAGGAACTCCATCACCATCTGCAGGAGATCGGCGTCGAGCGCGAATTTTTCGTAGGAGGCGACGAGGCCGCCTTCCATCCAGCCGGCCGCGTGCTGGATCAGGTTGCCGCCGCCCATGATGGCGCCCCACAGCGAGAAGACGCTTTCATAGGCCGCCTGCGCGTCGACCATGTTGGCGGCGTTGGTGTTGGAGGTGCGATAGGGAAGCTTGTAACGGCGTGCCAATTGCCCGCCCATGATGCAGGCCTTCATATATTCCGGCGTGCCGAAAGCCGGTGCGCCCGACTTCATGTCGACATTGGAGGTGAAGCCGCCATAGACAAAAGGTGCTCCCGGATTGGCGAGCTGCGACAGAGCGAGCCCCGCCAGCGCCTCGGCATTCTGCTCGACGATGGCGCCGGCGATCGTCACCGGGGCCATGGCGCCCGCCAAGGTGAAGGGCGTGCAGACCACAGCCTGGTTGTGGCGCGCCATCTCGATGATGCCCATGCCCATCGGATCGTCGAGCTTCAAGGGCGAGTTGGTGTTGATGACGGTGTAGCAGGACGGCTCCTTCAGGAACTGCTCATGGGTCAATCCGCGCGCCAGGCGCGTGATCTCCATGCCGTCGAAGAGCCGGGCGCGCCCGGTCGAGATCGTGTAGAGGACCTTGTCGGAGAGCCTGACCTTATTGCGCATGATATGGAGATGGCGCACCGAGGCATGCACGTCGAGCGCATCGACCGAGCCGCCGCCCGCCGTGTGGATGCAATTGAAGAACTGCGACAGGCGGATGAAATTGGCGTTGTCCTCGAGCGTGCCGGGCCGCCTGCCCCGGTCGGCGTCGGAACAATTGGGTGGACCGCCCACTGGCGCGAAAGCGATCCATTTGCCGCCGATGCGGATATTGTGCGCCGGGTTGCGGGCGTGGAAGGTGAATTCGGAAGGCGGCGTCTTCAGCGCCTCCTCGACGATATCGCGGCCGATGCGGACCCGATCGCCCGAGACCTTGGCGCCGGCCTTGGCATAGATCGAGATGGCCTCCTTGTTGAGGACATCCATGCCGATCTCTTCCAGTACGTCGAGCGAGCGCTGATGGATGGTCTCGATCTGATCGTCGGAGATGATGCGCGACGGCTCAAGCGTCAGCTGCGGCTGCGCGAAGGGCAGCTGCGGAATCTTCTGGTTCTTGGCATCGGGCCTACGGCCGCGGCCGCGCGAATGATGCCGGGCTTCATTGTCGATGAGCGTCATGGCAATCCCCAATAGGCTTTGGCGATCCGGGCAGCGACGGCTGCATTGTTCTTGACGAGTTCGATATTGGCGGCAAGCGAGCGCCCGGCCGTGGCGCGGGCGAGCCTGGACAGCAGGAACGGCGTCACCGCCCTACCCTCGATCTTCTGCTCGCGCGCCTCGGCGACCGCCTTTTCGATAAGCGGCGTGATTTCGGCCGCCGGAATCTCGAATTCGGCGGGGATCGGATTGGCGACGACGACGCCGCCGGCAAGCCCCAGGCCCCATTTGGCCTTCATCAGCTTCGCCATGTCCTCCGGCCGATCGACGCGCATCGGGCATTTGAGGCCGCTGTGGCGCGAATAGAAAGCCGGAAAATCATCGGTGCCGTAACCCACCACCGGCACGCCGAGCGTTTCCAGCTTCTCGATGGTCAAAGCGAGATCGAGAATGGCCTTGGCGCCGGCGGTGACGACGGCGACATTGCTCAAGGCCATCTCGCCCAAATCGGCCGAGATGTCGAAGGTCTCAGGGGCGCCACGATGCACGCCGCCGATGCCGCCGGTGGCGAAGACATGAATGCCGGCCAAGGCCGCGATGCGCATCGTCGAGGCAACCGTCGTCGCCCCGTCGCGCGCGAGCGCCACGGCATGCGGCAGGTCCCGCGTCGAGAGCTTGGCAATGGACGTTCCGTTGCGCGCCAAGGTTTCGATCTCGGTTTCGGAAAGCCCGACCTTCAGCCTGCCGGCCCTGACCGCGATGGTCGCCGGCACCGCGCCCTCGTCGCGGATGATCTTCTCGACCGCGAAGGCGGTCTCGGCATTCTGCGGGAAGGCCATGCCATGCGCGATGATGGTCGATTCGAGCGCCACCACGGGGCGCTTTTCCTGAATCGCGTCAACGACTTCGGGCGCGATATTGAGAAACTGATTCATCCGGCGGCGACCTTCCTGCCGCGGGGTGCGGGACGTGATGTCGCCGCCTGGCGTTTCAGATGGGTATGGCCCCAGGCGGCGAGCGTGCGGATGACGTTCTTCAGGCTTTCGCCATGTTCGGTCAGCGCATATTCGACACGCGGCGGCACTTCCGGGAAGATGGTGCGGCTGATGATCCCGTGCTTCTCGAGGTCACGCAATTGGGTCGTGAGCATATGCTGGCTGACGCCTTTGATGGCGCGGCGCAATTCATTGAAGCGGCATTCGCGGCGCATCAGCTGCCAGAGAATGAGAATCTTCCATTTGCCGCTCAAGACCGCGAGCGTCGCCTCGATCTCGGGCGGCGGCTCGGTCAGCTTCGCATGCTCCTTGCAAAGTTCCTCAGTCATCTTTTCCATACTATACAAGAAAATCCATCCTACTTGAAAGATAGCTCCAACCGCACAATTGTCCATCGCTCAATCGACAGAGACAAAGTTGGAGAAGACTAGCATGTCCAAGGCCAGGATCGCCGTCATCATCGGCTCGACGCGGGAGACCCGCTTCGGCACGAAACCGGCGGAATGGATATTCAATCTCACCCGGCAGCATCCCGATTTCGAGGTCGAGTTGGTCGACCTCAAGGATTTCGACCTACCCTTCTTCAACGAGGCGGCGTCCAATCTGTGGATGCCGAGCAAGGACCTCAAGGCGATCGCCTGGCAGGAGAAGATCGGCACTTTCGACGGCTACATCTTTGTCGTCGCGGAATATAACCGCTCGATCACCGGGGCTCTCAAAAACGCGCTCGACCAGGCTTACAAGGAATGGGGCCGCAAGCCCGCCGCTTATGTCGGCTATGGCAGTGTCGGCGGGGCGCGCGCCGTCGAGCATCTGCGCCTCATCAATGTCGAACTGCAGATGGTGCCAACCCGGTCCGGTGTGCATATCGGCGGCTCCGACTTCTACAAGATCCACCCGATGGCCGGCAATCAGCCGATCTCGGCCATCGAGGAAGCGATCGGCCCCTCCGCCAAGACGATGCTCGATGAGCTCGCCTGGTGGGCGAAGGCCACGAAAACCGCGCGCGCGGCGGCACAACTGGCCGCTGCGTAGGTCGTTCCGCGCATCGGCTTATCCGAAAAGTCCGCAACTTTTCGGGCCGATGCGATCAAAAATCAGTCGGGGCGCCGCCTTCGCGTTTGCGGCGCTCCACGAACTCGTCGAGCTCGGCGCGGATCGCCGGATCCATGGCGGGCTCCTTATAGTCGGCCAGCGCCTGCTTATAGACCTGGTTCGCCTTCTGCCAGGCTTCCGGCTTGCCGGCGGCGAGCCATTGCTGATTGTTGCGCCAATCGGAGATCATCGGCGCGTAGAAAGCCGTCTCGTAGCGGGCCAGCGTATGGGCGGCGCCGAAGAAATGGCCGCCGGGCCCCACTTCGCGCATGGCCTCGATGCCGAGCGCGTCGGTATCGGTCGCCAGCGGCTGAAGAAACTCCATCACCATCTGGATCAGATCGCAATCGAGCACGAATTTCTCGAAGCTCGCGACGAGCCCGCCTTCGAGCCAGCCGGCGCCATGCATGATGAGATTGCCGCCGCCCATGGTGACGCCCCAGAGCGAAAATACGCTTTCATAGGCGGCCTGGGCGTCGACCGCATTGGCGGCACAGGTGTTCGAGGTGCGGTACGGCACCTTGTAGCGGCGCGCCATCTGGCCGCCGGCGATGCAGGCTTTCATATATTCAGGCGTGCCGAAGGCCGGCGCCCCCGACTTCATGTCGACATTGGAGGTGAAGCCGCCATAGATGAAAGGCGAGCCCTTGCGCACCAATTGGGTAAAGGCCATGCCGGCCAACGCCTCAGCATTCTGCTCGACAATGGCGCCGGCGACCGTGACCGGCGCCATGGCGCCCGCCAGCGTGAAGGGCGTCACGCAGACGATCTGGTTCAGCGCCGACATTTCCATGATGCCGCGCAGCATGGGGGCGTCGAGCTTCAAAGGCGAATTGGTGTTGATGATGGTGAAGAGCGAGGGCTCGTGCGCGAGTTGCTCGGGCGTGATGCCGCGGGCGATGCGGGCGATCTCGATGCCGTCGCGGATGCGCTCCTGGCCCAGTGAATAAGCATGAAACGGCTTGTCGGTCAGGACCGCCATGTCGCGCAACGCTTCGAGATGACGGATCGAGGCATGCAGGTCGATCGGCTCGACCGGGTAGCCCGAGATGAAGCCGATGCAGTTGAAATACTGTGCGAGCCTGAGGAAATTCTTGTAATCGGCATGGTTGCCGGCGCGCCGGCCGCCATCGGTGTCGGCGCTGTTGGGCGGGCTGCCGACGGTGCCGAATGTCATCGCAGGCCCGCCGACCTTGAAGCTGTTCTCCGGATTGCGGGCGTGGAAGGTGAAATCCTCAGGCGCCGAGGCGATCAGTTCCTCGACCATGGCGCGGTCGAAGCGCACCCGCTCGCCCTCGATCTTCGCGCCGGCCTTTTCCAGGAGGTCGCGCGCCTCGGGCAGCATGAAATCCATGCCGATCTCTTCGAGCACGGTGAGCGAGGCCTGGTGGATGGACTCGACCTCGTCGGCGGAGATGATCTCCATCGCCGGGAACAGCCGTTTCACCTTGCGGCGCGGCAATTGCGCGATGCCGCGCGCCTGCGGGGCGGCATCGCCGCCACGGCGGCCTTCGCGGCGGCGGCGGTGATGAGCGGTGGGCTCGGCGGAAGTCTCGGATGTCGGTTGTTCGATCATGGGTCTACCGGTAAGCGGCGAGGTTGGGATCGGCGGCGACCTGCTTCATCAGCCAGTCTTCGAAACGTTTGATCTTGGGCTTGAGCTTGTCCTCAGGCTTGCAGGCGAACTGCCAGCGATGGCGGTGCGGTACGAGGAGCGGGAAAGGCTGGACCAACCGACCCATGCGGATCTCGTCGGTGGCGAAGGGACCGATGGTCATGGCGAGGCCGCGCCCGTCGATGGCCGCTTCCTGCGCCAGTATATAACTGTCGAAGGCGAGCCGGTCGGACAGTTCGATATTTTTCACCCCCGCTCCCTCGAGCCACAGCCGCCAGTCCTCCTCGGCGGTGTAGACGTAAAGCAGCTTGTGCTTCTTGAGGTCGGACGGGCTTTTCAGCGCATTCGGACCTTTCAACAGATCGGGCGAACAGACCGGCGTCAGCAGCGAACGAAAAAGCGGCCGGTAATTGTGGCTGGGCGACTTGTTGCGCGCCAGCACGATGCCGCAATCGACATTGCTCTCGTCGAACTCCCAATCGAAATAAGCGGTCGAGAGCCTGACCTTCATGTCGGGATAGCGGCGCTCGAAATCATGCAGCCTGGGGATCAGCCATTTGAGTGCCACGGTCACATAGACCTGAATGGTCAGCTCGTTGTCGGCGACAGCGGGCCTCAGATTGCGGGTCTGCGCCTCGATCTGGTCGAAGGCATCGCGCACCGGCGGGAAATAGGCGTGCCCGGCTGCGGTGAGCTCGGCGCGGCGGGCATCGCGCTTGAAGAGCTGCAGGCCCAATTGCTGCTCCAGCGCCTTGACCTGGTGGCTGACGGCGGAACGGGTGATGCCGAGCTCGCCGGCGGCGAGCCGGAACGAGCCCAGCCGGGCGGCGGCCTCGAAAGCAGTCAATGCACGGAGTGGGGGGAGATCGCGGCGGGGCAAGTGAGTTCACCAGAAGGTTACCGCCCAATCCTATAACACCTTGAAAACAAGGGTGTTAAGTGGGGTTAAACGGAAACGCCGCCCATTTTGTGGTGAATAATATTCACGTGCCTGCCAACAAGATTGAGGCTTTCGGTTTTTCCGCGCCCGGCGCACATTCCGGCCGATCATATCAGGAGATTCCGATGAGTGTCGTCGAGGATATTTCACGTCGGCGTGGTGGACGCGAGGCCCGCAAGGCGCTGCGCGCGCGGCCCATTCCGCGCGAGGAAGCGGCCGTCCGCCCCGGCATGGAAGGTGGACAGTACCGCCCCCTCACCCAACGCGACATGGAGCGCATTCATGAAACGGCGTTGAAGCTCCTCGAAACCGTCGGACTCGGCCAGGCGATCCCCTCCTGCATCGAGGTGCTTACCGCCAAGGGCGCCTTCATGAACGAGCACGGCCGCCTCTGCCTGCCCAAGGCGCTCATCGAAGACACCCTCGCCAACTGCGCCCGCGATTTCGTTCTGTATGGCCGCGATCCGAAACACGACATGGAGCCCTGGGGCAACAAGGTCTATTTCGGCACCGCCGGGGCCGCCGTCCATATCGTCGATGTCGAGACGAGGACCTATCGCGAGTCCCTGCTGGCCGATCTCTATGACTGCGCCCGCATCGTCGATCAGTGCGAGCACATCCATTTCTATCAGCGCCCGATCACGGCGCGCGACATGCTCACCGGCCATGATCTCGATATCAACACCATGTATGCCTGCATGGCCGGCACGTCGAAACATGTCGGCACCAGCATGGTCGCGCCCGAGCATGTCGCCGAGTGCCTGGAGATCCTGCATTATGTCGCGGGCGGCGAGGAGAAATGGCGGGCGCGTCCGTTCATTTCGCAATCGAACTGCTTCGTCGTGCCGCCGATGAAATTCGCTGAGGACGCCTGCCGCTGCCTCGAAGTGGCGGTCCGCGGCGGCATGCCGGTGCTGCTGCTGTCGGCTGGCCAGGCCGGCGCCACGGCACCCGCGGCCCTTGCCGGCACCGTGGCCCAGGCGGTCGCCGAGTGCCTTGCCGGCCTCGCTTATGTGAATGCGATCCAGCCGGGTGCCGTCGCCATCTGGGGCCCCTGGCCCTTCGTTTCCGATCTCAGGACCGGCGCCATGTCGGGCGGCTCGGGCGAGCAGGCGCTCATCACCGCGGCCTGCGCGCAAATGGGCCATTTCTATCGGCTGACCGTCGGCTCGGCCGCCGGCATGTGCGACTCAAAGCTGCCCGATGTTCAGGCGGGTTATGAAAAAGGCGTCACCGCCTCGCTCGCCGCGATGACCGGCATCAATCTCCTCTATGAAAGCGCGGGTATGCACGCCTCGCTGCTCGGCTTCTGCCTCGAGAGCCTGCTCATCGACAATGACATGCTGGGCTCGATCAACCGCAATGTGCGCGGCATCGAGGTCAATGACGAGAGCCTGTCATTCGACGTCATCGCCAATGTCTGCATCGAAGGCCCAGGCCACTATCTCGGCCACGATCAGACTCTCAGCCTGATGCAGAAGGAATATATCTATCCGCAGCTCGGCAACCGTATGAGCCCCAAGGAGTGGAACGAAGCGGGCCGGCCCGACATCGTCGAGCGGGCGACCGCGCGCAAGATGGAAATCCTCACCACCTATTATCCCGAATACATCCCGGCGGCGATCGACGATCTCATCCGCTCCAAGCACGACATCAAGCTGCCGCGCGAGGTCATGCAGCCGGGCGATCCCAGGTGGTTCAGGTAGCCGGCCAAATCATCCAGGCGCCGACCGGGCCCTCTCTTCCGTCATCCCGACGAAAGTCGGAATCCATTGAGTTCGCGCAATACAGTTATCGCTGCTCGCGTGGAGGGGCTTTTATGGGTCCCGGCTTTCGCCGGGATGACTGTCGTTCCCATCTTGTCGCGCTCGGCGCATAGACCGCCGCTCGCATCCGTTGGCGGAGTGCCGTCCAAAGGCTAGTTTGGGCGCCATGGACCACCCCATTCTGCAAGCGATCGCGCGCGAAAGCTTCACGCCGCTCGGCTGGTTTTCACCCGGCCGGGACGATCGCGTGCCGGAAGGCACCCGCTTCGTCATCCTGATCGGCAATGCGGGCCCTCAGATGTTCCGCCGCTTCGCCCGCGAGCGCGATCCCCTGCATGACC
>NNBT01003889.1_pt1 | contig 16363 bp, 12 predicted proteins | sample 1173831 | NCBI WGS metagenome assembly NNBT01 (sample SAMN07173936, study PRJNA388173) | plant metagenome | isolation source: symbiotic tissue sample KVJ10 | place: Norway: Troms, Kvaloya island | reverse complement strand
GGACTGGCGCTCGTTCGGAGCCTTCAGCGCGTTCATCGTCGCGCTTTTCACCGAGATGTACGGCTTTCCGCTGACGATCTACCTGCTGTCAGGCTGGCTGCAGACGCGCTATCCGGAGATCAACTGGTTCTCCCACGACGCCGGCCACCTTCTCGAGGAACTCTTCGGCTGGCGCGCAAATCCTCATTTCGGGCCGTTCCACATCCTGAGCTTCATCTTCATCGGCGGCGGCTTCGTTATCATTTCGGCGGGGTGGAAGGTGCTCTACGAAGCGCAGCGCAAGAGCACGCTCGCCACGACCGGCATCTACGCCCGGATCCGCCATCCACAATATGTCGGGTTCGTGCTCGTGATGTTCGGCTTCCTGCTGCAGTGGCCGACATTGCTAACCCTGGTGATGTTTCCGGTCCTCGTCTTTATGTACTGGCGTCTCGCCCGGCGCGAGGAGCAGGAGGTGCTCACCGAATACGGCGAGGCCTATGCGCGTTATATGCGCGAAGTCCCTGCCTTCATCCCACGCCTGTTTGCCCGCGAAGCAAAGAGAGCGAGCCGCCAATAGCCAAGAGAATCGTGGCGTCCGACTGCACTGCTACCGCTCTCGTTGGTGGACGCGTTACGTCAATGTGTTCAACCCAAATCAAAGTTTAGCGCTCGGGCTTGCCGCACTTCTATGCGGCCAGACCAATGCCGAGACCGCCAAACATGGACAAGCTTATCTTCCGGGCTCTCAATCGCCTCGTCAAAAAGGGCTCGCTGAGAATAACGACAGCCAACGGCACTACAGCCAGCTTCGGAGACAGTGACGGTCCACCGGTAGCGGTTCGCTTTCAATCGTCCACTGCGCAATGGCGCGTATTGGCCGACCCCGAGCTCCGGCTCGGCGAAGCCTTTGTCGATGGCGACATGGTGCTGGACGAGGGCACCATTATGGACCTGCTCGAATTGCTGCTCTCGCAAGACGCAACGAGCCGTCCGATCTCGTCAAGAATGCTCGCCGGTCTGCGCTTCGTTCTTCGGCACTTCGGGCAACAGAACGTGCGCCGACGCTCAAAACGCAATGTCGCGCACCACTACGATATCAGCGGAAAGCTGTACGACCTCTTCCTCGACGCAGACAGGCAGTACAGCTGCGCTTACTTCGAAACCGACACGGCGACACTCGACGAAGCTCAATTGGCCAAGAAGCGCCATATCTCGGCAAAGCTGCTCGTAGAACGCGACTCGCGTGTGCTCGACATCGGCTGCGGATGGGGCGGTCTCGCCCTCTATCTGGCTGACACCTTCGGCGCTCATGTCACCGGGGTCACGCTTTCGACGGAGCAACTTGAATATGCCAAGACGCGCGTGGCAGACACCGGGGCCGATCGCCTCGACTTTCAGCTGCTCGACTATCGCGACGTGACGGGACACTTCGATCGCATCGTCTCCGTCGACATGTTCGAGCACGTCGGTGTCGATCACTACGACAGCTTCTTTTGGAAATGTCGCGAACTGCTCGATGACGACGGCGTGCTCGTGCTTCACTCCATCGGCCGCTCCGACGCGCCAGGATTCACGAATCCCTGGATCGCCAAATACATTTTCCCCGGCGGATACATCCCGGCGCTGTCCGAAGTCCTCCCGTCCGTGGAACGGTCGGGCCTCGTCATCACCGATATCGAGGTCCTGCGTCTGCACTATGCTGAGACATTGAGGCATTGGCGGCAACGCTTCCTCGCGCGTCGGGCAGCCGCGGTCGAGCTCTTTGACGAGCGCTTCGCACGCCTGTGGGAGTTCTATCTCAGCGTCTCGGAACTCGCTTTCCGCTACCAGGGAATGATGGTCTTCCAGATGCAGATCGCAAAGCGGCAGGACGCGGTCCCGCTGACGCGTGGCTATATCGAGAGCAAGGAGGCCCGTCTGCGCCGCGTCGAGGCCGCCAAACGCGAATGGCCGAAACTGAGCGTGCCGTAGGTATCTTGCCGGGGTCGCAAGATTTAATGGCGCGCGCGGATTGTCTCGCGCGTCTCTCTACTGAATGTGCTCGCTGGAGAATTTGACCGAAACGGCACGCGCTCGACCTGGCACCGATATGTCGACTACGATCTCATAGCGGTCGTTTCCGGGGAGAGTGACGAACCCGCCGTAGGTGACGGTGTTCGCGATCGTCATCGGCTCAAGCTCGGTGGCTTGCCGGCCGACATCGCCGAGACCGGCAATCCTCGCCGACACCCGCGCATTCTCTACGCGCATTCCGGTCTCGGCATCGAATACCGCCACGACAATATGTTGTTGATGGCGGCCGCTTCCGGCGGCGCCATGCATGGCACCCTCCGCGTGACTGGAAGGATGGCCACGGACCACCGCTGCCGCAACGATACCGAGATAGACGGCCAGACCGTCCGATGCCTGGTAGTTGTCATCCGCCAGCGCGCCACCGATTGCGAGCATCAATGCGACGACGACGCAGCATATCAAGGGCACGCCGGACCGTCGCCAATGCTCCGGCCGCGACCGGATCCCAGTGCCTCTGGCCCGGTGCGGAAGTGTCAAGCTGCACCTCATTGGCCGCGCTGGCGCAGCCATGCTTGCATTTCATCAATTTCCCTTTGCTGGGTGGCGATGATCGCTTCCGCCCATGCCTTGGCCTGCTGGTCTGATCCGAACTGAAGGACTGCCCGCGCCATGTCTATGGCGGCCTGATGGTGCGGGATCATCCCCTTGACGAAGGCGACATCCGCGTCGGTCGCCTGCATCGCCTCCATCATGGGCCCATGCATGCCCATCATCGCCCGCATATAGGCCTGTGACGCCGGCGGCAGTCCAGCCATGCAGGCCGACATCTGTCCACCCGTCATGCCGTCCATCATCTGCATCATCGTCATGCACTGCTGCGGCATGGAGGTTGCGGCCGGCGGTGATGGCTCGTTCGCCGCTCCCCCCTCGTGATGCGCATCATTCTGCGCCAGTGCGATCGCCGGCACGAAGACGAGAGCAAGTGCAAGCATCGGTCTCAGGCGTTTCATGTCGATTTTCCTCGATATCAGGTCCGCTATGCATCCACGTTGTGCGCGCCTTGCTTCCAGACCTGGTGCAAGAAGCCGCTGTCGCGGTCTCCGGGATGAGAGCGCTTCAGCGTAGATCGACCCGGGACCGACAAACTTAACTTCGATCAAGGATTGCGATCCGCCAAATCCTGAAGATCAGCCCATAAGAGGGACGTCTCTCGGACAGCCCCGTATCTGCCTGACGGCTGACGCGGACCGCCTGCGGGCTTCGGGTGCTCCTCTCCGGAACCGTGGGGCGTCTCCAGGCTGCCAAGTTGCCCCAACAAACGAACGCTGGGGAAGCGGACCATGAGCAGCGTCTCGCAGACTGCTGAAGCAAGAAGATGGCGGTTTCCAACCGCCTACACGATCCTCTTCGGACTTATCGTGCTCGTCGCGGCACTGACCTGGATCGTTCCCGCGGGCCAGTATCAGCGCGTACAGAACGCTGAGCTCGACCGAGAGGTCCCGGTCGCCGGCACCTACGCCCTCAGCGAGCCCAACTCGCAAGGCATATTCGACGTCATCATGGCGCCGATCGGCGGCCTCTATAACCCGGCTACCAATCAGGCCAATGCCATCGACGTCGCGCTGTTCGTTCTCGTCATCGGCGGCTTCATTGGTGTCGTCGCCTCCACCGGTGCGATCACTGCCGGCATCGGCAGCGCCATGCGCTCGCTGAAGGGCCGGGAGAAATGGATGATCCCGGTTCTGATGGCGCTGTTCGCGTTCGGCGGCACGACCTACGGCATGGCCGAGGAGACGCTTGCCTTCTACGTGCTCCTGATCCCGATCATGGTCGCGGCCCGCTACGACGCCGTGACCGCGGTCGCAGTCATTCTGCTGGGAGCAGGCGTCGGCGTGCTGGGCTCGACGGTCAACGCCTTCGCCACGGTGATCGCATCCGACGCAGCCGGCATTCCCTTCACCGAGGGGATCGTGCTGCGCTTCGTCATTCTCGGACTTTGCTGGCTCGCCAGCGTTGTCTACGTCATGCGCTACGCCGAGCGCGTGCGCGTCGACCCCACCCGCTCGCTCGTCTACAACCGCAAGGCCGACAACGAAGCGCATTTCCTCGCCGGTCGCGATGGCGAGGAAATGGAGTTCACCGGCCTGCACAAGATCGTGCTTGCGATCTTCGCGCTCACCTTCGTCCTCATGATCTGGGGCGTCCTGAGCGCCGGCTGGTGGATGGGCCAGATGAGCGGCCTGTTCCTGGCCTCAGCGATCCTCATCGGGCTGATCGCGCGCCCCGGCGAAGAGAAATTCGTCGATGCCTTCGTCAACGGCGCGCGCGACCTTCTAAGTGTGGCGCTGATCATCGGCCTCGCACGCGGCATCGTCGTCATCATGGACGCCGGCAAGATCACCGACACGATTCTGCATTGGGCGGAGCTCCCGGTCGCCGGGCTCGGCAAGGTCGCCTTCGTCAACGTGATCTACTGGATCAACGTCCTGCTCTCGTTCTTCGTGCCGTCGTCTTCGGGACTGGCCGTGCTGTCTATGCCTATCATGGCACCCGTCGCCGACTTCGCAGGCGTCGGCCGCAGCCTGGTCGTGACGGCCTATCAGTCGGCCAATGGTCTCGTGAACCTGATCAACCCGACCTTTGCCGTGGTGATGGGTGCGCTCGCCATCGGCCGCGTACCCTATGAGCGCTGGCTGCGCTTCATGGCGCCGCTGCTGCTCATTCTCACCATCATCATGGCGAGCCTCAGCATCGCCGTCCTGCTCGCCTGAAGGAGGTATCGATGACCATCACCTACGGCGTCCATTCCGAGGTCGGCAAGTTGCGACGTGTCCTCGTGCACAGGCCCGGCGCGGCGCTCGCCCGCCTGACACCCAACAATTGCCACGAGTTGCTGTTCGACGACGTCATCTGGGTCAAACAGGCCCGTGTCGAGCACATGACCTTCGTCGATGCGATCCGCCATCGCGGCACCGAGGTCGTTTTTCTGCGCGAAGTGTTAGCGGAGACATTGCGGGATCAAGAGGCGCGCCGTTGGCTGTTGGAGCGCCGAGTCAACGTCAACACCGTCGGCGTTGGGCTCGCCGACGATCTGCGCGCCCATCTGATGGAGGTCGACGCCGACGCCCTCTCGCTCATCCTGATGGGAGGCATGAGCCGTGCCGAACTCCCCATCGTGCCGCACGGCATGGTCGCGCCGGTGCTGCGGCCTGAGGACTTCATTCTACCGCCTCTCCCGAACCACCTCTTCACGCGCGACACGACCTGCTGGATCTACGGCGGGGTCACGCTCAACCCGATGCGCTGGAACGCCCGCAAGCTGGAGACAGTGAGCATCGCCGCCGTCTACCGCTTTCATCCCGACTTCCGCGATGCCGGTTTTCCGACGTGGTGGGGCGACCCCGATACAGACTACGGACTGGCCACCGCCGAGGGCGGCGACGTCATGCCACTCGGCAACGGGCTGGTGCTGATCGGCATGGGGGAGCGCACCACACCGCAGGCCGTAGGCCAGATCGCGCGCGCCCTGTTCGCGCAGCGCGCCGCCGACCGGGTCATCGCCTGCAAGCTTCCGGTCGAGCGGTCTTCCATGCACCTCGACACCGTATTCACATTCTGCGACCGCGATCTCGTCACCGTCTTTGCCGACGTCGTGAATGGCATCCGGGCCTTTTCGCTACGTCCCGGCGACAAGGACGGCCAGGTCGACGTTCGCGAGGAGGCGCGTCCCCTGCCCGAAGTCGTCGCCGAAGCGCTCGGCCTCAAGGCACTGCGGATCGTCGAGACCGGGGGCGACGCCTATGTGGCGGAGCGCGAACAATGGGATGACGGCAACAACGTCGTCGCCCTCGAGCCCGGCGTCGTCGTCGCCTACGACCGCAACACCTATACCAACACGCAACTGCGCAAGGCGGGTGTGGAGGTCATCACGGTTCCTGGCGCCGAACTCGGTCGCGGCCGCGGCGGTGGCCACTGCATGACCTGCCCGCTGATCCGCGATCCAGTCTAAGGGAAAGAACATGCCTGTAAATCTTCGTGGGCGCAGCGTTCTCAAGCTGCTCGACTTTTCTCCGGACGAGATCCGCTTTCTCCTGCGGCTCTCCGCCTCGCTCAAGCAGGCCAAGTCTGGCGGCTACGAAGAACAGCGCCTCAAGGGAAAGAACATCGCCCTGATCTTCGAGAAGGATTCAACCCGCACTCGAACCGGCTTCGAGGTTGCTGCCTACGACCAGGGCGCGCATGTCACCTATCTCGGCCCGTCCGGAACACAGATCGGCAAGAAGGAATCGATGAAGGACACGGCGCGCGTGCTCGGCCGCATGTATGACGGCATCGAATATCGTGGCTTCGCGCAGGAACAGGCCGAAACGCTTGCCGCGCATGCCGGCGTACCGGTCTATAACGGCCTGACGGACGAGTCCCATCCGACCCAGATCCTCGCCGACTTCCTCACCATGCGCGAATACACACGCAAGCACCTCTCCCAACTCTCCTTCTGCTTCCTGGGCGATGCGGGCAACAACATGAGTAATTCGCTGCTTGCCGGCGCGGCGCTGATCGGCATGGACGTCCGGCTTGGAGCGCCCAAGGCCTGCTGGCCCGAACAGGCCCTGATCGACCGTTGCCGCGCCATCGCGCAGACGACCGGCGCAAGGATTGCCTTGACTGAAGACCCCGAGGAGGCGGCAAGAGACTGCGACTTCGTCTACACCGACGTCTGGGTGTCAATGGGCGAACCGGATTCGGTGTGGGCCGAGCGGATCGGACTGCTCACGCCTTACCGCGTGACCAGTGAGCTCATGCGCGCGACCGGCAACCCGCACGCCAAGTTCATGCATTGCCTGCCGGCTTTCCACAATCGCGAGACCGAGATCGGCGAGAAGATATTCCGGGAATACGGCATCGACTGCATGGAGGTGACGGAAGAGGTCTTCGAGTCGCAGGCTTCCGTGGTCTTCGATCAGGCGGAAAACCGCATGCACACCATCAAGGCAGTGCTTGTCGCCACATTGGGAGCCTGACCATGCGCGTCGTGGTCGCGCTTGGCGGCAACGCACTCCTGAAACGCGGCGAGCCGATGACCGCCGAGGTGCAGCGGGCCAATGTTCGCAGAGCGGCGGCGGCACTCGCCGACCTCGCCAAGGATTGCGACATCGTCGTGGCGCATGGAAGCGGGCCGCAGGTCGGCCTGCTCGCTCTTCAAGCGGCGGCGCTGAAAGATGTCCCGCCTTATCCGCTCGACGTCATCAGCGCCGAGAGCATCGGCATGATCGGCTACCTGGTCGAGCAGGAACTGGCCAATGCGCTTCCACACGGCACGCGGTTGGCGACGTTGCTAACCCATATCGAGGTCGACCCCGGCGATCCGGCGTTCGGCCGACCGGAAAAGCCCATCGGCCAAGTCTACGACGCGTCGCAGGCCGGCGCGGCGCGCGCCGCGCATAGCTGGCCGATGGTCGAGGAAGCGCCGGGGCGCTCGCGCCGAGTGGTGCCGTCACCCCTGCCGAAGCGCATCGTCCAGATCGACGTGATCCGCCTGCTCGTCGACGCTGGCGTGGTGACGATCTGCGTCGGCGGCGGCGGCATCCCTGTCGTCCGGGACGTCGGCAAAGCTTTACAGGGGGTCGAGGCCGTTATCGACAAGGATCGCGCCGCCGGACTGCTCGCCGAGGAACTCGACGCCGACTCATTTCTGATGTTGACTGACGTCGATGCCGTCTATCTCAACTGGGGGACGCCCGACCAGAGGCCGATCGGGAAAGCCACTCCAGCCGAGCTCGCAGCCCGCCGATTTCCGCCCGGCTCCATGGGTCCGAAAGTCGAAGCCGCCTGCATCTTCGCATCTCGCCAGGGTCGCATCGCCGGCATCGGAAGATTGGAGGACGCCCGCGCAATCCTGGTAGGCAGAGCGGGCACCATCATAACGACCGGCTAGCATGAACTGTCGGCCTTCAACGCCCGCCGGACCCGAACAGGGTGATCCACCGAAGCGCGCGCTGACCCTCGACCGAGTCTCGAAACTTGACATGGGTTAAAGAATGACCGGTTGCGGCCAGATACCCACATCGAGGATTTGACCATGAATTGACAGGAGCGCTTGCCATGTCGGCGGAAACTTGCGCAGAAAAGACGCAGCCAACCAGGAGCGTCAACAAGAAGAAGTCGGGATGTGGCGGCCTCGGGACGGTCAAGAAGAGGACCGCGACGGCAGACGCCGCGCATGATTGCTGCCGCCACGACCATGCTGCTGACGCTTTCTCTTCGTCGACTGGCTCTACGTCCCCAGCCGTTCCCTCGGGAAGCGCTCCGTCCGCCGAGCAACCCGGCAAGCACGTTTGCAAGGGAGACAGCGAATGAAGTCAACCACACTCGATGTGGGCGGCATGGTCTCCATGCTCGACTATCAGTGCGTCGAGAAGCAATTGCGCCAACTCCGCGGAATCCATCAGGCAGGGAGCAACCCCGCCTCGAACAGCGTCTCCGTAGAGTACGACGAAACGAAGATTTCCGTTCCGGAGATCAAGAAGAAAATCAGGGAATGCGGCTTCCACTGCGCGGGCGAGGTGGTCCCGAACCATCTCTCGCATGCGCACGCCGGTCATCAGCATGGCCACCAGCCGACCGTCGCGCCGAGCCCCTCCTCCGAGCCGCCTGCCAAGGCGGGACACGCCGGCCACGGAGCCCCGACCAGCTCGGGCCATGCAATGACGCCGGCGAAGACTTCGTCCTCGATGCCCATGTCGCACGACATGGCCCACGAGATGGGCCACGCCGCCGGGATAGATATGCAGGCCATGGTGCGCGACATGCGCAACCGCTTCTGGATCAGCCTCGTCTTCTCAGTCCCCATCTTCATCTATTCCCCGATGGGCGAGATGTTCGCACCGCCAGCGCCGCCCTTCGGCCTGCGGCTCGAGGTGTGGCTGTTCATCCTCGCCAGCGCGGCGATCCTCTATCCGGTCTGGCCTTTTCTCGTCGCCGCCATCCGAGCCTTGCGCAACGGCGTCCTCAACATGGCCGTCCTGGTGTTGCTCAGCGTCGGCACTGGATACCTCTTCAGCGTCGGCGCGACCTTTCTTTTCGAAGGGCAGCAATTCTACGAAGCGTCTGCTGTACTGCTAGTCTTCATCCTGCTCGGCCATTGGCTTGAGATGCGGGCACGCGCAGGCGCGTCCGAGGCCATCCGCGCCCTGCTTGACCTGGCTCCCCCAAAGGCAATGGTGCTTCGCGACGGGCGTGAGGTTGAAGTCCCCACAGCCGACGTGCTCGTCGGCGATACCATCGTCATCCGTCCCGGAAACAAAATCCCCGTCGATGGAACGGTGCTGGAAGGCGCGTCGCAAGTCGATGAATCGATGCTCACGGGTGAATCGATGCCGGTCGGCAAGAAGCCGGGCGACACGATCATCGGTGCGACGATCAACAAGAGCGGCACGTTCCGCTACACCGCAACCAAGGTCGGCGCGGATACCGCCCTGGCCCAGATCGTGAAGCTCGTCCAGGAAGCACAAAACTCGAAAGCGCCGGCGCAGTTGCTTGCCGATCGTGCGTCGCAATGGCTCGTCCTCATCGCCATCGTCATCGGGCTGGCGACCTTCGCGGTCTGGTTCTTCTGGCTCGGTCAGCCGCTGCTGTTCGCCTTGACGTTGACGATCACGGTGTTCGTCATAGCTTGCCCTGACGCACTTGGGCTTGCGACCCCGATGGCGGTGATGGTCGGCACCGGCCTTGGCGCGATGAACGGCATTCTGTTCAAGAACGCCGCCGCGCTGGAAGAAGCGACCAAGCTCGACGTCATCATCTTCGACAAGACCGGCACATTGACCATGGGTCAGCCGGAAGTCGTCGACGTCGTCACCGCAAGAGACATAACCGTCGACCATGTGCTGTCGACTGCCGCCGCCGTCGAGCAAGGCTCCGATCATCCTCTGGCCCAGGCGATCCTTCGGCGGGCGCGGGACCTAGCCGTCCCCGTCCAGACCGGTTTTGAGAACCTTGAGGGGATGGGCGCCCACGCTCAGATCGATGGAGATCCAGTATTTCTCGGCAACCGCCGGCTGATGGATGCCCAGAAGCTTGAGCTTGAGTTGCTCACTGCCGAAGCCCAGCGGCTGCAGGGCGCCGGCCGCACCGTCGTCCATGTCGCACGCGCCGGAAAGGTCATCGGGCTCATTGCAATTGCTGACGCGCCACGTCCAACGGCGGCCGCCACCGTCGCAAAGCTGCGCGAGCGCGGGGTCCAGGTCGCGATGCTGACCGGAGATAACGCCGGCACCGCCCAGCGCATAGCTGGCGACCTCGGTCTGGATATGGTTCTTGCCGATGTGCTGCCCGGCCAGAAGGCCGCCAAGATCAAGGAACTCCAGGTCCAAGGCAAAAGAGTCGGAATGGTCGGCGATGGCGTCAACGACGCACCGGCCTTGATTCAGGCCGATGTCGGATTTGCCATCGGCGCAGGAACCGATGTCGCCATCGAGAGCGCCGACGTCGTCCTGATGAAGAGCGATCCGTATGACGTTGTCGGCGCCGTCGAACTTTCCCGCGCCACGCTTCGCAAGATGCATCAGAACCTCTGGTGGGCGGTCGCTTACAACGTCATAGCGTTTCCGCTCGCCGCTGGCGTTCTCTATCCCGTCCTGCTCAGCCCGGAGATCGCCGCCCTGGCCATGTCCGGGAGCTCGGCGATCGTTGCGGTCAATGCGCTTATGCTGAAGCGTACCCGGCTGGCGGGAATCACACGGCATCGTACGACCGATCCGGCGATCCAGCCTGTCGCCGCTTCGGCATGATGACGGCTCTCGAGCCGCCAGCACTGGGCTGGGGTTCGCTCGCGGCCATACTTGCTGCGATGTTCGCCATTTCGGTGGGATATGGGGTCGTCCTGCCGATCCTACCCTTCCTCATAGAACGGCTCGCCGGACCGCTCGAACCGGCGAGGCTTGCATCGCACACCGGGCTGCTGACCGGAACCTATATCCTTGCCATCTTTGTTTTCGCCCCCCTCTGGGGCGCGCTCTCCGATCGCTGGGGACGCAAGCCCGTCATTCTGCTGGGACTCGCCGGCTTCGCGGCGACCGTCGCGTTGTTGGCGATAGCCCAGAGCCTGACGATGCTCTACGTCGGCCGGCTTCTGTCCGGCCTGTTCGCGGCCGCCGTCACACCAGCCGCGTACGCGCTTATCGGTGACCACGCTCCTTCCAAGGAATGGCGAGCCCACCGCTTCGCCTTGATCAACATTGCCGGAACCGCCGGCTTCTTCATCGGCCCGCTGCTCGGCGGACTCGCGGTCCGCCTCTCCGGCGGTATGTTCGGCGTCGCGCCGGATGAGGCGTTTTCCACGCCCTTCCTGGCGGCGACAGGCCTGGCCGCTGCCGCCGCACTTCTCGTCTTTCTCGTAGTCCCCGGCCAAGTGAAGCGTGACGTCGAAAATGGGCCAGCCGAAGCAAACCAGGTTGAACGCAGTGCCGCCCTGCGCCTGCTGGCCATTGCGTTCGTTACGGCGCTTGCCATCGGATCCTTCGAGGTCGGACTCTCGTTGCAAGGCAAGAGTCTTGGCCTCGACGCTGCGCATATCGGCGCGATGTTCGCCGAATGCAGTCTCGTCATGGCCGTTGTCCAGGCAGTCATCTTTTCACCGCTCATAAAGCCCGAGCTGACGCGCTGGTTCATCGCGCCGGGCCTCGCAATACTCTCCGTCGGTCTCATCGTTGTGCCGCTTGCCAGCGCTTCGCTCACGATGACGGTCGCCGTTGCTCTGGTTGCGGCTAGCGCCGGCATGCTGTCGCCGGTCGCTACCTACTGGGCCTCGCTGAGCATGGGTGCAAGCCAGGGCGCTACCCTCGGTCGCATGACCGCATCGGCGAGCCTTGGCCAGGCAATCGGATCAGCCGTCGGCGGACTGCTGTTCGATGTGCCGTTCCTGCCGGCCGCCGGTTTTTTCCTCGCGGCACTCGTCGTCTTCGCAACTTTTCTGATCAGCTTCCCCCTGCCGCATCATCTTGTGCCGCGCGGCGAAGAGGTGAAGTAGGCCGACACGGCATCGGCCCCGTTCCCGATGTTCACGTCCCCGCAGCACCGCACGAAAATAGCATCCCTATGATTGCTACGCGAGCATCGCCTTGAAGCGAAACAGCGCGATGGCGACAAAGGTGACGCCGAGGCCGACCATCGTCAGAAGATCGGGCCAGACCACCTCGACATCAGCTCCGCGGTACAGCACCGATTGCGCGAAACGGACATAGTGGGTCGAGGGTGAGAGGTCCATGACGAGTTGTAGGAACCTCGGCATGCTTTCGAACGGCGTGAAGGATCCGGACAACAGGAACATCAATACGAACACCGGAATAGACAACAGCGCAAACTGTGGCATCGAGTTTGCGACCGTCGCCAGCATGATGCCGAGCGACGTGACCGCGAAGAGGTAGATTGCCGTTCCCGCCAGGAACAGCTCGACAGAGCCTACGATAGATGCACCCAGCACGACCGCCACGACAACATGAAGGGAGAACGCGGCAGCGAGAAGAATCACGAATCCGTTCGCCCACACTTTGGCGGCGACGATCTCGCTCGCTCTCACCGGCATGACCAGGAGATGCTCGATCGTGCCGTGCTCCCGCTCCCGCATCACCGCGGCCCCGACGAGAATAATGGCGAGGATAGTGACGTTGTTGATGACGCCCATGCTCGCCGTAAAGCTGATTGCTTCGAGATTGGGGTTGAACATGGCGCGGATCACGGGCGTTACGGCAAGCACCGTCGTCTCCGAACTCAACTTGAGGAAACTCGCCGTTTCCCGAGCAATGATCTCCTCAATATAGGCCGTGCCGGCGCCGGCCTGCGAAATGCCGGTCGCGTCGACATTGACCTGTATGGTCGGCGCGCGGCCGGCTAGGAGGTCGGCTTCGAGCCCAGGCGGAATGTCCAGAATGAACGCGAACGCGCCCTTGTCCATCAACGCATCGAGCTGCGACCGATCGATCTCGACCGGAGCGCGGAAATATGGCGGCTGCAACGCGTCCTTGATCCGGCCCGACAAAGTCGAGCGATCGCCGTCGATGACGGCTACCCTTGCACCGTTGACATCCGTCCGCATCGCCGTGGCTTCGGAATAGACGGCGAATGTGAAAACGTAGACGATGAGGACGACCATCACGACGTCGCGTGAGAGGCTCGCGAATTCCTTGATGCCGAGACGGAAGGCGTTTTCCATCCACCGTCGCATCGCTAGATTCCCTGCTTGCGGATCAAGAGCCTGGCAGCCAGCAGGAACGCCAGCGCAAAGCCGAGCAGCACAACGATTTCGCCGATGAACGCCCTCGCATCGAGACCTTTCGCGAAAACCCCGAGACTGACCGTCTGAAACCAGAGAGCGGGGAACGACAGGCCCATGATCCGGCCGGGCCCCTCAAGAGAAGAGGCCGGGACCAGAAAGCCGGAATAGTGGGCCGCCGTCATCGCCGTCAGGATAGCAGTACCGAAGATCGCGGCGACCTGGGTCGACACGAACGCCGACACCAGGAGGCCAAAGGCGGTGGCGGCGAATACATAAACGAGGGCCGCCATTGAAAGGGCAAGCAACGATCCTTTCGGCGCCACGCCGAGAACCGCACCGGCGAAAAGAAGCAGACTGACGTAGCTCAAAGCACCGATCGCGACATAGGGAAGCTGCTTGCCAAGCAGATACTCACCCACGGTCGCCGGCGACGCATAGACGTTTGCGATCGAGCCCATCTCCTTCTCGCGCACGACGCCGAGCGCTGTCAGCATGGCCGGAAAGATGATCAGCAGCAGCATCATCGATCCGGGCGTGATCGCAAAGACGCTGCGAAAATCCTGATTGTAGCGGAACCGAGGCTCGACCGTCACCGCGGCGGCCACAGGGCCGCTTGTCCCGCCCGCCTGCCGTGCAAGTCCTGCGGCGTAGCTCTGCACCGCGCCGAGGATATAGGCGCGCGCCGTTTCGGCCGGAAACGTATTGCCTCCGTCGACCCAGAATCCGACTTCAGGATGTCGACCCTGCAGCAGGTCGCGCCCGAAACCGGGTGGAATATCGACGGCAAACGTCAGCTCGCCAGAACGCAGGCGGCGATCAACCTCGAATTCGTCATTCAGCCGTGATTGCTCGACAAAGTACCGAGAGCTGGAGAACTGGTCGAGAAGCAAGCGGCTTTCCAGCGATTGATCGCGGTCCAGCACAGCGTAACGCAAACCCTCGATGTCGAACGAGATGCCGTACCCGAAGGCGGCCATCAGAAGGAGAGGCCCGAGCATGGCAAACGCCAATCGAGTACGGTCCCGGGTTACCTCCAGGGCTTCACGTCGTGCGAATGTCCACATGCGCGTAAGAGACACCAGCAGCGATCTGCGTGGCATCAAAGTGGGGCGCTCGCGTTGCAACGGAGAGGGCTCTGCGAATTGCCTCGCATCAGTGCCGTGGCCCGTCGTGGCCCCATCCTCCAGGTAGGCGATGAAGGCGTCTTCGAGGCTACCCGCGCCACGCTTGACCTGAAGATCGCGCGGCGCGCCAACGGCAAGCACCCGACCTGCATGCATCAGAGAGACGCGATCGCAGCGCTCGGCCTCGTTCATGAAGTGCGTCGAGATGAAGATGGTCACTCCGTCGCGACGCGACATCTCCATCAGAAGGCTCCAGAAGCGGTCGCGCGCCGCCGGATCGACGCCGGAGGTCGGCTCGTCCAGAATGAGGATGTCCGGCCGATGCAGGCACGCCGCCGCCAATTGAAGCCGCTGGCGCATTCCCGATGGCAATGCGTCAGGCAGCGTCTCCGCTACGTCAGCCAGCTCAAATCGCGACAGGGCTTGCCCGATGCGCTCATCAAGATCCTTACCGCGGATGCCGAAGAGCCGCCCGTGCAGCTCGAGATTGCCGCGTACCGAAAGTTCTTCGTAGAGCGAGAATGATTGCGATACATAGCCGATCCGCCTCCTGGTCGTGATGTCGCGTGCATCCACCGGCCTTCCCAGGAGCTGCGCGTGCCCTTCCGTCGCAGGCAGCAGACCGGTGAGCATCTTCATCGTGGTTGTCTTGCCGCAACCATTGGAGCCGAGGAATCCAAAGATCTCGCCCCGTTCGATCCGGAAACTCACATGGTCGACCGCGGTGAAGTCACCGAAGCGCATTGTAAGGCCTTCGGCCACGATGGCCGGCGGCCCCCCGTCCCGCTCAAGACGCGGGAATGACGGCATCGCGCGCGCGCCGCGACGGTCCGGGCGCTGCAGCTCGATATAGGCCTGCTCGAGCGTGTCGGACCCGGTTCGCGCAAGGAGGTCCGACTTAGTGCCGTCGGCAATGATCGCGCCGTCATCCATCGCCACGATGCGATCGAAGTCGCTCGCTTCCTCCATGTAGGCTGTCGCCACGATCACCGTCATGGCAGGCCGCTCGGCCTGGATCCGCGCAATCAACGTCCAGAACTGGCGGCGCGACAGTGGGTCCACCCCCGTCGTCGGTTCATCGAGGACGAGTAAGTCAGGATCATGCACGAGAGCGCAGCACAACCCAAGCTTCTGCTTCATCCCGCCGGACAACTTGCCCGCCGGCCGGCCGGCAAAGGGCGCCAAGCCAGTCACCTGCAAGAGTCGTTCGATGCGCTGGCGCCGGTATTCCTCCGGCTGGCTGTAGAGCCGCGCGAAGAAGTCGATGTTCTCGATCACGGAAAGGGTCGGATACAAGTTGCGCCCAAGGCCCTGCGGCATATAGGCGATCCTGGGCGCAGCCGCGCTGCGGTGCGAGGCCGAGGCCATGTCACCGCCCAGGACGTTCACCAAACCACGCTGGATACGGCGCACGCCTGCAATCAGCCCAAGCAGCGTTGACTTGCCGACCCCATCGGGACCGACGACGGCAAGGTTGGAGCCAGACAGAATTGAAAGACCGAGATCGCGGAGCGCGATCGACTTTCCGTAGGCATGATGAACGCCCGTCAGGCTGACGGCCGATTCGGACTCAGCCTCCATCGGGAAGCCTCGGCGCAAGCTCGGGCGGCCAGCTAGCCCCGCCGATGACCTGGACATAGGCGTTGCCGGTCATCCCTGCTTTCACATACCCCCGCTGGGTCGCCACCAACGCCGGGTCGATATGCAGTTTGACGCGATACATCAGTTTCTCCCGCTCGCTGACGGTCTCGACGAATTTCGGCGTGAACTGCGCATCGGCGGCAACGAACGACACGGTCGCCGGCAAGACATATCGACCCATACCATCGAGGACGATCCGCGCTTCGGACCCGAGCTCGACGCGCCCGGCCGACGCTGTCGGCAGGTAGRTAGTCATMTGAGCATCCGACAGGTCGMAGACGGTCAGGACGCGCCCGCCCGCCCCGACCACCTCCCCGGCTTGCGCAAGGCG